>Ga0209517_10000632_pt1 | contig 58712 bp, 45 predicted proteins | sample PeaSoiMetSII2010_FD_187695 | JGI IMG/M metagenome (GOLD analysis project Ga0209517, IMG submission 187695) | Peat soil microbial communities from Weissenstadt, Germany - SII-2010 (SPAdes) (version 2) | ecosystem: Environmental > Terrestrial > Soil > Wetlands > Peat | place: Germany... | reverse complement strand
TCCGATTGTAGTGATCGGCGGAGGAGCGTCGGCACTGGATCTGGCCGGGTTACTGCACGAGGCTGGTGCCGACGTGCAGCTTGTCAGTCGCCGGGAGGAACTGAAGTTTCACAGCCAGCCCACGGGCAAGCCCCGCTCACTGTGGCAACAGGTCAGGCATCCACAATCGGGACTTGGTCCCGGTGTGCGCTCGCGCTTTTTTGCCAACTCGCCGATGGCTTTTCACTATTTGCCTGAAGGTCTTCGAGTGGAGGCCGTCCGGAAAACCCTCGGTCCCTCGGGGGGATGGTTTATTCGAGACAAAGTGGTCGGGAAAGTGCCATTGCATCTCGGATGCACACCTCAAGGCGCCGAGGTTCAGAACGGCAGAGTACGTCTGCGAGTTCGTGCAGCGGACGGTACTGAGCACGAGATTGTGACCGACCACATTATTGCGGCGACCGGCTACAAAGTGGATCTGGAGCGTTTAAAGTTCCTGAATCCGGACATACGCTCGAAGGTCAAATCCCTCCATGGAGCGCCGGTGCTCTCCTCGAGTTTCGAGTCGTCGATGCCCGGCCTCTATTTCGTAGGGGTTGCGGCAGCGAACAGCTTCGGACCGGTCATGAGGTTTGCCTTTGGCGCCGGCTTTGCCGCTCGGACGCTGACCCGCGCCCTAACGAGGTCAGTCTCAAGACAGCCGGCATCGGTTCCGGTTCGCGTGGTGACGACCACGAAGTGAACGGACCTCAGAGATACGGCTGCTCCGGCTGGTACGGTTGTCAACTGTGAGGTTGGTGGACGCATGAAGAGAGAGACGATTGCCATTCACGTTGGCTACGACGGCGATCCGACGACGAAGGCTGTCGCGGTACCCATCTACCAGACCATCGCGTTCGAGTTCGACAGCGCGGAGCATGGAGCAGCTCTCTTCAATCTCGAAGTCGAAGGGAATATCTACACCCGGATCGGTAATCCCACGAATGCGGTTTTGGAAAAGCGGGTGGCGGCTCTGGAAGGCGGTGTGGAAGCGCTGAGCGTCAGTTCCGGAATGGCTGCAATCGAATATTCGCTGATCAACATTGCCGAGTCGGGCAACAACATCGTCTCTCTGCCGCAGCTTTATGGCGCCACCTACACTCTTCTGGCGCACATCTTTCCGAAGCGCGGCATCTGCACACACTTTGCCGCCAGCGATCGTCCGGAAGACGTAGAAAAACTCATCGACGAGAACACCCGGGCCGTCTACTGCGAGAGTGTCGGCAATCCGGCGGGAAACGTCGCCGATATCGAGGGGTTGGCACGAGTCGCGCACAAGCACGGCGTGCCTTTGATTGTGGATAACACGATCGCGACACCGATCCTGCTCAGGCCGATCGAGTACGGCGCCGACGTCGTGCTGCATTCCATGACCAAGTTCATGGGAGGGCATGGCACGACCCTGGGTGGAATGATCGTCGACAGCGGAAAGTTCCCCTGGCGCAAGTACCCTGAGCGCTTCTACATGTTGAATCGCCCTGAGATTGCCTACCACGGAGTGGTGTACGTCGACCATTATGGCGACGCGGCGTATGTTGCACGCTGCCGCACAGTTTGCCAACGGAATACCGGCGCCACGCTATCGCCATTCAACGGCTTCTTGCTGCTGCAGGGAGTTGAGACGCTCGCACTGCGCGTGGAACGCCACGTGGAGAACGCGCGCAAGGTCGCGGAGTATCTGCGTGATCATCCCATGGTGGAATGGGTCAATTATGCGGGGTTTCCCGACAATCCGTTATATCCGATGGCCGAACGATACTTGGGATCGAAGCGCTGCTCCCTCTTAACGTTTGGAGTGAAGGGCGGCTTCGAGGCCGGAACGAAGGTTTTCAATGCATTCAAGTTGTTCAAGCGGATGGTGAATATGGGCGATGCCAAGTCGCTCGCATGTCATCCTGCTTCCACCACACATCGGCAGCTGTCGCCCGAGGAACAAGAGCAAGTTGGGGTAACGCCTGAAATGCTACGGCTCAGCGTGGGAATCGAACACATCGACGACATTGTCGCTGATCTGGCGCAGGCCATGGAAGCGGCCAAGGGATGAAGGTGGAAAAGATCACAATGCGCATCGATTCCGGGGGAATGTCATGCCATTGATCATTGAAGGGCGAGTTCCGAGTGCTTGGGCTGAGCGCCGAAATTTACCCCCGGTGGCGCCGGCCGGCAGCCATACACGGCGTGCGGAGCGCGTCAGCCTTGCGCTCATCAATAACATGCCGGACCCCGCGCTGGAAGACACCGAATTACAGTTCTTCGAACTTCTGGACATCGCATCGAACGACGTCCCCGTATTCCTCAAGCTTTACTCCCTGACCGGGATTCCGCGCACGGATCGCGGACAGCGGCGTCTGAACGACTTCTACTTCGGCATTGATGATCTCTGGAACCACCGGTTGGATGGGGTCATCATGACCGGCACCGAGCCTCGCTGTGCTGACTTACGGCATGAATCATACTGGTCCACTCTAGCGGAGGTTCTCGACTGGGCGGAACGGAATACCTCGTCAACTGTCTTATCATGCCTGGCGGCCCACGCAGGGGTTCTGCACAGCGACGGCATCGGCCGTCACCCGCTGGGCGACAAACAATTCGGCGTTTTCGATTTTACGAAGCCTGCCAACCACCCGCTCACCGCCGGCACCGGCGAACGGGTACGTTTCCCGCATTCGCGATGGAACGAAGTGCGGGCGGACGAACTGAGTGCCTGTGGCTATTCTGTGCTGACTCAATCGCTTGAGGGTGGAGTCGACTCGTTTGTGAAAAAGAAGAAACGGAGCCTGTTTCTCCACTTCCAGGGCCATCCAGAGTATGGCGCGCAAACCTTGCTGAAAGAATACAGGAGAGACATAAAGAGGTTTCTCAGGCGGGAACGAGAAACATATCCTTCCATGCCGAAAGGGTATTTCGATGCAGCGGCAGCGCAACTTCTCAATGATTTTCGAGATGTTGTTCTTTCCGATCGGCGAGAAGAGCTCATGGAAGGCTTTCCGGAAGCTGCCCTGACCGGCAGTTTGCAGAACACATGGCAATCCTCGGCCATCAGTATTTATCGGAACTGGCTGCAGTATCTCGCGACGAAGATGGCGGACGTTTCCGCCGTGTCGGCCGTTTCGGCTGTCTTTCGTCAACCCTCGCGAAAACGCTCGGTGCGGTCGTAGAAGAGAGAATCTCGTTTCCGAAAGGAATCGGGGCGATATTTCAGACCGGGCAAAATCATTCACGACAGCATTGCCGGTATCTTGACGAATCTTCCTGAGCGCATTAGCGACGTTATCAGGCCATGGTCGGAGCGTCTGCCGGACCAGCCGGCTCTGGTGGAAGCATCCGGCACGTGGACTTTCCGGCAACTTGCCGCTGCCGTCTCCGACACGCAGCGCTGGCTTCTCGACTCTGGTGTACGCCCCGGCGATCGCGTCATGATCGTCTGCGAGAACTGCCGGGCATTCGTGGCGATCCTGTTGGCGGTGGCCAGTCTCGACGCGTGGCCGGTGCTCATCAACGCGCGTCTGTCGGCCAGCGAGGCCGACGCGATCCGGGATCACTGCGGCGCTCGGCGGGTGATCTATACCACGAGCGTGTCACACCATGCCCGGGAGCACGCCAAGCGGCATGGCGCGGTCATCCAGAGGGTGGCGGGCCTGGGTCCGATCGCAATCGATCCGCTGAATGAAAAAGTTCAACCGGAACCGATCGGTAACGAAGTTGCGCAACGCGTCGCCGCGTTGATTTATACGTCGGGTACAACCGGGCTTCCTAAGGGCGTGATGCTGACGCATAGGAACCTGCTGTTCGTGGCGGCGGTGTCCGCCAAGATCCGGTCCCTGAGTCCGGATGACCGCTTGTACGGCGTCTTGCCGATGTCGCATGCAGTCGGTCTTTCGGTGGTCCTTCTGGGTTCGTTGCTGAGCGGCGCGACTTTGTATTTGGTGTCACGTTTCGATCCGGTAGCAGCTCTCGCCACCCTGGAGAAGGAACGGTTGACGGTTGTGTTAGGCGCTCCTGGAATGTTCTCCCTGCTGGCGGATTTTGCGAAACTGAAGGGATTGAACTCACTCAAGTTTCCCGCCCTTCGCATCATTTCATCTTCCGGAGCACCGCTTCAGCCCGCGCTCAAAACGCAGGTGGAGAGCCTGTTCGGCATGGCGCTCCACAACGGGTACGGAGTGACAGAATGCTCTCCCAATATTTCCCAGGCGGTAGTAGGGGAGCACAGGACCGACACCTCTGTGGGCAAGGTTCTCCCGGGAGTGGAGGTCCAGCTGGTCGGATCAGATAGCAAGCCCGTAGGCGAGGGAGAAGTCGGCGAGCTGTGGGTGCGCGGTCCCAATGTCATGAAAGGTTACTATCACGCGCCCGAGGAGACGGCTGCGGCCGTCAATCCGGAGGGATGGTTCAATACACGCGACCTTGCCCGTCTGGACAACGGATATCTTTTCATTGTTGGCCGAACCAAGGAATTGATCGTTCGCTTTGGGGAGAATGTTTACCCGGCTGAAGTCGAGGCGGTGCTAAACGCACACCCCGCGGTGGTACGTTCCGCGGTCATTGGGCGTTCGGTCGAAGGAACCGAAGGCGGTGAGGAAGTCGTTGCCTTCGTACAACTCTCGCCCTCCTCGCCAATCTCGGAGAGCGAATTGGCGCAACATGCCGCGCAACATCTCGCGCCCTACAAGCGGCCGTCTCAGATTGTGGTGGTCCCCTCAATGCCGCTCACTCCGACCGGAAAAGTAGTCAAGGGCGAGCTCGCCAAGATGGCCAAATCCGCCGACACGCGGTAACGACGCCGAGCCGCCAGGCTCTACAAAGGCACTTCAATCAGCGTCGGTCCTTCCGCCTCCAATCCCGCCCGTAGCGCCTTCCCGAATGCATCCAACGAACTGACACGGCTGCTGGGCACTCCCATGCCCTTTGCCAGCTGCACCCAATCAAGGTCGGGACGCCCGATCTCGAACATGTCCAAGGCCCGGGTTCCCGGCTTGCCTACCTCCAGATAGGAAAACTCACGCTTGAGGACCGCGTAGTCACGGTTGGCGAAAACCACCGTCGTGACATTGAGCCCCTCGCGCGCCATTGTCCACAACGCCTGTAGTGTGTACATGCCGCTGCCATCGGCTGTGAAGCACAATACGCGGCGATCGGGGCAGGCCACCGCTGCGCCCACCGCCAAAGGCAAGGCGATCCCAATCGAGCCTCCGGTATTCCCCAACCAATCGTGCGGAGGAGCCCCTCTCGTGGCTGCCATCAATCCCCGGCCCGACGTCATGGACTCGTCGACCACGATGGTATTTTCAGGCAGGAAAGCGCCCACTGCGGCAGCAAGGCCCGGGAGGGTGATGCCTCCGCTCGGCAGCGTTGGTTGGACTGCCTTCTCCCCTGTCAACTGAGTGCTGTTCAACGACAAGGCCGCGGCCAGCGCCTCGAGTGCGCCAATGTAGTCTTCGCCGGGGCTCGCCAATGTGTGGATCTCACATTCCGGCACAGTGAATAAGCTGCTCTTTCCTGGATAGGCGAAATATGCGACTGGAGCTTTGGCGCCCACCAGAATCAGCTGACGAAACTCCTTAAACTGCTCGATCCCTTGTTCGAGGACGTACTGAACTCGATCGACTCTCGGCATTCCCGCGCCCCGTTGTAGACGGGTAATGGGATAGGGAGCCAGCAGGCTTGCCCCTGTGGCCGCCGCGATGCGCCCGGCGGCAACCAGTCCTTTACCGTATAGCGCATTCCCAGCGATCAGAATCGCGGTCCGCAAGCCTGACTGAAGGATAGCGGCAACGTGCTCGACGGTTTGAGCGTCCGGCACGGGTGGTTTAGGCAATGCGGGGATGGCCGCGATGGACCCGCCTTCGCTCCACGCGACATCGGCAGGCACAATCAGTGTGGAAATCTGGCCGGGAGCCGTACGAGCGGCGATGATTGCTTCGGCCGCGTCGCGACCTACTCCGGATGAAGAAGGAGACGTCCGCAACCATTTGGAATACGGCCGCGCGATGGCCTCGATGTCGGAAGTGAGCGGCGTATCGTGACGCAAATGATAAGTGGCATGCTGGCCGACGAGGTTGATTATCGGCACCTGCGCGCGGCTCGCATTGTGCAGATTCGCAAGACCGTTTCCGAGACCCGGGCCGAGATGCAGGAGGGTGCATGCCGGTTTTTCTGCCATCCGGGCATAACCGTCGGCGGCGCCCGTCACTACGCCTTCGAATAGGCCGAGCACGCAACGGAGGTCCGCCACTCGGTCAAGCGCAGCGACAAGATGAATTTCCGAGGTCCCAGGGTTCGCGAAGCAGGTGTCTACGCCACCACCAACCAGCGTGCGAATCAGGCTTTCTGCTCCGTTCATTCTGTTATCTTTACAAACACTCCCTGGATTGGCAAAATTCGATTTCAAATCGCGGTTTTCAAAGTGTCACATGGCAGCGCCCCACACATCTAAGAAGAAAACGCATACGATCACACTTATGTTCCTGGTTGTAGTTCAGATGTTTCTGGGGCTTGATGCCGCGGGCTAGAACACGCTTTCACTGGGTCTGTTATCGACGCGTGCGGTTAGGCCGAGCCACCGAAGGCATCGGTAAGCAAAAAAGACAATCAGACGCAGCCCTTGCCTCGTTATTGGGACAAACCACGCCCATCTTCCGATCCAAGGCTCTCCGGACGTCTTCCACATAGACCATAGCATGGTCAAACGCTCCCGACTGCTCACTCTAATCCTCACTCCCTTGGCGGCGATGATGTCGTATGTCCTCGCTTCCCGATAAGCTGATTGAATATCCTTCCGGAGGCAATCCATCAAAGATAGCGGGATGTAATGTTCCACGATTGCATCGGGAACGAACAGGGGAAGTTCCCCAGCCTGCATGAGGTTGGCTAACAAGAGAGTGTCCTCAGCTCTGAGCGCAACAGGATCAAACACGAACGCCTCGGCATCCGCTCTGGCGCGTCGAATAGCAAACCCAGCCGTGTTCAAGTATCGAATGCGGCCGTCCGGCTGAAGCATGTGGTTTTGAAAGGTAAGGAGCCTCAGTTCTTCTGCCCTGCCGATCAGGCTGGAGGAATTCCCAACCAGCCGAAGTTGAAAGCAATCGTGCAGGGGCGACTTGGCGATCGCGGCACTCAGGGCGGCTAGACAGCGTGTCTGGAGTCTGCAGTCAGCGTCCACGAAGAGCAGGACCGTGCCCTTGGATGTTTGAATTCCCCGATTTCTAGCAGCCGAAATCCCCGCGTGCGCCTGTTGGACCAGCGCTAATGGGTACGAATGCGACGAGCTGCGAACGAATTCCGGGGCAGGTTCCGTGCTGCCGTCGTCCACAATAATGACTTCGAAACCGGGCCCGTCCGTTTGCCGTCCCAGGGACTGAAGACACCCATCAAGCATTGCCCAGTCGTTGTAAACGGCGACAATGATACTGAACAGTGGCGCCTGCTTCGAAAGCTGGTCATGCTGGATCATGCGGGTCTTTTGCTCTTCACGGAGCTCTACGGAATTTAGAATTGCACACTTATGGATGAAATCCAACTCGCATGTAGATAACTTTGGTCACCGAGATGAATCAACCGGAGCAACATCACAAACGGCAAGAAGCGATTAAGGGAGGCTGTGTGACCTGTGCAATCTGCAAGCTCGGTGGCTGCTCTAGCTAACCTTTGATCTGTGCTCTGGATGCCGCGACGTCAGGTCTATCCAACGTCGCTTTACTAGAAGAGAATGCGAAATAGTGCCGTATATCACTTGGAGGTATTGCCAAGCGCTTCCTCCACGTAGCGTGAGATCGCGGAGGCCAGCTTCTCGAAATGAGTTGACATGATTCCCAGATGATCGCCGGGTATCGTCTCCACCTCGAAACCGTTCGCTAAGTGAGCCCACACTTTTGCCGGATCCGCCGGGAAGTCGGTGGGGATTGCCGCCCTCACGAACCTGATCTTGCCCGCATAAAACCGCGGCCGGTAGCGGGTCAGGGCCAGGTAAGCGCTCTGTCGGACGCGTTGCATAACCGGGGAAAGCGACACATCGACCGGAGGTTGATAGGACACTCTCGGCGTGAGCGAGCGGCGCCGGGTCGGGCGTACGATGAGAGAAAGTGCTTCGCGCACAGGCAGCTTCATAGCGGTCGTGGCGCGTCGTGTCGCCAAACGCGTCGCCAAACGTGCACGCTGCACGAGTGACAAGTACCGTATCTCCGGGTAGGAGTCGAGCATGGCTAGTAATCCGACCTTTTCGCCCTCGGCGGCCAGTTGCCGTGCCATTTCCAGTGTGACCAGGCCACCGAGGGAGTATCCGACGAGCAGATACGGCCCGTGAGGCTGGATCTGCTTGACGGCATTGAGAGAGTACCGGGCCATATCTTCGATTCGATCCGACGGCTCTTCTGCTCCGTCAATGCCCTTCGCCTGCATTCCGTAGATCGCGTGAGGTGTCTGGATGTGCTTGACCACCTGAAAAAAGTCCATCACGCTGCCGCCCAAGCCGTGGGTAATGAAAACCGGAGGTTCCTTGGAACCAGCTTTCAGCTGAACCAGTGGTGGAACACGGGGTGCGGTAGGTTGTTCGAGCAGTGCTGCTAGCGCAGCTATCGTGGGCGCATGGTAAATCATTACCGGCGGCAAGCCCCGGCCGCTGGCAAGCGCAATTTCGTTAAACAGCGCAAGGCTTAGCGCAGAATCACCACCCAGATCGAAGAAGTTATCATCAACACCCACCGATGACAGCTGCAACACACGCTGCCAGATAGGAACCAGCATGTCGACCATGGTGGAGGTGGGCATCAATTTCACGCTACACCTGGACAGGCAAAAGCAGTTGCCAGCCTTGGTGTCCGAGTGCGAGAGGCCCTGATCATGAATGCGCGAACGCCCAATAAAGTTCTCGAGCCCTCGTGTACAGCGGGCCAAAAGGAAGGGAACGATCACCAATCCGAGTCACCGGAACAACTTTGGAATAATTCCCTGTCGAGAAAATCTCGTCCGCCTTCTCGAAATCTTGGTACGCGAGAGTTTTCTCGACCACAGTCACACCATTCTGGCGCAGTAGCCCAATTACCCGTTGGCGCGTGATGCCGGCCAGGAAGGTCCCATTCGGAATCGGCGTAAAAACCACGCCATCCTTCGCCATGAAGACATTCGACGTGGCGAGTTCGGCGACATTGCCCAGCATGTCGCACACAATTGCGTTGTCGAAGCCCCGGGAGTGCGCTTCGAAAAGCGAGCGGGAGTTATTGGGATAGAGGCATCCAGCCTTGGCATCGACCGGCATCGTCTCCAGCGTCGGACGGCGGAAAGGCGACAACGTGACGGAGAAGCCCTTAGGTGTGCGCATGGGGGCTTCGTAAATCGACAGACACCAACGAGTCGACTCCGGATCGTGCGCTTGCACCCACGGCCCTTCGTTCTCTGCCCAGTACATAGGACGAATGTAAAGTGCGGCATCCTTGTCGAACCGCTTTATGCCTTCCCGTGCCAGGCGGACCCATTCTTCAGCGCAGACCGTGGGCTTCAGGAAGAGTTTCCTTGCGGAATCATTGACCCGCGCGCAGTGGAGCTCAATATCAGGAGTAACGCCTTCGAACGCGCGAGCGCCGTCGAACACTACCGAGCAAAGCCACGCGGCATGCGAACGCGGGCCCATGATCCCGATGTTGCCCTCGTGCCAATCCCCCCCGAAGAATGTCCAGGTCTTTGACCAACCACTTCCAAGTGGCAATCGACTCCTCCGTGCTACACGCTTTTGACGTCCATCTCGGTTGACGAACCAGCATGACTGCGGCGCATTGCGGTATCGATCGACCGACGCAGCGCGACGGCCAAGTGCTCGACGAATGGCTCAACCAGCATGGTGGCGGGGTTAACCGGCAGAACGATGACTTCCTGTCCGCCTTGCGCCAGCCTATCCCATTTCAAATCAGGTTTGCTGAATACTCGATACTGCTTCTTGGGGCGGATGTCTGTGACCACGCCTGGATAGGGTTTCGGGATATAGTTCCACGATGCGCGATCATTCGCCTGCCAGATTTGGCTCAAGACCAACGAGTCCGAGACTGTCTTGTGCGAACCCCTGCTGAACCGGGAGAGTAACATCCCTCTCCACACCGGAATCCGGTTCCTCAACACCTCAAGCTTTTCCCTGAGAAACTTGATTTTCGCTTCTGAATCAACACTGAAAAAACTGGCGGCATGGAAGAATAATTTCTGGCTGGCATGGGAGCCCTTGCTCCAGATCGTGAGTGGAATCTTGTGCCAGTTCATCGTATCGAACAGGGCCAGCAGGGCAATCGTCTCTCCCTCCCAGCGGAGTTGTTGGGCCACCTCAAACGCAACCGTTCCCCCCATACAATAGCCGGCGATGAGATACGGGCCGTGGGGTTGGACCTTCCTGATCTCTTTGACGTAAACCGCAGCCATCTCCTCGATTTTCGTCAGCGGTGCGCAACTTCCGTCCAAACCCTGAGACTGCAGGCCATAAAACGGTTGGTCATCGCCTAAATGCCGGGAGAGTTCGCGGTACATCAGAACGGTTCCACCGGCGCCGTGTACGCAGAATAAAGGAGGACGTGATCCCGACGGTTGGATGGCGACCAAGGGAGACCATCCGGCGGCCGACACTTCGCCACGGAGAATCCGGGCGAGTTCCTCGATCGTAGGGGCCTCATAAAGCGTCGTCAGCGGCAGCTTGACTCCGAACACCTGTTCGATCTGGGAGAACATCCGAACCGCTAGCGATGAGTCTCCGCCGAGGTCGAAGAAATTCTGATCGGTGCCGACGTCGTCAACGCCAAGGAGCTCTTGCCAGACGCGAGAAAGTTGCTTTGCAGTGTCATCTCCCGTGGCGATGACCGGAGACGTCGATAAATGGGTGACCGACCCTGACAGCATGTTTGATCCCTAGTAGGTGTCTTCCGTCTTTAACTCAAAGGGGGACGTCCATTAGCTTGCTCGGGCTGCCGACCGCCAAGGGGGATAATGCTATGCGGGTCGTAACGGGGAATCTCGGTGGCTCTTATTGTCGCACTTCGCAGGCCACTCTGGATCTTTCATAAGTATATGTAAACACATGCGTTATGTCCAGAGGTCAGGGTTACCTTCGGCATTCCTGTTGCCTTTGGTAGAAATATTTTTCCCAGACCGCTGACCCGTCTGGCGGGGAACGCTTATGTTCTTATTTCTCAGCGACATAGCCAAAAATCGCCTTCAACTCAAGGAATTCTTCGAGACCAGCCTCACCCCATTCCCTGCCGTTGCCCGACTGTTTGTAGCCTCCAAAGCAACCCCCGAAGTCAACCCGTGCACCGTTAATGTGGACGTTTCCTGACCGAATGCGCTTCGCCATCCGGCCTGCCCTCTCCCTGTTTCCTGATGTTACGAACCCCGATAATCCATAGGGAGTATCGTTCGCGATTCGGACTGCGTCGTCTTCGTTCTCACAAGGAATGATGCAGAGAACGGGTCCGAATATCTCCTCGCGCGCAATGGTCATGTCGTTGCTGACATCCGCGAACACGGTTGGCTTCACGAAATAGCCCCTCGTGAGACCATCCGGACGGCCTGGTCCCCCGGAGACCAACTTTGCGCCTTCTTCAATGCCCTTGTTGATAAAGCGCTGAACCTTGTCGAATTGCGCCTTGCTCGACAGCGGTCCCATGCCGGTTCCGTCCGTGAACGGGTCGCCAACTTTGGTCGCGTCGGCTGCCTGCCTTGCCGCCACGACCACCTCAGCCATCTGGGAGCGAGGAACGAGCATCCGGGTAGGCGCGTTGCACGACTGTCCAGTGTTGCGGAAACATTCCTGCACGCCCTGCTTGACGGCCTTTTCGAGGTCAGCGTCATCCAAAATGATGTTGGCCGATTTGCCGCCGAGTTCCTGCGTGACGCGCTTTACAGTTGGAGCCGCGGCCGTGGCGACTGCGACGCCGGCCCGCGTAGACCCGGTGAAGGAGACCATGTCTACGTCCAGATGGGAAGAAATCGCGGCGCCAACCGTGGGCCCATCGCCATTCACCAGGTTGAAAACACCTGGTGGGACGCCGGCTTCATGCAGGATCTGCGTAAATAAATAAGCGGAGAGCGGGGCAATCTCACTGGGCTTGAGAACCATGGTGCACCCCGCCGCCAGCGCCGGCGCCACCTTGCAGGCGATCTGGTTCATAGGCCAGTTCCATGGCGTGATAAGCCCACACACTCCAATGGGCTCTTTTCGCATGAGGGTCGAACCCCGCATCTCTTCGAACTTGAAGTTGCCCAATACCTTCACGACCTCCATTAAATGCGCGAGTCCGGCGGGAGCCTGCGCCCTTCGAGACAGCGAGATGGGGGCGCCCATCTCCTGTGAAATGGTCTCGGCCATCTCGTTCATCTTTGACTGATAAAGCTCAATAATGTTGCGCAGGAGCGTCAAGCGCTCGTCCAGACTCGTTTCCGAGTAGGACTCGAAGGCACGCCTGGCTGCAGCCACGGCCCGGTCGACATCGGCGGCACTGCCGAGCGAGATGGCCGCGATCGGTTCTTCGTTGGCAGGGTTGACGACGATGAAGTCGCGGGTTTCGGCCGGATCGACCCACTTCCCATCAATATAGAATTTGCGTGAATCCTTCATGATTTCCAGTTTAGTTTGGGGAAGGGTGAATTCTCAATGATTGGACACCGCCTCCACCGGGCCCGTTGTCCGTTGGGTTCCGTCACGGAGAGCCAAAGCCGTTGCCCCGTCGCGTATGAAGCGCCCAGTGCCGGATGACCTGTGGCGGCGCTTGTTCATAGCACACTTCGGCGAATCTCCCTTTCCGTTCCTTCCATTTTGCCGGAAAGCTTAGGAATCCGGGAGCCAGCTGGTTCTGCTTTTTACCAATCGTGGACCTGATTTTCGTCGAAACGGCATGAATACGTCGTTGACCCGATCATGTTCACAAGGAAATGTGGGGTCAGAACGGACAGGCCGTGGTTGCGCTGGTCACGTTGAAGAAGGTGTTTCCGGTGAGGATATCTCCCGAAGTTACGTTTGCGATTCCTACGGGAGCGCCGAGAATAATGTTGTTCTCGGCGGTAGTCTGCTCAGAACAATTCAAATCGATAGCCGCCGTACTGCTCTGGACGATGGCGTTCGATTTGACCACCGCACCAGCGCCGCCGCCAATGCTGCTAACCGCGATACCGGTGCCATTCTTGAATAGACTATTGCGAGTGATGGTGGTTGGGATTAGACCTTCGCTAATACCCACAAAGATTCCCACAGTCGAGCCGATGATCGTATTCTCGTTAGCAGTCATACCCCCGAAGAAATTGTCCAGAAGCAGGCCAACTTCGCCTGCCAAGGTGATAGTGTTGCCCGCCGCCAGACCGTCGGTAAATTCATAATCGATTCCCGCACGAACGCTAGTGTTGGCTGACGTAACCACGCTCGAGTGGACATTCACCAAGAACCCGGTTTCTCCCCCGGATGTCGCAAGGATGCCGGTATCATCAAAATCATGAATCCTGCTATTCCGGATGTTCACCGTATCGACGACAAAAGGACTGCCAGTTAGCAAGATTCCGAATCCGCAGCCGCCCGGGTTTTGTTTGCGCACATCCACATTGTTCAAAGTACCAGAGGCGAACTGATAAGCGATTCCCACGAGGGTTCCAGTCGAGCAGTCAAAACCAGAACCGGTTCCATCCACAACGAGGTTATTGATGTTCACGGGGCCGAACACTGGTGAGTCTGTTCCCTGAACAGAAAGCTGCAGGGCCTTCCCGAAGATTGATACTAAGCCGCCGGTGGGAACGGTGATTACTGCCCGGGCGCCTCCGAAGTCGTTCAGACCTCTTAATGTCAGCGGCTGGTTAATTGTGACCTGCTCCGGGTAAGTGCCGGGACAGACGAGCACAGTCGAATTCGGCGGCGCGGCGGCAACCGCTGCGGAGATGGTCGAATAGCTGACTAGGAGAGGCCGGCAATTTCCAACCGCCACAGTTTGACCAGATGAGGTTTGGGCCGCCAAGAATACACAGATGCCTGCGAAGAACAGAACCGGCGAGGACTTCACGAAGGGCTCCTAAACGGAATCTTTGATCGAAGCAGTAGAGACCGCAATTCGAGAGCCCCACCAGAAGGACGGCGGAATTCTGATCGCGACCTGTGGGGGAGACCGCCACGAAAATTCTAGCAAGACATTGACCGAAACGACGGCTCGATGTCAATACTTATATTGGTTCTGATATGCCTCAATTTCCACAAGCAGAACTGAGAATCTCAGCGTTTCTCGGCGGACTCCTTGGGCGTTGGCTGACGGTTGAGAAAGCGGCCTCGGAGAGAGAGCGCGCCTCGCCGAGAAGGGCGAACGATTGCAGATATTGACCAGGCGGTATCCAATCGTTGTCGACAGGTACGGCGATGTGAAGGCCGTGCCGCGGTCGAGTTCCGTTTGTAATGAGCTGTAACTGTTAGGCTTCCGCCCAGAAGATGCGCTTTGAAGAATGCAGGGCTGAATACTCAAGCGTGGAATCAAAGGCTTGCTGGCAGGGAAATTGGTTCGGCAAGGTTACTGAACGAGTCGCGGCAGAAGATGATTTCCGCCCACTTCTGCAGACCTGGCACGGCAGCTTGGCCGAGTCAAGCGACCCGTCGAGCGAGCACGTCGCCCGTCTTTACCCTTTGCACGCACTTGGGTATTTCTGCAAATTGGGAAGGCCCGCGAAGCCGGTTCGGACAGTAGTCCCGGTAAAGGCAGATGCGACAACTTGGCTTACGCGCCAGTCGGAGAATGAAGAGTCCCAGCGCGCCATAGAAAGCGGCTAAACCATATCCGAGGGGGAGGAGTGAGATCATTGTGCGATCCTTTGAGGAACGAGTATCCTCCGCTTAGAGCGGCGCACCCGTGATGCGGGTCACACGCAGCTGTGATCCCTGTTACGAACGTCTATCTGAGCGGGACGCAATTTCTGATGATCAAGCTAGGGTCAAAACCAGCTTTTTTCGTTCTGAGTGCAGTCTCCCTGGTCGCAGCGTGGACGCCTCTGACCGCTACGTTCTCCTTGGCCCGGCGTGATGAGGCTTATACACACATTTTCTTGATTCTTCCGGTTGCTGCTGCCCTGATTCTTCTTGAGTGGTTCGCCCAAAAGCCATCGCCTGCCCCAGACCTGCGCGCGGGTGTGACCTTGCTGCTGGGTTCATTTGTCATCGGCAGCTTGGCGCGATGGGGCGCAACCTCGCTGCCTGCGGACCAGCGCCTTTCCCTGAGTTTGCTGGCCCTCGTGATTTGGTGGATCGGATCCTTCGTTCTCTGCTTCGGGACTCGGGTTGCGCGATCATCGCTTTTCCCCCTTGCTTTTTTGTTCCTGCTGGTACCGCTGCCGGAGGTCCCGCTGAACGAGATCGTGATAGGCCTGCAGCGCGGGTCGGCTTTCGTGGCTCATGGCTTGTTCTGGGTTGCCGGCGTTCCGGTTGCTCAGGATGGTATCCAGATCGACATTCCAGGTTTGACCATCGAGGTCGCCAAAGAGTGCAGCAGCATTCGTTCGAGTTCGATGTTGCTGGTCACGACGATGATTCTCGCGCAGCTCTTCTTGCACACTCCCTGGCGAAAGTGGCTGGTGATCGCCCTGGCTATTCCTCTTTCCGTGGCCAAGAATGGGCTGCGCATTTTCACGATTGCAATGCTCGGGACGAAAGTGGATCCGTCCTATTTGACAGGGCGGCTTCACCACCAAGGGGGAGTGGTCTTTTTTGCAATCGGCCTCGGCGGGGTATTCTTTGCGCTGTGGATCTTGCAACGCGGTGAGCGCCGATCTTTGCCCAAACCGATCTTCCACGCGCCGGCAAGCTAAGCGCTGCGACTGCTCGAAAATGAAACAACGGTGGACAGCCCGGCTCGGAGTCAGCCCAAACTCTCCAGCCCATTTCGTCTTCGTCATTGCGGTGTTTGCCATCGCCGGTACACTCCAGACCGGTTGCAAAACTGGCCGGGTTGCCACCGGCCCAACCTCAACCCCGCGGCCGGCAGAAACGCTCAGGCAGGCCGGGACTCTCCCGAGCGCCTCTTCCGGCCCGCGTCTGGTCTGCCCTGATCTCAGTTCTTCCGGGGTGGCGCCGACGCTGCAGGCGGAATCGGTCCACAGAGTGACCCTCTCGTGGAAAGCCAGCGCACCCGCCTCCTCCAAGCACGCTGGCTCCGTTGGCTATTGCGTCTATCGCGGCCTAAAGCACAAGGACTCGTCGCCTGAGCTGCTCAACTCCGTTCCGTTTCCAGGGACCAGCTGCGCGGACGACCTGGTGGGGAACGGCAAAACGTACTATTACGTGGTACGGGCGATCAGTGCCACCGGGGTTACTAGTATCGTCTCGAACGAGGTGGCCGTCACCATTCCAACAGGGAAGCAGGCTCATCCTTCCGTCTCCGGCACGACGGCACCTCTATGCCGGGAGCCAGCCAGCCTGAAATAGTCCTCCGGCGTCTCGGCCGCGGGTCCAAAGCCTCCAGGATGCAGATTCCTTCATCCTTCCTGGGCTATCAAGACTCCGGTGAGTTCCCCAGCTTTGCCTTTCCGGTAATTTGAGCCCTCGGATTGACGACCGGGTGTACAATTCCGCTGTTTGAGAATTGCACCTATTTTGGGGCATTTTGGGACGTCACTTCGAGAAAATCAGGAGGGTAGCACCATGGATCGATCTGCTCGGCTGCATTTAGTCGGAAGGATCACCTATTACGCGGGATGGATCACGTTGTTGTGTGCGGGATTGGTGCATCTGAACATTGCCAAGGCCCTGTTCATGTCGATCAGCCTGACGAAGCGGAACCTGTTTGAGGTCAGTGTGATTTGCTTCGTGATTTGCATGGCCACGGAGGTTCGATCTCTAACCTCCGCTGAAAAAGAGCTCCCCGGAGTTGTAAAGCGACCGGCCGCTGCATAGCGAACTCTACCGGCGGATTCATAGTCACAATCTCCGTCGCCGCTCGACTGCCGATTGGCTGAGTGGGAGGGCCTATGGTCCACCGATTGAGCAGCCGCTCGAAACCACAGATTCCTTTGCAGGCAGGCCGACCTGCGCCTTTCTGGTGACCGCTCGGGCCGTGCTTTCGTGGGCCGGCACTGCTGAGTCGCGCGCTATCTTTGCAAACCACCGCAAGGCGTTATCTGGTTCTGCCCCGGAATCGTCAGCGCGATGTCATACTTAGAAAGCAACTCCAGGAATGGGGCATATTCTTCACGTAGTTGGCGCTCGTCCAAACTTCGTAAAAGCCGCCCCTGTCATGCGCGCCGCGAAGCAACGGGGCATGCGGCAAACCTTGGTCCACACCGGCCAGCATTATGACCGCAACATGTCGGAGGTATTCTTTACCCAACTGGAGATTCCGGAACCTGACGCGAATCTCGAGGTGGGATCGGGTAGCCATGCCACCCAAACCGCCGAAATCATGCGGCGCCTTGAGCCGGTAGTACTCGAGCGTAAGCCGGATGTCGTCCTCGTCTATGGGGACGTGAATTCGACGGTCGCCGCTGCCCTGGTTTGTACGAAGCTGCTTATCCGCGTGGGTCATGTCGAGGCGGGTCTGCGTTCGTTCGACCGCACCATGCCCGAGGAGATCAATCGGATCGTCACCGATCGCCTGTCCGACCTGCTGTTCACGCCCTCCGAAGACGCCGACGCCAATCTCCAGCGCGAGGGCGTGCCGACGGAGAAGATCTGCCGGGTGGGCAACGTGATGATTGATTCGCTGGTGCGACTTATGCCCGCGGCGAGGAAATGTTCCATAAACGGTTTACCTGAACGGCTGGCCTTGGTGACCCTGCACCGGCCCTCCAATGTCGATGACTTTGAGAACTTACGGAAGATTCTGGACTCCCTCAGCCAGGCGAGCGAGCAGTTGGATATTGTTTTCCCCGTGCATCCGCGTACCCGCCAGCGCATTCGTGAATTTGGCATTCATCTGCCGAAGCTGCATCTCCTGGACCCCATGCCCTACATCGAATTTCTGGCCCTGCAAAGCCGGGCAACGGTGGTGATCACCGACTCGGGTGGCATCCAGGAAGAGACGACCTACCTGGGCGTGCCTTGCCTGACGCTCCGTAAGAATACTGAGCGCCCGATCACGGTAACGTTAGGAACCAATACGCTGGTCGGCGAGGATCGGGATATGCTGGTCCGCGAAATCAAGAAAATACTGGCGGGCAAAGGCAAGAAAGGCGTGGTTCCCCCGCTGTGGGATGGTCACGCCGGAGAGCGCATCGCAGACCTTCTGAACAGGGACTGAGTTGCAAGATTTACCCGTAACGGTGATTCGAGCCGTGGCCGAACGGACGCATGCTGGGCGGCGGTGGCCCTCACCTGTGGGCCAAGTCAAACGATACCGCCCCTGCCGAACTACCAACGTTCACCAGCGAAACGACCCGCTCCAGCTTGTGATGGCCAGTTTTGTGGAAGAGGTAGCTAATGCCGATCACTGCCGCATCCTGGCCGGCAAAGTTTGCTGCCAGTCCCGCCGTGCTCCTGCCGAATACACGCGTCACGGGGTTCAGCTCTCGACCACCACTCTGCAGGTTGTCGCGGGTTACCACGAAATCAGCGGCGCTGAACGCGGTCACTGCGGTGAACAGGATGCAGTTGTTCCTGTCCCAGAAACCGTGTTGCTCGCGAGCTTGAGGTAGCGGCGTGCTTGTGGCCGGTAACGGCTCAATGGAGCCTGTCCTGAAGGCGGCGAATGAGGGCTGTTGTGCCAAGGCTGCTCCGGCCAGGAAAAGACTCACGACAATCGTCGCTGCGAGGTGACAGAGTATGGCGCGCGGTTGGATGTGCACCGTGCCGATGCATGGGGCAATTGACTGGCCGCAGGCACAAGAGACACCTGCAAGCAAGTGTATATTTATCAGTAGTTTAGGATGTAATTTCAGGATCGGTTGCGGATTGGTGTGCAAGATCTTGCACTTCCGCCCGGAAGCTTTCTAGCCGCGCAAAACGCCCGCAGGGGTCAGGCCCCGGACAAAGCAGCCCGTTCTTACGGAATCACCACTTGCGCCTGGTTCGAGTAACCGCTTTCCTCCTTGCTTGAGTTCACGGCGGTCGTGGCGTAGCAGTAGGTTACCCCGGTGGCAATCGCCGAATCGGTGTACGTCGTGTTCGGATTCAGGCTGGAATTGACTTTGGAGTAGGATCCGCACGAACTTGCGTAGACGGCGCGGTAGACGTTGTAGCCCGTGATGTTCGGAGAGGTACTGGCATTCCAGGAGAGCCCGACGGTGTATTGCGGCACCACGCCGACACCGCTCGTCGATTCGACAGATGGCGAGTTGGGGGCGGTCGTGGCAAAGGACAAGGAGCCAGACTGCGTGCCGCTCGTTTTCGGCGTGAAGCCCACGTTGAACGAGGCGCTCTGGCCTGCAGCGATCGTTACCGGGAAAGAAACGCCTTCCAGAGCGAACTGGGAATTGTTGCTGGCTGCGGAAGAAATTGTGACGCTTACGCCGGTTGCGCTCATCGTGACGGTCTGGGTCGCTGTCGCACCGACATCCACGTTGCCATAGTTCAGGGCTGTTGGCGTCATGGTCAGCTGCCCCGTGGAGGTTCCCGTGCCCGTGCCGGTGAGAGGTATGGATAGTCCTGTACTGGTCAGATCAACACTGCCGGTGACGGCGCCGACCGATTGCGGGGTGAACAGCACGTTGAACTTGACGCTCTGACTTGGCCCCAGGAACCGAGGCAGATTGAGGCCGCTGATGGCGAATCCCGTCCCGCTCGTTTGCTCCTGTGATAGCTCGATGTAGTACGGGCCGGAATTGGTCAATGTCATTGGCAAGGTGGAGGTCGTTCCGACCTTCACGTTGCCAAAGCCAACCGCTACAGGATTCGGAGTCAGATACTGGTTGGTCACACCCCTTCCCTCAACTCCGGTGCAGAACGATCTGGGCGCCAGACTGCTGGCTATCGAGACCGCTTCCCCCTGCCACCCAGTCGTCGTCGGAGTGAACGTCACGTTGAAACTGACGCTGTTTCCTGATTCGAGGGTCAACGGAAACTTGAGCCCGTCCACGCTGAATGCGGCGAGGCCAGAATTCAAGGCTGAAATCGTGACACGGCCGGGAGTGGTATTGGTCAGCACGACCGGCAACGTTTCGCTTTGACCAATGACAATGCTGCCAAATCGCACGGGAAACGGGGAACATACCAACTCTTGTCTGACAGAGGCTGCGCCCGTGGCCAGGAAACCAACGATGAGAAACAGGGTGAAGGTGACGGAGCGCAAAGGAAAAACGGCGGAAGACCGAACTGACACCAGGGGAGGTTGCATAGCGTTTTCATTATTGGAAGATCCTGCGGGAGCAGAGTAGATGCCGTCAGTACACTGGTCCTATTGGACCTCCGGGGAATGGTTTTGTGATGCAGGTTTTTTCAAATCGATGGGCTCGGATACTGGACTGGGCCGGAACGGCAACGGTCGATAACTCGCTGATTCGAGACGAGAGTCGTGACGGGTGGGCCCGAGGGAGAGTACGGCGGGGCGTAAACACTGCTGCCCGCCACCGAACTGACTGGGCTGCGGCTGCGATTTTCCGAAATGGGCGAGCGATACTCGGAAGGTCCGTCAGGCCCGTTCCGAAAATCCGGTGCGGTCGCATCAAGCGACAAAGGCAGCGGCGAGGTCCGAAGGCTTTTCGCACCTTGACGCGCGCCGTCGTGCGGATAAATTGATAACCAACTTGCGCCTTTGTTAAGATCAGAGAGGCTCAGGTCGCGACAAGGAAGTATGTAGGCGCGTAGCTCAGTTGGTTAGAGCGCTACCTTGACACGGTAGAGGTCAGGAGTTCGAGTCTCCTCGTGCCTACCATTTCTTTGCCGTGGGTTAGACGGAAGCGCTCCGAAAAAAATCTACCGCAACTCTACCCCGCACATCACGGCTCTCAGCCCTCAGGGTAGTACCGGCTTGATGCCGGTAAGTTCGCAGAAATCGACCAGAGCGGGAAACAAATCGCTGCCGTATCCCAAGCACGCGTATTCGTTGGTCCAGCTCTCCAGCATCCTCTCGACATCGCAATGAACCGTCACGAAGCCGTGTGGCCAAAAGGGAATGCCGCACTCTTTGAGGCGCTGTTGAATTTGTTTCTGCGAGGGTTCGAAAATGCTGCCGCGGGTGATCACCATCTGGAATTCGCCGTCCACGCGGCCGATGCGTCCCAGAACTCCTTCACCTACCTTGCAGATAAGTCTTACGGATAGGCCACCAGCTTCGCCTTCGGTGGGGATGCCATGTTCGGAAAACCCCGCCGGGCCCAGCTTACCAGCTAGCGAAGGCGGACAGGCTCCATCGCCGATGATCTTGATTTCCTTCTTCTTCTTATCGACGTGCTGCAAATCGCCGTAGTACACGCGTTCTTTACTGAGCTTCGTCAGCACCCAGACAGTGAGAGCGGTATTGAAGTCACCCAAGGTCGAGGTTCCGTAGCCATCTTCGAGCATCATGCTCTGCGCAAAGCAAGTTGCGGAATAGACATCCCCCAGGCCTGGAAAAGACTGAATGGTGTAGAAGTCGAACTTTTCCTTCTCGACAATCTTTCTGAGCGCAAGATAAAGACGAATCGATCGCTCGTTGACGATGTTTTTCTCGGGGGCAGCGCCGAAGAGCTTTTCTAAACGAGGCTGCAGGTCGGAGATTTCCTTCGCCGAGATCTTTTCCGCAGTGCGGATGAGATCGGTAGTGTCGCGCGAGTCGATATCCACTCCGAACATTCGCATCCACTGGGAAGGATCGGCCACTCCACAGGTTTGACCCATCCCGCGTCCCCCGAAGGTTCCGAGAGTCGACATGTTCAGGGAATTCTTCAGATGAGCGGCACGCGCGTAGCTGACTATCTTGGAAACTGCATCCGAGTCGTCAGCTTCACCATAGACAAATCTGTGGGTGACTCCGATTTCCAGTAGTCCGCCGTGCATAACAAATCCACCGACAGGCCGCCAGCCCTGGGAGCCCGGATGGGTCCACAGGAGCACCGCCCGGCCGCTCGCGGCGTAGTCGCGGATTGCCGCTACCAGATGCGCAGCCCAGACCCAAGTTCCTGAGAAGAGCACGATCATGTCAACATGCTCGTTGGACTTCATCTGTTTCATGGCGGCGCGGGCTTCTTCTTTCGTCGCCACGACAACGGAGTGCTCCACGACTTTCAGGCCCGCATGCACGAGAGCTTCCTTCGAGCGTCTTACGATCGCATTATCGATGAAAGGGACTCCCATCGGGTCTTTGAGACCATCTTTGTGAACACCATAGACGATGAATCCGATTGTAGGTTGAATCAAAACTCCTCCTTAGCTCGTAACAAAATCAGCTCGCAACAAAATCGAAGTTTGCCATGATGGCTGCACGAAGCGTGCGGTACCGATTCAGCTGATCGGCGTAGGAGGCTGCAATGGCCTGGCTTGAGGCAACCGTGGCGACTTCATGCACTACGTGCGCGACCGCCTCCCCAACATCTGTGTATTCCCCGGCGGCCACTCCGGCCAGGATGGCTGTACCCAAGCACACCGCCTCCGGGGACCTCATCACGTGCAGGCGGCACCCAGTAAGAGCTGCTCGTAACTCGAGCCCGAGCGCGGATCTTGACCCTCCCCCCGTTACGTAAATATCCCCAAAATCTCCCGCGCTTTCCGCCAGCACTTCGGCGATCAGCGACAACTCACAGGCCAATCCTTCCAGGATTCCCTTGTAAAGTTGGCTGCGGGTGGTGCCTGGATTCAGACCGGCGATCACTCCGCGCGCGTGAGGGTTGAACTCCGGATTGCAAGTGCCAATCAGGTGGGGAGTGATGCACAGGCCAGTGGGCCCCTCAGGCGCGTGCGCTTCCAAAAAAGCAAAGCGATCGGTCTCGTTGTTCTCGGAGATTGTTTCCGCACTGCCGACTGATCCGTTGCTGTAAAGCAGGTCGTGAAGCCACTTGAGCATGATGCCGGACGGGAAGTAGGCGATGGTAACGAACTTGTCTGGCACAACGTGGCAATAGGAATTTAGCGATGCCGCCAACGCAGCATCCGTAAGGGTGGGAGCATTCGAACCAGCCAGGATGCACTCGTAGGTTCCGATGGAATCTGATACGCGTCCGCTGCCGACGACGCCTACTCCGAGTGCCCCGCAAGGCTGGTCGTGTCCTCCGACTACGACCGGAGTTCCAGGGCGAAGACCCAGATCGCTTGCCACCCCGGAAGCCAGCTTCCCCGCGATGGTGCCGGCGGGAACGGGTGTCGGCAGGCGATCCTTGGTCAACCCGGCTGCAGCCAGAATTTCGTCAGACCACGCGCGGCCGCGGATATCAAACGCCAGGAAACGGGAAGCTAGAGAATAGTCCGTGTAGGGCGGGAGTCCCATACGCTGCAGGATGTAGCCGATTAGCGTTACAAACCGAGCAATAGAAGCGAAGATATCGGGCCGATGCTGGCGTAGCCAAATCATCTTCGGGACGGAATACATGGGATGCGTCACTAACCCGGTGATCTGAAACAGGCGCTTGCGGCCGATCCGGTCTTCCAGCCAGGCGGCTTCGGTGGTGGCGCGGCTGTCTTGGTTAAGAATTGCGGGGGCCAAGGGGCGGCCGTTGGCGTCGAGAGCGACAAAAGTCTCGCCATGTGAGCTAAGGCAGAGGGCTTGTGCGGGGTCAATTGCATCTCTCACAACTGCTTGGCAGGAGGAGCAAACGGCATGCCAGAATTTCTCCGGATCCATCTCCGCAAAAGACGGCCGGGGAAAATCGGGAGTGTACGTGGAGGTGTGTTCGGCCAGAATCTCCCCGCTGACCGCGAACAGCACGGCTTTGCACGCGCTTGAGCCGATATCGACGGCCAGCAGACTCATGAGATCTGGATTCCTTCAAACCGTAACGAGTTTGTTGTCCACATTCCCCGACAACTTGGAAAAACAACTACAGAAAACTTCCCACGGAAGCGGTCAGTTCGCGCTCGAGAGGTGCACGTTCCAGGACACGGACGGCTCCCCCTTGGATCGAAACCTCCTTCACTCCCGCGAATCCTTCCGGAGCTCGGAACAGCAGAATCAGGAAGCGAACAGTCTGGCGCGACTTGGCCGGAAGCCAGCGATAGGTGCGTTCTCCAAAGAGGCGTCCCTGGTCGATGGTGTCACGGCGTGGAATCGCGAAAGGAGTGGTGCTGAACTCAATCCCTCGACAAAATGTTCGCGCCTTCCAGGGTGGCTCCGTGCGATTGTTTCGCTCTTCCCAGTTGCCAACCCAGGGAAAGTCCGCTCTCCGAAACACATACACCACCAAGAAACGTTGAGACGGATTGCAGGCGCTGATGAAGGCGATTTCCAGGTCTGGATCCAACAGTTGCGCAGTGTAGTGTCCGAACTGTTCGTCCGGAGTCCTGCGCAAGTCTGCCGTTACACCTTGCTTTGTGGGAGCGTTGGGCCAGACAAATTCAGCATCCGGCTGCAGAAAAATCCTTTCGCTGTAGCTCGGCGGGCACACTTTGGAACGCGTTGCCGGCATATCAAAGACTGTGGCCCCGCATTCCAGGAATGGCGGGCCGAAGGTCACATGCTCGTTCCATGAAATGGGCCGGTCGTAAACGCTGAGATTCGTCGCCTGCTCTTGGCAGTAAACGATGGGATTCGTGCCGTGCAGCGAAATTGTCCTGCGGAAATCGATTTGCGCCTTGGGAAGCGTTACACCGTAATGGAGCGTCGGTCGTGATATGCCGGATTTCTTCAGCAAGTTCCATTTCAATGAGGGCGCCTCTCCGTGCGTAGTAAGTCCAGCAGCCGTTTCCTCCCCGGAGGGCGGTCCAAAGTGATCGAAACTCAAACTGTGTCCTGCGATGCCCGCAAGCAGCTTCCCATCCGGCGGAGGCCCGTACACGCGTCGATGTTTTCCACTTTCGTAGCACTGGGGGTCGATCGTCGTCCATTGCGGCCGCCACAGAGGATTCACTCCCGAAACGCTGTTGAGAATTAACTCGCAGATGTGACCTCCGCCTCGCACCACAGAAACATGCCCCCATGCAGTCTTTACGCGGTAGCCACTACGGCCGTCCAGAACATTGCTCACGCGTTGTATCGCGGCTGCGTGGCTGCTGTGGGGCATTTTTGCTCTATCTCCCCGTTTGAAGAACCTCGACGCCCGCGAGAATGGCGCGTGCGTCTTGCAGGAAGGAACCCATATTCGATGCCTGGAATACATTGCGCCCGAAGAACACTCCTGCCGAGCCCGCGGCGACGGCCCCACGTACTACCTCGAGCGCGTCGGCGTCGGAAGCCTGGCGGCTTCCGCCGAGTACCAGGATAGGGATTGGGCAACCTTCAACCACCCTGCGCATGGATTCAGGGTCTCCACTGTAGTCGGTCTTGATGGCATCCGCTCCCAGTTCCGCGGCCATGCGGGTGTGCAGGCTAAGCCATTTTGGATCTCCAGGATTGGAGACGCTCTTACCCCGTGCCAGCGACTCGACGATCAGAGGAATTCCGATTCGCTCACATTCGCGCGCTACCTCGGCGGTACGTGCAATTTCCTTGCTTTCGAAGTCCGCATCGCCGGTGCCCACCACCATGTACGTCAGCACTGCATCGGCGCCATGACGTAGCGCGTCCTCTGGACGAGCCAGCATACAGCTGCGGAGATCGCCTTGGCCGACACGACCTACTGCGGACCACACACTCGTCCAGTCCAGGCGAGCGATCACCGAGGGCAAACGTCCAGGGAGACGAGCATCGGCGAATTGCCTGATCAGGCCGAGATTGAGCAGCAGAGCGTCGACCTCCGCCTCGGCGAAACGCCGGATCTGCGCCAGCGGGTCCCCGGTCCCGGGAATTGGGCCAAGGACTAGGGCATGGTCGAAAGCAACTACGAGCGCGCGATGGTCGGCTCCCCCAAAGACTCTAGAGAGCCGCACTTTCTTCCCACAATCGCTCAAAGCTCCCCCTGTGCGGACAAACCCGCCAACACGGAGATCAAGCTAGTCCGTACGTGAGCGATTGTCAATGTTTTTTGTTTGTATTCGATCGATTTTTCCGGGCAGGCGGCGCCAGTTGCGTGTCGGCGACAATGACTTCGAGTCCGGCTTCGCGCAGTTCGTTGATGTGCCTTGGTTCCGTTCCAGAGTCGGTCACGAGGATATTGAGGTCGTTGACGGGACCCACATACGCAAAGGACTGCTTGCCGAACTTGCTGTGGTCGGCAAGGGCAATACGAGTCTTGGCCGCCTTGACGATCATTTTCTTGACTTGCGCCTCGGCATGGTTAGCGGTGGAGATGCCATAACCGGGATCGATGGCGCTTATACCCAGCACAGCCTTATCCAACCTGATTTCGGAAAGGGCCCGCTGCGCCCACTCTCCCGAGAAATAGAAAGTATCTCTCTGCAGATCACCGCCGGTGCACAAGACGGTGACGCCCGCACTGTGCTGCAATTGACATACGATGGTGGGGGAGTTGGTTACGACCGTAAGCCGGTTGCGACCGTGCAAGCGTTCCGCCAGTTCCAACACTGTTGTACTGCCTTCGAGAAATACGGTATCGCCATCAAGAATCAGTTTCTCGGCTTCGCGAGCAATGGCACGTTTTTCTTCGCTGTTGCTGCGCGCCAAGGTTTCGTACGAAGGCTGAAACTTGGTGCTCGACATTCGGGAGACTGCGCCCCCGTGGGAGCGGACCAGCACGCCTTCGTCTTCGAGAGCCGCAAGATCCCGGCGAATGGTTGCGGGCGTTACCTCCAGCGTGGTGCAAAGTTCCGAAGCGCTGATCGTTCGTTGCGTGGTAAGAATTTCCCGGATGCGAAACCTTCGCTCTTCAGCAAGCATGGCGGCTCTCGGTCTCCCTTCGCGAACCCGGCAACGCTCTATCTTATAGCCGCTGGTATCGCTCCTGGGCAAACATAGAAACACACGATCGATCACGGCGCAGCATAATCGATATCAATTATACAAAAATAGTTGACAAACGATCACACATGGTGCACTCTCGCTCAATCGCCAAAAGTTGAGGTGTGGCAGGTTTATGATTTTCCAGGTCTTGGTGGCGAGGAACCTCCATGAACAGGGATCAAGCGTATGCCGGTTCGGCTGTACTCGGAATGCCCGGTTTTCTGGCCGCAATTCTTCTGGCAGTTCTTGGCTTCTCCGCAATCGCCCTCGGACAGAAGGACACCGGGGGAATCGCAGGAACCGTCCGTGACCCAGGTGGCGCGGTGGTTTCTGGTGCAAAGGTTACGGTTACCGATGTTGACCGTGGCGCCGCCCTTGTAACTACTACAAGCGCCCAGGGTGAGTATGTCGCCAGTCCACTGAAGATTGGACGATACAACGTTACCGTCGAGAAGGCCGGCTTCAAGAAGACGACCATTGGGCCGGTTGTGGTCAATATTCAGGAGCGCCCAGAGGTCGATATTGCTTTGCAGGTCGGAAGTATCAATGAAGTCATTACGGTCACTTCGCAGGGACCGCAACTGGAAACGGAGACATCCGACCTGGGCCAGGTAATGGACAGTCAGCGGGTCAGCACACTTCCTCTCAATGGGCGAAATTATGCTCAATTGGCCCTGCTCGGCGCAGGCGTGGCTCCCAGCGAACCCGGTTCGCGGGTTTCGGCAAGCTACGGGTTCAGCGCGAATGGCGCCCGGTCGCTGCAAAACAATTTCTTGCTCGATGGCATCGACAACAATGCGAACTTAGGCGATGTATTGAATGAGACCGCCTATGTCATCCAGCCTTCCGTGGATGCGATTGCGGAATTCAAGGTGCAGACCAACTCCTACAGTGCCGAATTCGGCCGGGGCAATGGGGCGATCCTCAATGCGGTCATCAAGTCCGGGACCAATCAACTGCATGGCGATCTTTATGAGTTTCTGCGCAATGACAAGCTCGATGGCAGAAATGCATTTGACGCCTTCGGCCGCCAGCCTTATCAGCAGAATCAGTTCGGCTTCACCTTGGGCGGCCCCATTATCAAGAACCGAACTTTCTTTTTTGGCGACTACGAAGGCTTGCGCATCCGCCAGGCGCTGCCCCAGCCCGCTCTGATTCCGACGCAGGCCATGATTGGAGGCGATTTCAGCAGCCTGCTTACCAACACAGTCGCGCCCCAGGTGGATCCGAATACCGGGCCGATTCCAAACTCTACCGCAGTCGATTGCAACGGGAACCCCACGTTTTTTGGCGAAATTTTCAACACGAAGCTCACCCAGGTGGTTCCCACAAGTGTCAACGCGAATGGCCTTTGCGGTGTGCCGATCAATGGCTCCGGGGCTCCGACCAACATTTTTCCCAATGGCCTGGCCGATCCGCTGGCTGGGCGGTTGGCGGCATTTTTCCCCACCCCGAATGCCAATATTTCCGGGAACAACTTCCTTTCTGACCCTAAGCGAATTGAGAGCCGCAACAACTTCGACATTCGCATCGATCACAGGATCAGCGACAAGGATAATTTCTTCGCACGCTTCAGCTACGAGAACCAGCCCAGCCAGATTCCCGCACCTTTCAACAACGTATTGGATGGCGGGGGGTTCTTCGACGGAATCGAGGACAATTCCTATCGCAGCGTGGCGCTGAGCGATACCCACTTATTTTCACCTACCTTGGCCAATGAATTTCGGGTAGGCTACAACCGAATTAATTCCAATCGCTATCAGCTCAATTTCGATAAGAACATTTCTGGCCAACTCGACTTCCCGGGAGTCCCATTTACCCCCATCAACGGTGGCCTGCCGATGATTACTTTCAGCGACGGCAGTGCACAGATCGGAAGCTCAGGGTTCCTGCCGTCGGTGGAGAAGCAGAACAGCTACGTTTTCACGGAAAACCTGACCTGGATTCGAGGCCGTCACGCGATGAAGTACGGCACGGAAATCCGCCTGGAACAATTCACCATCTTTCAGCCGGCGGCTTCACGCGGGGACATGACTTTCGGAACTGAATTTACCGATAATCCGGCCTCGCCGACCAGCGGCGGCAGTTCTTTTGCCACGTTCTTACTTGGCATCCCGGACGTCGGCGACATTTCCAGTTTGCATAACATTGATTACCGGCGGCAGATGTACTCCGGGTACGCGCAGGATGACTGGAAGGCGACCGATCGGCTGACGCTAAACCTGGGCTTGCGTTACGAGGTCTTCAGCACCATCAAGGAGCACAGCAACGAGTTAGCCACTTTTGATTTCGGCTCGTTGTCTCTGATTGTTCCCCAAGGGCAGAACGCTCAGCTTCCGCCTACGCTGCGCCTCAGTCTTCCAGTTCAGCGCAACGGATCGCGCGGCCTGATTTCTCCCGACCTGAATAACGTCGCTCCAAGAGTGGGGTTAGCCTACCAGATCTCCAACAAATTGGTGTTGCGCAGCGGCTACGGAATTTTCTATGGCGGCCAGGAAAATGGTCCTTTTTCAAATCCCAGCCCCGGCTTCAATCCGCCGTTCTATTTGGCCCAGACATTTCAATTGACGAATTGCACCGCCTCTTCCGCCAACCCCGCCCCGGGCCAACTCGATTGCAGGAATCCCATGCTCCAGCAGCTATCGCATGGCTACCCGGCGACCTCGCTTTCCGACCCCAACAATCCCGTACTTTATTCCGTCAGCCCCAATCTGCGGACTCCTTACAACCAGCAGTGGCATTTGGGGTTCCAGTATCAACTGCCAGCGGAAACTGTGCTGGAAGTTTCCTATGCCGGCTCCCGCGGACTGAAACTCTACGGCTTCTACAACGGCAACGAGGCGGTGCCCACGCCTGATCAGAGCGCGCCTACGGCGCCAAGGCGTCCGGCCCAGAAGGCCGCTCCGAACGCCCCGGGGCCTTGCGATCTCGCTGATCCCGGTAACTGCGATCCGGTATTTGATGTGGCTATCGCTACTTTTCGCTCGAATGACATCTCGAACTACCACTCCCTGCAAGCGCGGCTGGAAAAGCGCCTCACACGCGGGTTGCAGTTTGAGGCCTCCTACACCTACAGCCATGCCCTGGACGACGCCTCCAGCGCGAACTTGGGATCACAGAGCCAGGGCGACTTCCGCTTTCAAAATGACCCGATGCTGGAGTATGGCAACGCCGACTTCGACGTGCGGCACCGCTTCGTCCTCAGCTATGAGTATGAATTGCCGTTCGGCAAAGATCAGCCAATCGGAGGAAACGCCTCGGGCCTTTTGAATCAGATCATTGGCAACTGGCAGCTCGCGGGAATCGCCACGGCCTCCACGGGGAACTGGTTCACTCCCACGGACAACGTCACGAACCTCTCGAACTCGGATGGAGGCGGCGACGTGTTCAACCCGGCGCGGCCGAATGTGGTCGGCAATCCTAACGGGAAGCCCTGCATTCCGGGAACTCTTTTCAATACCTGCGCGTTTGCCAGCAACACGACCCTGGGCACATTTGGTGACGCGGGGCGAAACATTATTCGAGGACCGGGTTTCCAGAACTGGGACATTTCACTGTTCAAGACTTTCCCGCTCAATGAGCGGGCACGATTTGAGTTCCGAGCTGAGTTTTTTAACGCTTTCAATCATGTCAACCCGCAGTTCAGCAACCCCAACAACATTCAGGAAAACATCGCGACCGAGAACGGTTCGTCGGGGTTCGGTTTTCCGCAGGCCGCGCGCGATCCCCGGTTCATTCAATTCGCATTGAAGTTCTATTTCTGAGACGCACCTTCCTTCCGTCGGATCGCCCGTTCAGCTTTGCAAAGCAGATTGCCCCAATAAAGCCTGTAAGGAGAGATCGTGGAAGGTGTCGATACTGCCGGTACAGCGACACCTCCAAAACTGCGTCGCGCCCTTGGCTTGTGGGATCTTGTCCTCTACGGAATTGTGGTAATACAACCGACGGCCCCCATGCCGGTCTTCGGTGTAGTCAGCGAGCGAGCTCGCGGCCACGTTGTCACCGCAGTGTTGATTGCCATGGTCGCGATGTTGTTTACCGCGATCAGCTACGGCCGAATGGCAAGAGCTTACCCGAGCGCAGGATCCGCCTTCACCTACGTTGGACGGGAAATTCACCCTGCCCTCGGGTATGTGACCGGCTGGGGCATGGTAATGGACTACCTGCTGAACCCTCTGATATGCACCATCCTTTGCGCCCAGCTGGCTCGGAACCTGGCCCCCGGAGTTCCGTTCGTTGGCTGGGCCATTTTCTTCGCCGGACTCTTTACGGGCCTCAATCTCGGGGGAATTCGCACTTCCGCGCGGATCAATGACACCCTGGCAACCGCGATGGGCATCGTGATCGCTGTCTTCTTCGTGGTGGCCGCGCACTATGTGTTCCAGCACCCGCACGCGGAAACAGGTTTCTTCACGCGCCCGTTCTACGATCCCGAGACCTTCCAACTGAAGTCAGTTCTGGGAGGGACATCGCTGGCCGTTTTAACCTACATTGGATTTGATGGCATTTCGACTTTGTCGGAGGAAGCTAGGAACCCGACGCGGGACATTTTGATAGCCACCGTCATGGTTTGTCTGGTGACTGGTTTGCTTGCGGCTTGCGAAGTATACGCCGCACAGCTGGTATGGCCGCCTTCGAAGCCATTTCCCAATGTGGAGACAGCGTACGTTCATGTGGCGGGCTTGGCTGGCGGTGCCTGGCTTTTGCAGTTGGTCAACGGGACGCTGTTGGTGGCAACGGTCGGCTCTGGAATGGGATCTCAACTAGGCGCCGCCCGGCTTTTGTACGCTATGGGCCGAGGGAACGCGATTCCAAAGGCCTTCTTTGGCGCGCTCGATCCGGTCACGCAAATTCCCCGCAACAACGTTCTGTTTTCCGGCGCGCTCGCCCTCGCAGGCGCACTGACGATTAGTTTCGCCCGGGGCATCGATCTGCTGAACTTCGGTGCCCTCATCGCATTCATGGGAGTGAATGCAGCCTGTCTAGTCCGCTACTACGGCCGGTCAGCTTCGCGGAAATTGCGTGATTTTTTCCCACCCGTGCTCGGGTTTTTGGTTTGCCTTTTGTTGTGGTGGAACCTGAACTCAACCGCGAAACTTGCAGGCACTGTTTGGATGCTGGTTGGGCTGGGGTATGGCGCCCTGCGCACGAAGGGATTCCGTGGTGAGTTGGTTAACTTTGACGCACCCCAGGGTGATCGCTGATCAGTTCGATCACACCACCATAAAGGCAGTGCCATGCTCAGCGCCCCTCCTCTTTTGGCAAATCAGCACGGCGAACAGGTCAGCCTTTCGCGAACACAGCAGACCTGACCTTGCTTTCTATTCGTTCTCTTGATATCGAGTAGGAGGTGAAGGAACTACGGTGCCACTCACCGCGATACTTATGTCCTTCTCCGCCGGAATCGAGTCTGCACCGTCAACGACCAACCGGACGGCGTGTTGTCCCGCGGTGGTATAGGTGTGAGTTACGCGTCTGCCTTCATCTTTGGTGCCGTCGCCGAAGTCCCAGTGATATGCGAGCGCCGGGACCCCGTCGGGGTCCGCAGTGCCGACAAACTCGATCTCTTCCCCGATTTTCGCGCGATCAGGCACCTGCAAACTCGCGGAGGGAGCCGCCGCCGCGACCCCCGCATCAACGATCTTGATGACCTTCACGGAGTGGGCGGCCTGTGCCAGGGAAATGGAATCACGATCCACCGTCAAGTGATTCCCCGGCTCCAAAGCGTCGTGTAATTCGTAGCTGTGCCCCGTAGGAAGATTCAGCTGTCCCAGGGAGAACATATGAGATCGGGAATGATCCGTCCAATTGAACACTGTCAACATTGACTGCCGCCGGTCTTCTTTTAGCAAGAAGATGCTCGGTTGCTCATCCTCCGCGCGATAGGTGAGAAGGTCGATTGGGAGTGAGACGCGGCCGACCTTCGCCATTTGGAGCAGATCAGGATTCTTCAGCAGGGCCACTCGGTCGCTGTCTGCGCCCAGGGTGGGAAGGTCATCTCCGATCTCGTACATTCCACCGGAGACCGCCGACAGAGCGATCGAAACTTCGGCCTCGCTCAAGTTGAGGGGAGCCGGAATTTTACGTTCCTCCATGAGTTGGCGCGAAACCGTGAAGGCGTCCGGATCGTTGATGAAAAAATTCCGGTGCATATAGAAACGTGCGGCGATTCCGGGAGCGGCTTCCTTGCTCCGCGAGAACAAGTGCCCCGTGTCCTGGGATACGCGGCCTTCGTCGACGAGACCGACTGGGTTCAACATGGGACTGCCATCTTTATCCAGCAAGACGCTCTCCCCAACCGCTTGACGGATGATCTCCAGGCCCATCTTTTGAGCTTCGAGAGCGGTCGTGTTCGGCCGAAAATAGCGGCCTTCAATAGCGGTGTTATCCATGAAGTCGAGCTTGATGTATTTCACTCCCCAGTCGTACGCGAGCGTGCGATAGGTTTGGCGGAGGTAGTCCTGTGCGCCAGGGTTGGTCGCATCCAGCACAAACACAGGTTCCGTGCGCATTTCCTCCGCCGTCGTGATCTGGATGGGCTTGCCACTGAGGTTCTTGACCAGCCAGTCTTTGTGGTGTTCGTAGACCCAGCTGCGCCCACCTACCTCGAAAGGGGCCGTCCAAACACCAACCTTCAATCCCAGCCCGGAAATACGGTGGGTAAGCGCCCACATTCCGTGCGGGAACGCGGAAGCATTCGAGGTGGTGTATTCGTTGCGCGCGTAACTGTATCCCAGATCGAAATGAAAATAGTCGTAGCCCAGCGGTTTCAACTGTTGCGCGAGCCAGAGCGCGTTGGTCAGAGTGTTGCCCTCGCTGATTTTCATGTAGAAGGCGGTCCAGCTCCACCATCCCAGCATGTTGTCTTCAGCGATGCGGCTGTGGTGGAGTTCGCGGATCACGGTCCCATAGTTTTGCAGCTCTGCGAGGTAGTCGTTTCCCGCGGCGAACATCACGCGTTCGGAAGTCATGTTCTCGCCATCGGGTAAAGGGAGGCTCAATTCGACGAGATTCTCGGCCGGACCGTTACGCAATTCCGACTCCGCGTCAGTGGCCTGAATTTCGGTCGTGCCGGCGGACTCGACGTTGAAGGCAGTAATGGTGGCCCCATTGGTCCCGGGCTTCGTTTTCAAATGAATGATGGTCAGAAAGCGATCTGAGGTAAGAGCTCCGAAGAAGATACTCTCCTTGCTCTGTTGGTTGTAGACCAGCTGGCTACCCACTGCCCGATGCAGGCCTTTGGGCGCCTGGCCCAAGTCGTAAATGCGGAGTGGTGGCCAATCTTCGCTGAAACTGTCGGACAATACCCGATCGGAGCTTTCTTTTCCCTCGAGATTCAAGATCTGCTCGCCGATGGCTTCCGCACAGCGGATTCCTTCCACGGACAGAGATCTTCCTGTGTGATTCTGGACCGCAACCTGAATATCGCCGAACGGCCTCTTATCGTAGGTGCGGATCGTATAGCTCAGAACAGGTCGATCAGGCAGCCCGCTCGATGTCACAGTGACCTGGTGACCGCGACCCAGCCTGTCTTCGAACGAGGACTCGGACACCTGATGCTGCGGATAGTCCGTTGATTCGATCCAACGGTGATCAACCTGCGCGGCCACCCTTGCGTGAAGGATCGGAGCCGAGTCTGCGTTTCGTCCAATCGAGTAGGACCCATCACTAGCCACTGCGGTTGCAACCAAGCTGTCATTCTTGACCATTGCGTCCGCAGCGCCGGCTAATCGCACGAACAAGAAAATGGCGAGCGCCGGGAGCACTAAACCTCGAAGAGGAAAACGAGTCCAGGCTCGCGGAGCCGGCAGAGCGATGGCCAGGTTATGCGTCATCCTACCCGTTGTGACCAAGACATCCTCCGAGCAACAAGAGGCGGCGGTTCGAATAAAAACGAACATAATAGCATATGAAACGTGCATGAATGTATTGTAATCGCGCAAATGCTGTCAATAAGATTAATACTCGCAAGTAGCTTACACAGGGTTGGAGGTTGTCCGCATGCGAAAAACGGTTTTTCTTGCAATCGCTGTTCTTGTCTTTGCGCTCTCTTGTACCCACCCGACAACAACGCTTCCGAACAATCCGCCAAATGCACAGCCGCAGTCGCCGGCAACGCTTAGTGAGACCGGCTGGAAGGCGCTCGCGTCTTTAGAACCGATTGATTCCCACACCCATGTTGCCAAGGGTGATCCGAGCTTTTATGCAATGCTCGATCGCCTGCACATGCACATCGTCGATATCCTTCTAATCGACGATCATGACCCGTATCGGAATTCGTTGCAGCGGCAGTTGCAGGATGCATTGCGTGTGGTTAGCGACGGCCGCAATCATGCCGTGCTCTGTACAACTTTCAACCCGTTCGAGTTCGACCGGTCAGATTTCCCGCAGTCGGCAATTCGTGCGCTGAATCAAGACTTCGATCAGGGGGCAGTGGCGGTGAAGATTTGGAAGAACATCGGTATGGAACTCAAGGATCAGCGTGGGAAATATGTCATGCCGGACGACCCGCGCTTCGACGAAATCTACAAGGACATCGAAGCGCGGAATAAGACCCTGATCGCGCACGTTGCGGAGCCGGACACCTCGTGGCAGCCACCGGATCCAAATGCAGTGGATTACTCCTACTACGAGCAGAATCCAGTGTGGTACATGTACCGCCACCCCGAGGCTCCGCCGAAGAAGCAAATTCTGGACGCACGGGATCGACTGCTCGCACAACATCCGAAATTGCGCGTGGTCGGCGCACACCTCGCGAGCTTGGAGGACGACCTTCAAACCCTCGCCGAAAACTTGGATCGCTACCCCAACTTCGCAGTCGATACGGCGGCCCGCGTACCGCACCTGATGATCCAGCCCAGGGAAAGAGTTCGCGCGTTCATCCTGAAATATCAAGACAGGATTCTCTACGCCACCGATCTTGAATTCTTGCCCGACGCATCTGCGAAGGATGTGCTGTCAGAGTGGGAAGAGCAATACGCCCAAGACTGGCGCTATTTCGCGACCAATGAATGGTTCGAGTATTCGAGCCACAGGATCCAGGGTCTCGGATTACCAGAGGGGGTGCTTCGCAAGCTGTATCACGAAAATGCGGTTCGTTGGATACCGCATGTTCTAGGCCCGTAACTTAAAACTACTGTTTGCCGTCAGAGAGGCGGGCGCTGCCTGTGTGCTACTCAATCACCAGTTCGGGCTCGCGATCCGAACTCTTCGGAGGCGCTGGCTTTGTTACTTCGGGCGGCGGCGCTCCGGCGATGTCGGCTAGTTGCAGCCGCAGATTGCCGGGGTTCGTGGCATAGGCCAGCCCGGTATCCAGGTCAATAGTCCCTTCGCGAATCAGGTGCTCGATGCTCCCATCGAAGTGCTGCATGCCCTCCGTGTCGCCATCCCGCATTGCGTCCAGCAAGCTCTTGCCTTCCTGTTCTCCTTTTTCGACGTATTCCCGGGTGCGCATCGTTGCCTTTAGGATTTCCAATATCGCTACCCGGCTCTTGCCGTCCTTTACCGGGATCAGGCGTTGCGAAATGATGTAACGAAAGCTTTTCGCCAGGCGGTTCCGAATGGCGTGCTGTTCTGCCATAGGAAATACGCCCACGACGCGCTCAACTGTCTTCGAGGCGTCGATGGTGTGCAGCGTGGAGAGAACAAGATGCCCAGTTTCGGCGGCTTCGAGCGCGATCTCAATCGTTTCCTTATCCCGCATTTCGCCCACCAGGATCACTTTTGGCGCCTGGCGCAGCGCCGCCCTCAGCGCGAGCGCGAAGCTGGGCGTATCACTGTGGAGCTCTCGCTGGTGGATGATCGATCGCTTGTGCCGATGCATGAATTCCACCGGGTCCTCGATGGTGATGATGTGATACGCCTGGGTTTCATTGATCTTGTCGAGAACCGCCGCCATGGTGGAAGACTTGCCCGAGCCAGTTGGGCCAGTAATCAGCACAATGCCGTTTTTCAAACTGGCGATGTCAGCCAGCTGCGCCGGCAGCTTCAATTCCGCGAAGGTGGGAATGCTCTTGGGGATGACTCGCATTACGATGGCGTGGCTTCCGCGCTGCACGAAAATATTGACGCGAAACCGGCATTCACCCGGCAGGCTGTAGGAAATGTCGCACGATCCCTGTTCTCGTAGCGCCGTTAATGCCTGCTGGTTGCCGCCAATCAGTTCCTCCGCGATACGGCGGGTGTCCTCCGCGCCCAGCGCCGGTAATCCCGAGATTTTGACCGGCACCAACCGGCCGCTCACTTCGATGTGGGGCAGGCTTCCAGGCGAGAAAATCAAATCGCTCACGCGGGTTGACGCGCGCAGCATGGCAAGAAGCAAGCCTGGGGTCGGAATCGTCGGTTTGACAACAGTGTTGGGAACGGAAACCTTAGCTGGGGTATCCAGGGTGTACTCCTCACTCTGGCTGTCAGCTTACGTTCCCGGGATAAGTGGTCTCAAGTGACCAAGGTCATGGCACTCAACCTTGCGGCCTTTCCACAAGCTTGGCTCCGCGCATCAGGTCATAAGTCTTTCACGCTCGTTCATTGGACTCCCGATCGCGTTCTTCGGTGTGGAGCACTTTCTGCATCCCAATCGGGATTCTATCCGTCCATTTTGGACAACTGACCGGAACACACCCCGTGTGGTGGAGTTTCCTGTGAACCTCGCTCCTTAAGGCCCATCCGGCAGCGGTACGCCTCTCGCTGGAACCGGAGATGACTGGACGATGGAGGTCGTCGTTTGTCCGTGCATTAGGAACCGATCCAGTACTCGATCCAGACTTGAAATCTCCTTCAAGAATACTTTCAGGATGAAGCAGTCCTCTCCCGTAATGCGATGGCACTCGGTCACCTCGGGGATCGCCTGTGCAAGTTCCACGATTTTGCTGAGGTGGCCGGGAAGCGGCCGGATCCTTACGAAGGCCATTACGTTGTACCCCAACTCTTTTGGGTTCAGGTCCAGCCGATAACCGGCCAAAATACTGCTTTCCTCCAGTCGAAGAATCCTCTCCTTTACGGCAGGGTTTGACATTCCGATTCGCCGCGCGAGTTCTGAAACTGAGGTGCGTGGATTCTTCCGCAGAAGACGAAGCAGCTCGAGGTTCTTGTGATCGGCCAAAATAGCTTCATTTTTCATGTCAAGACAGTGATTCTACTAGATATTGAAGGAGTATGGCATCTTCGACTTAAACTATGCCATTTACTGGAGCTTCCGACCATGCGATCGTGGATTGGATCAATCCGTTCGGAATGGAAGATTCCACATGATCGCCCCCATGGCATGGACCGACCGCGTATTCACTTTCGATCAGCCGGTCGGTGCTTTCCCTGCTCTGTTGGAACGGTTGCGGGGCACTCCGGTCCGAGCTGAAGAACTGATCGCAGGAGTGCCGGAGGAGACGCTGGCTGCCCGCCTGAATGGGAAGTGGTCGGCGAAGGAGCATCTTGGCCACCTGGTCGACCTGCAGGCCCTCGACGATCGACGTCTTCGCGAGTTTCTCGATCGTGCCGAAGTTCTATCACCCGCAGACATGGGTAATCGCAAGACGGAGAATTCCAATCACAGGAGCACGCCCATCGCGGAGATTCTCAGACGGTTGCGTGCTGGCCGCTGCGAGTTGGCTTCCAGACTCGAGGCCCTAACCGCGGAAGAAGTGGCGATCACAGCATTACATCCTCGTCTGGAGCGGCCGATGCGCCTTTTGGATTGGGTTTATTTCATCAGTGAGCACGACGATCATCATCTCGCAAAGGCCCGTCAGGTGATCATGGACATGCCGAACATTGTTGCGAAAGGTTCAACGCCGTGAATACAGGGTCGGGCATGTCAATCCCAACTACTGCCGCCATCCCATCCGCGGCGGCGAGAGACCTGTTTGAAATTCCCGAAGGCGTTACCTATTTGAACTGCGCCAATATGGCGCCCCAACTGCGGGCGGTCACGCAGGCAGGAGTTGATGCGGTGCGGAGAAAAGCGACTCCTTGGAAATTGTCGGCGGGGGAATGGTTTTCCGGGGCGGAGCAACTGCGAATTCTGGCCGCAAATGTGCTGGGCACGGACCGCGACGGGATTGCTTTGGTGCCAGCCGCAAGTTACGGAATCGCAACTGCGGCGGCGAATGTGCCACTGTCGCGGGGCCAGACGATCGTCCTGCTCCATCAGGAATTCCCGTCCAATGTTTATTCGTGGCGGGAACTGGCAAAGAAAAAGAACGGCTCTGTGGTCACCGTGCAGCGCCGGGCGGGAATGAGTTGGACCGACGCTCTGGAAGAAGCAATCGACGAAAACACCGCGATCGTTGCCGTACCTCAATGTCATTGGACGGATGGCAGCAGAGTCGATCTGGAGCGTGTCGGTGAGCGAGCACGGGCTATTGGCGCGGCGCTGGTGATTGATGCCAGCCAGTCCCTCGGAGCTTGCCCGCTGGACCTGATCCGTGTGCAGCCGGATTTTCTGGTTGCGGTTGGGTACAAATGGCTACTCGGGCCATACGGGCTGGGGTATCTTTACGTGGCCCCGAAGTGGCGATACTCGGGGATTCCGCTGGAGCAGTCGTGGCTCACGCGGGCCGGGAGTGACGACTTCACTCGCCTGGTCGAATACACAGACGAGTATCGGCCCGGTTCGCGACGGTTCGACATGGGCGAGTTCCCGCAGTTCGTTTTGGTGCCGATGGCCATTGCTGCACTCCAGCAGATCCTTTCATGGGGTATCGCAGGTATCGAACAAGCACTCTCATTCCTGACGGAAAGAGTCGCGCAGCTTACCCGCGAAGATGGCTATACCATCCTGCCCATGGCTGAAAGGTGTGCACACATGATTGGCATACGGCACCCGGCTGGCATTCCGGCTAGGCTGCCCAAGCTGCTCAAGGAGGCTGGCGTTTTCGTCAGCCTGCGGGGAGATTCCATTCGGATAGCCCCGCACTTGTATAACGATAGGAACGATGTAGACCGATTGTTTGAGGTCTTGCACACCGCTCAGATCGAGCGCTGATCGGGAGATGGACGAAATTGCCTCGAGCGCTCCTAGCGGTCAAGTTGGGAGTACTTCGCGCGAGTCCCAACCCGGAGAAGTCCGCAGTTTCATACCGATACCCGAATAACTCTTCATTCGAAACGGCGCGAGTGTGACCGCAGGCTGCTCTTGCCACGAACCACAGCCCCCATCTTGCCTGCGAATTGAAACGTCCGAAAGAAGTGCTGTTTCAGCAAGAGGTCCTGAACCACTTGCTTAATCCGAGAACCATGAAAGTCTACGAGGTTGAGCTCAGCGAGAAATGCGAAGAGTTGATGATCTTCGGCGCCCGGCAGCCCGATTGAAGTGCCGCGAAAAATAGGATTGCTTCGAAACATAAGCCGGGTGGCTTCGAACAGGAACGCATTGGGATTCGTGTTCGGTTTTCCGGTGTAATCGAAGTAGGGCCCGTCCTGAACACGAACACCCGGTTGAATCAAGCCCTCAATTACGATCTCACACTGTGCGGGAACCTCGACGTTCACCGTCTGACACTGGATGAGTTGAACCGCCTCCTGTGCCAGACCTCCCGCCAGCTCGTATTCGTCCATTCCATCGGGATATGCGGCTGCGGCGGCCATGACCACGGTTTCGCTGACACCGATGGCGACCGCCATCGGCAAGGGTCGGCCCTGTTTTTCAGCCTTGGCAACATGCCGGGACAGGTGGCTCGTGGGAGAAGCGCTAACCGTTGCCTGCCAGGGACCTAGCAATTGCATCCGATACACACCGACGTTTCGAGAACCTGTCTCCGGATGTTTAGTTACGTTGATGTGCCAAGTGCCAAGATATCGACCGCCATCGTGATTGCTCCAGTGCGGAACCGGCAGCTGCAGTAGGTTGACGTCGCTCGTCTGAACAATGTTTTCCAGCACCGGGCCAGTCTCGACTAATCTGGGTTTGACTGGCGCGGCTGCTCTCTTCTTTGCTTCTGCGATGAGAGCCTTCCTCGTAGTTCCGAACTCCAGACCAAGAGCAAGAGCGATTGAGCCGGTATCGCACAATCCGTTCGAAAACACGCGTTGCTCTGGATAACCCTTGATGTTCTCGAACAGGAGCGGGGCCCGGCTCTCTCTCGTCATTCTCCCGATCTCGAATCTCCAATCGATGGCTTCCCTGACGCGCACGAGGCGGCCAGCGTCCTCGAGAGCTTGAATGAAACGGCGGAGATCGCTTGTTTCCCCCGACAGTCCCTGCGAAGGTGAGAGCAAAGCAGTGCTGGGGCCGAGCTCATTCTTCGGCAAGGTATCTTTCACCGTTATATCGCCCACTCTTCTTCGCGGACCTCATGTTCAGCATGGGCGAAGCCTGAGCGCTCCTTAGAGCGCAGCAGCTCCGCTGCCCGTTTCGCGAAATAAGTGATGATGATGTCCGCGCCCGCGCGTTTCATGCAGGTCAGTGCTTCCATCATGATTGCGTCTCTATCCAGGCGCCCGAGCCGCGCCGCCGCATCGATCATCGCGTACTCCCCGCTCACGTCATATACGGCCAACGGCATCTTAAATTCCTGCTTGGCGCGATACACGACATCGAGGTAGAAAAGCGCCGGCTTCACCATCACGATGTCTGCACCTTCCTCGATATCCAACGCGATCTCGCGCATGGCTTCATCGGAATTGGAGAAATCCATTTGATGGGTCCGCTTGTCACCGAACGACAACGTGGAGTGTGTGCCCTCCTTAAAAAAGGGGGCATAAAGCTGCGAAGCAAACTTTGCCGAATACGCCATAATTGGCAGATTGTGGAATCCGTGCGAATCGAGTGCTTGTCTCATCCCCTGAATCTGTCCGTCCAGCATAGAGGCTGGCGCTACCATGTCGGCGCCGGCTTCGGCGTGGGAGAGAGTTATCTTCTTGATCAGCTCCAGCGAGGCGTCATTGTCCAGGTAGCCGTTGTGGATGATCCCGCAGTGCCCGTTCAGCGTGTACTCACAGGGACAGACATCAGTGATGACAAGCATTTCGGAAACCGTGCTCTTCAAAGCCCTCACCGCTTCCTGCACGATTCCGTGCTGGGCATAGGCGCCCGACGCTTGTTCATCCTTACTCTCGGCCTCGGGCACGCCGAACAAAAGGACGGCGGAAATACCCAGATCACGCGCTGCAATGGCTTCCTCCACCAGGCAATCAATCGACAAATGATAGTTGCCGGGGAGGGACGCGATCTCTCGCCTGATTTTGCTGCCGGGGACCACGAACAGGGGCAGAATAAAGTTTCCGGCGGATAGCTTGTTTTCGCGAATTAACCCTCGGATCGCTTCGTTCTGCCGGAGTCTTCTGAGTCGTCGTGCTGGAAATCCCATGGTAGTTCCTTTCATTTGGCCGCATACTCCGTATTCTGGTTGCTTCGTTTCCCTAACTGGAAGGGGAGGATCTTGCCGCTTCGTGTACAAACTGGAAAATCCCGCCTGATTCGCACCATGCTGGACTGCCGCCACATCTCGGTTCCAGACTGCGCCCATGATTCCGGACTGGCTTCACCACGCTGGAGCAGCGCCAGGAACCGGTTCAACATCTCGCCCTCGTTCACCTTTCCCACGCGAGGGCTGACCAACAGGTGCAAGTGCGTGAATCCCTTCGAGTCTTCCTCCTCGATCAACTGGTAATCCGTACTCTTCCCGCCGAATGTCTCGGGCAGGTCCTTCTCGATGATTCGGACGAAGTCCGTGTCGACAAATGTCACTCCTTCGCCGGTCAGCTTTTCATAGCTGCGAATATTGCTGAGACTGGTGTCGAAGCCGAGTTCTCCGAATCCGCAGTTGCAGGCCTCCGAACTAAGATCCCCAAAGTCGCCCATACCCACGTTCAGAAGGAATTTGGGCGATTCATAGAGCAGACTCGTGAAGAGGTAAGAATCAAGGCAGAGATCGAAGTTGGGAACCACCTGCTGGTGGGTGATGATCGCGGTAGTGTCTTTGTAAAGATGACAATGATCACTCTGCGAATGGGCCTCGTTACAGCCTGCAGCGACGACGCCGGCTTCCGATATTCCGTAGACCGGAATCGCCACAGCGCCGGTGGATTCGATTTCTCTCTTCTTGTGTGGGGTGAGAGGCTCCCCCGTTACTAGAAACTTGGCGCCCTTGAGATTTAGATTTGCTTCCGCCGCCGCGATACACACCCTTACCGCCGAAGCCGCAAATGTGTAAATGACGCAGTTCGGATGCTCGTTGAGAGCCTGGGAAGCCCATTGAGCGACTCGGTGGGCATCGTTGAGTCCGACGTATTCCGGCTCCGCCAACCGACACCCATAGAGCCGATGGACTGCAAAAATGGTTTTCGTGCCCCATCTCTTTTCCCAGTTAACCTGGACCTGGTCTTCTGCAACCTGCGAGAACCAGCGCTGTGCCGGATTCCCGATGTGCGCGAATCGCAGGCTGGAATTGATCCCGGGCGCTCCCGGAAACACCGGAAACCAGTTCGCGATTGGCGCCTCGAGGCACCCGTGGAGATGAAGCAAAAACGCATCATACAGTGATCTTTGGTGGAGGTAATCAAAGTCGATCCGGATCCTCGTGCCGGCGCTCCGCGTCGCTCCGCTTCTCACCTCATACACGAAAGATAGAAAGGGATTATCGAACATTCCCTCTTCGCAGACGAAGGTAAGTCCGTTGCGGCGAACCGGGACCTTCCCTTTGAATTCGTCCACCGTGAAATAGACCCCTTCGATTTCCAGAGCGCGCAGGCTGGCCTCAAGACCATCTCTTGAAACCCATGACTTGAGATCGTTGAACGAGATTCGCTTGGCAGCCAGCAGGGGCAAATAAGGGCTGCGCGGATAGTGGAAAATGCTTCGCTCCGCCAGGCGCAAGAAATTGTCCTCGCGTGCCGCGATTCGTTTGCGGAGCAAAGATCGTGCTAACGCGATGGCCTCCTCGGGTGCCATTCGCGATTTTGCGAATTTCCGGAGACCGTCGATGAATCGATAATATTTCCGCAACCGTCACCACCCCATAAACGAACGCGGCAGGATATATATCTCTCTCTGCTGTTTCTGCCGACTCGTGAAAAGCCGTTGTTGCGAATCGGAAAATAACGGGGAAGTGTCAAGCTGGGGGTGGCGGAGGGACGAATCTCGCACCAATACTCGACTGCTGCATTTTCTGGGATTCCGGGAAGAAAGTCTGTGACCGGCATCACAAAGTGATCGACCTCCCAAAACCACGATAGCGGGTCCCTTTAGGGCAGCGGTAATAGGGTGTAAGTTACAGATTCGGTGACACCTTGGCCCCTCAAATGGGACATCCGACCCTTGGCGTGGTGCCCCCAGCTCTATCTGTCAAGCTGCAGATTCCGGGACTCGGGTGATGCGATGCGGTAATTGTGCCCGACCGGGGGGGTCTGTTCGTCGGGTCTGGCGAAAGAAATTGGTGGTGTAAACGTCCTGGGGCGGATCGGCTCCTAAACGCCTATTTCGGCGACGGCGGCACGTACTCCTTCGGCACAGCGGAGCCTTCACCGAAGAAGAACATCTCCAATTGCTTGACGATCGCTTCCTGGTCTTCGCGGCGCGCGGGATTCAGCCGGTATTCGTTGAGCAGCATCTTGCAATGCTCCATCCACATCTTCCAGGCGTCCTGTGAGACGTTTTCGTAGACCTTTTGCCCCAGCGCGTTATCAAACGGGGGCTCGTCGAGCCCGGGCAGCTCTCTCTTCAATTTCACGCAGAACACGGTATGCGCCATACACTCCCTCAGTCAGTTTTCGTCTGTGGATATTATCTTACACGGAACGCAACCATCGGGAGCGTGGCCGAGGGACGGTTTCCTAAGAGGGGAGAATGCGGCCGGGCGAACGGCTGCTCAGCGGCATTTTCCCTTGCGCGATTCCTCGAGCAGGTTGCTGCGCGGTCGCTCCTTCACTGCCGGGTCGTTGCCAGGATGGACTCCGCGATGATCCTCGCGGTCTGCTCATCTGCGGCAGGCTTATGCCCTGCGTCTCCCACCACCGTGACTTGGGCCTTCACTCCCACGTACACCGCGTTATAGGGCTCGTCGCCGAGATTCTCGACTTTGTGTTTGAAGGGCGGATACCACCGTGTCTCGCCGGGTTTGGCGAACACCTCACGCGTTTTTCCGCTTTCGTCGGTAAATCGAAGATGTCCTGCTGTGAGGCTTACTACCACGCCCCCGGGATGATCGTGCATCTCCGATTTCTCGTGGGGACCATAGTGCACGGCCACGACCTGCACCCGGTCGTTTTCAAAATTCAGCTTGTAGTGCTTGGGTTCGACCTTGATGGGATCTTGTGCCAAGGCGAGAGTCGTTGCCAGGCACACCAATGCGGCGGCGCAGAATAATCTGCACAACATATTTCCCTCCTGACCAACGCTCTCGGTAGTTTGCACGGACTGTCGCCACGCTACTCCGGCTGCCGAAAACCTGTCAATCCTGAGCAGCGGGGGCGGCTCAAGGTGGTAATCGGCGTATGGAACAGCCGCGGACGCGCCTACCGGCAGCTCGCGGGCGGTCTGAGGTGGATTGGTGTCGCCAGCTGGCTACTTCTTCTCTTCGTTTGTCTCCGGAGACCGATCTTTGATGGAAAGCAGCTCCACTTCAAAAATGAGGGTGGCGTTGGGCCCAATACCAGGAGCCATGCCACGCTCGCCATAGGCCAGATCCGGTGGAATGAACAGCTGCCACTTCGATCCTACCGCCATCAGTTGCAGGGCCTCGGTCCATCCCTTGATAACTCCGCTGACGGGAAACGTTGTCGCCTCGCCCCGCTTGTAGGAGCTGTCGAATTCCGTGCCGTCGATGAGCGTGCCACGGTAGTTGCAGACCACCGTGTCGGTAGAGGCGGGCTTCGGGCCGGTTCCTCCTGTCAAAATCTTGTACTGCAGGCCGCTGGGCAAGGTGACTACGCCCTCCTTGGCCTTGTTGGCCGCCAGAAATTCTACCCCTTGCTTCCGGTTTTCCTCTCCAGCCTGCTGCATCTTTTCCTGCTGCCGTTTGCGAATCTCGGCCTGCTGTTCGGTGATAGCCGTCCGCGCTTCGTCCTCTGTCATCAGGGTCTTGGCGCCAGACAGGGCATCCTTCAGCCCGCGCGCCACGAGATTCGGATCGATATCCACCGCCTGCCGGTGAACGTTGAGTCCAATGCTCATTCCGAGCGCGTAGCTGACTTTATCTTTCTGTGTTTTCAGCGTCACGGGCGCCGCGCTTTTCGCCGCGGTCGCGGTCTTGGCCTTCGATGCGGGAGTCTGCGCCTTGGTCGCCGGAGCCGATGGAGTCGTAGCTGCGGGAGTCTGTTGCGCCAGGGTCGTTCCCGGCAGCATCATTCCGGCCGCCAATATGTTTGCTATGAAGAGTTTTTGCATGGAGATATTGTCCCATGGGGCTGACTGTGGCGTAAACCTGTGCTCCAGCGCGAAACCTGATCAGTCAACAGCCAGAATCGTGACTGAACCGGGCAGCGCATGCAAGCTTGCCGATTACCGCGCGGCCGGGCTGGCTGCTGCTGCCTGCGCTTAGCCCAGGTAATGTTCCCTGGGCAACTCTCGCAACCTTGCTGCCGCATCTTCCGGTGTCATGTCGCGCTGGGAGGATGCCAGTAATTCGTAGCCCACGACGAACTTTCGTACGGTCGCCGAACGCAGCAGTGGCGGGAAGAAGTGGGCATGAAGATGCCACTCTGGATGTTCTTCTCCATCGGTGGGGCGCTGGTGAAATCCCATCGAGTACGGAAATGAGCTCTGAAAAAGATTGTCGTAGCGCGTCGTCAGGCACCGGAGAATGTCGGCCAAAGCGGACCGTTCGCGCGCATTCAGTTCAGCCAGATCCCGAGCATGGCGGCGGCCGAGCAGCAGAGTCTCGAATGGCCATTCTGCCCAGAAGGGAACCACTGCGACAAACGAGTCGTTCTGGCAGACGATGCGCTCCTTCTCCTCAACTTCCAGCCGGCCATAGTCGCACAACAGACAGCGCTGATGTTTCTGCTGATATTCCTGGCACGACTGCTGTTCGCGGAGGGGAATATTCGGAAGAGACTGATTGGCCCAGATTTGTCCGTGCGGGTGAGGGTTGCTGGCGCCCATCATCGCGCCGCGGTTCTCGAAGATTTGTACATAACGGATTTCGTTCTTTCGGCCGAGGTCTTCGTACTGTTCGATCCACACCCCAATCACGCCGCGGACCTCGTCTTCCTTCATGCGCGCCAGGGTGAGATCATGACGCGGCGAAAAGCACACCACCCGGCAAATCCCCGCTTCCGCCTCGGCCATCAACAGACCAGAATCGCCGTGTACAACTTTCACGGGAGGCACGTCCGGCCAGAGCGCCGCAAAATCGTTGTCGAACACAAACGTACTCGAGTAATCGGGATTGCGCGCCCCGCCGGCGCGGGCGTTTCCGGGACAAAGATAACAATCGGGGTCGTAGCGCGGAGCGGTAAGCCGTTCCGGTAGTTCCGTCTGTCCCAGCCAGGGCCGCTGCGTCCGGTGCGGTGAAACCAGCACCCATTCCTGCATCAACGGGTTGTAACGGCGGTGCGGAATTTCGTTAAGCTTTTGCAATTCCACCGGATCGGCCCCGTCTTCTCGCCGAAAGCTGGTCTGGCGAACTGGTCGGCATTCCTCACTGCAAATTCCTGGTGGGCCCTCCAGGATTTGAACCTGGGACCAATGGATTATGAGTCCACTGCTCTAACCGCTGAGCTAAGGGCCCGTTTTCGTGGGGTTCCAGTATACGAGGTTCGGCGGAAAACGGGCAGCCGGGACTGGCCGGCCTTCCGAATCGCAGTGCTTCGATGGCTCTATATCGTGGCGCACGGCTCGGGCTGAAACAAGACGGGAAGAGCGGGAATGGCCGTCCAAAAGCGCTCTGTCCGGTTTACGACGAGGCCTGTTGCAACTGCTGCAGAAAGGACTGAAGGCTTGCTTCCAGTGTATTTTTGCTGGCCTCGGACATGTCGAGAAAGCGGAAGGGCTGGAGCCATCCCTGGGTTGCCCACATGGGAAACAACATCTCCGCCTTTTCGCGGATCGTGGCCTCGCCGATGTGAAAGATCAACTCAACGTGCAGTTTCTCATCCAGGGGCTTTTCCAGATGCATCAGGCCGCCGGTGGTCGAAAGCTGATGGAGTTTTACTCGCACCTGGCGCCGGTTGGGCAGAAGGATGAGCGCCAGGACCGACCCGCGCAGCTTGACCCGAAACGGCCTCTCCTGGAGGGTTTGCACCTTGGTCGAAGACTCTGCTGGCGTGGCCGAATCCGTAGTTTGGGACATACTAAGCCAAAGTATCGCACCGCGAAACACCGGACACGAGATTACGAAAGACCGAATCGAAAACACTGATCGGACGTGTGAGAATCGAAACGCCCTGGTTGAATGAATTGCTTCTTACTTTCGCTTGGGATGCGCTTCGCTCGCGCCCGAGAAGATGTTGTAAGGCCAATTGTTCCGGCCAGCCACTGCCTGGGGGGCGTTGCCCGCGGAACTGCCGGAAGCCGCCTTGACCCCCGGCCCGCAATCCCAATCCTCGGGAGGGTTTGCGATTCCCCACACGTTGCCGTGGTTGTATAGAGCCACGCCAATCAGGAAATACTTGCCGTCATTCCCTAGGGGCAGGCAGCTGGCCACGCGCCCGGACGTGCTGCCTCCGCCCGGTAGATCGCCCAGCAGCACAGGGGTTTCTAGTGGCAGGGCTTTTGAACTGCGGAATCCGCAGCCTTGCGCGCTGACCACCAGCGCGACGCACCTCTCGGTAAACGGGTGGACCCGGTCGAGGCTGGTGACGGTGATTGGAATCTCCACCCGCAAACGCGTGCTACGCCGCGTCGCTTTGGCTGTCAGAATCTCCATGGCAGGTCGTTCGAATCAGGGCCGACTATCGCCCTTTCCTCAGATACTAGTTTGCCAGAGTCGGAGCCGCGTGGCGCCTTCCGAAAGTGAAACCAGGGATGACGAAAGTAACTTGCCATTAGTGTGGGGCGGACACCTGTCCGCGCCTTTGATTCTGTTTGTGAGTCACATCGACCAGCTGGTCCGCCTCAGATGCAGAACCCGCTGGTCTCCCTGTTAAGATGGCTGAACGCCAGTGAATCGCGCATCTTCAGCAGCGCCTGCGAAGCGCTCCGTGCCAGCGAGTGTGGAGTCTACTGCGGTCCAAGGCCCACGTGCTATTACGTCGTCTCACAAGCGTGGACTGCCCTCAACTTCCTCTGTCTCAGGCTCGGCCGCTCGGACTTGGGCGCTCCTGCTTGCTGCCAGCTCTCCAGATCTGGTCCAAAGTGATATCGGCGCGCTGCGTTCTCTGCTGGTCGCCCCCGTCGAATGGGAAGCTTTGCTCCGGCTCGCCGACCATCACGGTACATCCTCGCTCGTGTATCAGAATCTTGCGCGGATCACCGATGCCGTTCCCTCCCAGGCTCTGGCGTCGTTGCGAGAACGCCACCAGCGGAACGTCCACAAGTCGCTGTTCCTCACGCGGGAGCTGATTCGAATTCTCGATTGCATTGAGCCGCTTGGGATCGAAGTTATTCCCTACAAGGGCGTGGTGCTGTCGGAGACGCTCTACGGCGACCTCGCGATGCGACAGTCTGGTGACATTGATTTGTTCGTCCGTAGGAACGACGTAGCGCGCATCAAGCGTGCGGTTGGCGAGCTGGGTTTTTTCCCGCGCCTCACCATTCCGGCTGCAGCTGAACTCGACTACATTGCGGCGGGATATGAGGTCACATTCGATAGCGCGGCCGGCCGAAACCTTCTCGAACTGCAATGGGCGCTGCAGCCGCGATTTTATGCAGTCGACTACGACATGGACGCCCTGTTCCAACGGGGCGCGTCCGTCACCGTGGCCGGCCGCTCGATGAAAACGCTCTCGTCCGAAGACCTCCTGCTGGTGCTTTCGGTGCACGCAGCCAAACATGTCTGGGGAAGGCTTATCTGGCTGTGCGACATTGCGCAGATCCTGAAACTGCAGAATCTCAATTGGAGCTGGATCGAAGCTCAGGCAAAAAGATTCGGGATCGAGCGAATCCTGCGCGTGACGCTGCTGCTGACCGATCGATTTCTGGGTACGGCTATCCCGGATGCTGTGGATGGCGCAATCGCGCCCGACCGTGCCGCGCTACAGTTCGCCGACGAAATCAGCCCCAATATCGTGCGAGGAGCTACCTACGAGGATGAGCAAGTGGCGTACTTCCGCCTCATGATGCGGCTGCGCGAACGCCGGGCCGACCGCCTGCGCTTCCTCACGCGACTGACCTTCACTCCCGGCCCCGGCGAGTGGGAAGCAGTGCGCCTGCCCGCGCCGCTGTTTCCCCTTTACCACCTTGTGCGCCTGGGCCGGCTCGCTGCCCGATTCGCACGCCGATAGTTCTTCGAGGATAATTTCTCGTCAAAAGTCATCGCCGCGCATTCGCACGCGCCTGCCGGATGCCGGCTTCGAGACCTCGCAGGATGGCTCTCTCATACCCAGCCGCCTTCATTGCGGCCATGGTCGCGGCTGAAGTTCCGCCCGGCGTTGCCGATTCATGCAGGAGATCAGAAAGCGTCTGCCCGCTCTCCCTCCAATACAGGATCGCTTCCGCTAATGCATGAGCCCCAGCCGTGAGAGCGGTGTTCCGGTCGAGTCCGGTATCCTGCGCCGCTTGCGCAAGAGTCGCCAGCGCATGATAGCCGTGGCTTGGCGAGTAGGCTGCGTTGAAAGCGTCGAAGCGACTCTCCGCCATCTCCAGGACCGGGCCGACTCGCTCGAAGAATTTGCGCACGCGCCTGCGGTCTGCGTCGGGGACGTTGCGAGCAAACGTCACCGCCGTCAGCCCGTGTCCGATACGGCAGACCGGACTCGGCATGGCGCGCGCCCATCTCACCGGGGCTCCGAGACGCGCTCGAAGTTTAGCCAGCGGGACTCCTGCAGCCAGGCTCACCGCGAGCACTGGCCTTCGCGGTAGCCCGCAACGCGCAATTTCGCCAAGTAAGTCGGCGACGGAGGCTGGACGTACGGCGACAATCAACACGTCTGCACGCGCAACTGCGGATTGGAGGTCACGCTCGACCGCGACTCCGAACTCTCGCTTTAGCGCGCGCAGTTTTTCCAGGTTCCGATCATGGACAACGATCGCCTCTGCATATCCGGCCAGGCGCAGTCCTGCCACCAGCGCGCTGGTGATGCGGCCTCCTCCCATGAAGACAGTCGTTTTCACCGGCTGGCCAGCCCTCCCGCAGTTTCCCCGCCATCCATCGTAAAGACGTGCCCCGTAGCATAGGCCGCGTCGTCCGACGCCAGATATGCAAATAGCGCCGCAATCTCTTCCGGCTTGGCGTGCCGCCGCAGAGGAATCTTCCGGTTCAACTCCTCAAACATCTCGTCGGTGTACTCGGCGCGCTGCATCGGGGTGAGCACATATCCCGGAGCCACCGCGCACACGCGCACCTTCGGCGCCAGCTCCAGAGCCATGGTCTTGGTCAGCTCGATCACCCCCGCCTTGGTGGCGTTGTAGTCCGCGTAATAAGGCTGTCCCACAAGGCCGTTGGTGGAAGCGGTTTGCAGTATGACGCCGCTGCCGCGCTGCCACATGTGCCGCGCAGCAATCTGCGCCACGTAGAACACTCCGGTGAGATTGACGGCGATCACCCTGCCCCACTCTTCGGGAGTGATGTCCAGAAAATTGTGCCGGATGCTGATACCCGCATTGTTGACGAGCACATCCACGCCGCCCATCAGGCGTAGCGCCTCGGTGAATGCGGCCTGCACCTGCTCGAGGTTCGACACGTCCGCGATCACGGTTCCAACCAGACGCGGCATTTGGCGCCGGATTGCATCGCATCCCTCGGTATCCCGATCGAGAACGCAAACCTGTGAGCCCTCCTCAAGAAACCGCGCCGCCGTGGCCGCGCCGATTCCGCTGGCGCCTCCTGTGATCAGGACGCGCTTGTCTTTCAAGCCTCGCATGCAATCTCCCAGATAAAGACCTTGGCTAAAGCCATCTCAACATAAGGACACGCAGGGCTGCTTAGATCATCGTTGCCTAGGCTGGAGACCCGGCCCTGTGAAATAATCAGCCGCCGAATACAAGATAGCGGATCGTCGCGTACAAACCGTGGAATTTATGGAGGAGCAATCATGAGCCGAAATTCGCTGACTCGCCGTCAGTTCATGCACATTGGTAGTGGAGCTGTGGCTGTAGGTGCAGCCGCCAAGTTCACGTTGCTGCAACCCCACCTGCTGTCCGCGGCTGCACGCCCCGTCCCGCCCAGCGATACGGTGCGCTTCGCTTCGATTGGCACAGGCATCCGGGGGTGCGAGTTGCTGGGGGCGACTCTCCGCGTGCCCGGCATTGAGTGTGTTGCCCTTTGCGATCTTTACGATGCGCGGCACCAGGCCGCCCGCGAAGCGGTGAAGAACACCGCTGTCCCCGTCACGCGCGACTATCGCGCGATTCTCGACCGCAAGGACGTCGACGCCGTCATCGTGGCCGTGCCCGACCACCAGCACCGCAGGATCGTTGTCGATGCCTGTGCCGCCGGCAAAGATGTTTATTGCGAGAAGCCGATGTCGCATACGGTCGAAGATGGTTTTGTCATGGTCGACGCGGCACAAAAGGCGGGCCGCATGGTGCAGGCCGGCAGCCAGCGCGTCAGCTCGATCCTTTACGCCAAGGCCAAAGAAATCTACGACTCCGGAAAACTAGGCGAAGTGTTTGCCGTCAACGCTTACTGGGATCGAAATTCGCCCAGTGGCGCGTGGGTCTACCCGATTCCGCCCGACGCCAGCGAAACAACCATCGACTGGAACGCCTTCCTCGGCGCCGCGCCGAAGCGACCTTTCGATCCGGTCCGCTTTTTCCGCTGGCGCTGCTTCTCCGACTACGGCGAAGGCCTGGCCGGCGATCTTTTTGTTCACCTGATTTCCGGCATCCACTTCATTACCGGCACCAACACCATCGCGCAACGCGCCCAATCCAGCGGCGGGCTTTTTCATTTCAAGGATGGCCGCGACTTCCCCGACCTGATCGAGACTTTCTACGACTATCCGAACTTCCGCGTCTCCCTGCGCTGCAACCTGAACAACGACGGCGGAGAGTTCATCGGCTTCTACGGCACCAAGGGCACGGTGATCGTGAAGGGCTCCATGCTGACTTACACGCCGCAAGATACGCGTCCGCAACCGGAGGCCTATTCAATCTACGGTTGGCCCGCCGAGTTGCGCGAACAATATCTCAAGCAGTGGCACGAAGAGAACCCGCTTCCGCGGCCGCTCGATGCCAAAGTTGACGCAGAAACCGAAACCTACGCCACACCTCCCGGCTACAGCGATACCTCCGACCACCAGGCAAACTTCTTCAACGCGGTCCGCACCCGCAAGCCGACGGTGGAGAATGAGGTCTTCGGCAACAACGCCGCCATCGGCTGCCATCTGGCCAACTTCGCCTATTTCAACAAGACCGCGGCGGTGTGGGACGCCGGCGCGAAGAAGATTGTGAAGGGGTAGGAACTTCAGCTAGTTTTTGATCTCGTTGGCATCATCCGATCGGAGGGGGCCACCAAGATCTGGGTGCCCCATTTCTCGCGTTCTTTGCGAGAAGTGGGGTTCTTAATGCTTGACCTCGTCGCGGCTGCCCCGTCCTTGTCTCTGCGCTTTTTGCAGAGACTGGGCCTGCCCCGAGCGAAGCCGAAGGGGCCGGGATTTTGATCCCACCCCACGGACAATCCACGCCCCGCCGGTCCCAGTCAAGTCTACTTAAGTTAGTTTGAACGTACACGAAAGTATCCCCAGTCAGTGGCTCGTAACCCTTGCCTCCTCAACGCCGCTAACTTTTTTCAATCACTTAGCGCGCACCGGTTTGTGCTTTTTTAAGTGTTCCGTACGGAACACTTTCTACACTTGCCAAAGAACAGCAGGTTCCTCACCGGGCTTTCAGCCCGGTTCGGAATGACAAGGAGCTAACAGCAACTCGGGTAGTGTTCCGGTTAGATCGGTTTGCCGCGGAAGAAGTAAACCAGCTCGATGATCAGGATGATGACCACCATGAGTTCCAGCACGAAGGCGCGACTCTGGTTGAACTCGTCGACCATGAAGCGGTAGAGCTCTTCGGCGGTTTGCAGCTTTTGCTGGACGAGATCTTTGTAATCGGGTACGCCGACTCTCGACGCGGCCAGCTTGTAGAGGCGCGCGGAAAACATGTCGCTGAGGAACTTGATGGCGTTGTCGGCGCGCTCGGTCAATTCGCTGACGTCGAGCAGAACGGTGTGCAGTTTGGAGGCGGCGCGCGCTGTCCGCCAGCGCGACCACAGGCCGCGTCCGCCTTTTTCCAGGAAGTCGTAGACACCTTCCAGTTGGTGGGTGAGCAAGTCGTCGTAGTGGCGGAATTCGAGCAGCTGCGAGTTGGCGTACTGCAAGAGCTGGATGGCGGCCTCGGCGCCAGATGGATTGTCGTAGATGAAGGCGGCGTTCCAGCCGATTACGGCCAGATCATTGGGATAGTAGGAGATGCGCGACTGCAGAATCTCCTGCCGCTCGCCGTCGGAGAGGGGAACGGTTTCGCCACGGACTACCTGGGCGATCCAGGCTCCGTGCGCGGCGAGCAGATCGGTGGCCGTAGGCGCCCCGGCAATCTCGCGCAGATGGAAGATGAAATAGTCTTCCTGCAGCCACTCCGCGTCGCCCGCCTTCGTGCCGTAGGGCTTGACCAGAGCTGGCGCGGCGCGCTCCAGCTTCTGCTTGACGATGCGCGTGGCCAGGCTCTCAAAGTTCGTGTCCCAAACCCAACGGCTGGAGAGCTGGACGAGTTTGTCCCAATCGCCGGAGAATGGCAGCTCGAAAACTACGCTGACCACGCCGTAGTCGTAGTACTTAATCTCCCCCTGCAAGTGCTCTCCGCTCTCCAGCACAAGAGGTTCGAGGGCCTCCTCGACCGGCGGGCGCTGGAAGCGGACGTATCCGGGAGCCAGATGTTTGAAGCTGGCTTCGACTTGACGCGCGCCGAAGATGCTGCGGAGTTCATCGAGGCGGATCTCCTCGCAAACATCGAACTGGATCACCACCAGAACCGAACCGCACAGCGGGGCGTCGGCGGGCTTGGCGGCCACTAGGGTAGGCAGCGCCTCGGGTGGAACCTTTCCAACGACCGGGACCGTGGCTGTGAGTTCGCGATCCATAATTTCATCCATGATGAGATTCGGCTCCCGGTACTGCGGTTAAGACCCTGGGAAGCGGCGAGACCTTTATTGTCCCAGAAGACGGGCGGTCTGGCGAGGGGAGGGGCATAGCGGGCAGCTATAAAGCGAAGCTAACCCATGTAGAATCAGTGCCTTCTGGATAATTTCCAGAGCAATGCGCCGCCGGCTGCAACCCCCGCCAAACCCATCGCCGCCCGTTTCATGGACTGGAAGGTCTCGTCCTGCCTCTGGCGTACGATCCCAGACTCGGGATAGGGGTGCGATTCCTCCTCGGGGACGCCGTGGAGAGCCATTTGCAGCACTTCAGCCAGATGCATGGCACGCCGGGATGATCCCTGGGCGATCTGCTCGCGGCAACTGAAGCCGTCCGCGATGATGAGCCAGTCGGACGGGGCGCGGCGGACAGCGGGCAGGAGTTCGAGTTCGCCGATGGCCATCGAGAGATCGTATTTATCGTGCTCGAAGCCGAACGATCCAGCCATGCCGCAGCATCCGGGCGCGGGAGTTTGGAAGGTGACGCCCATGCGGCCAAGGACGGACTCTTCCGCCGACATGGTCATGATGGATTTGTGGTGGCAGTGGCCGTGGAGCAAGGCTGTGCGCTCGAAGCGAGGCAAAGGCACATGTTTGGCATGGGTTTCGAGGAATTCGCTCAGCAGGAACGTCTGACGAGCCAGGGTGTGCGCCCGCTCGTCGTGGGGGAAGAGGTTCAGCATTTCGTCGCGGAAGACCGCCACGCAGCTGGGTTCGAGTCCGACGATGGGGATGCCGGCTTCAATGGCCGGCGAAAGCTCGTCGAGGATTTGCAGGAGCAGCAATTCGGCGCGGTCAAGCATGCCGAAGTCATAGAGAGGACGCCCGCAGCAGAGATTGGCCCGCGGCACCACGACCTCGAAGCCTGCAGTCTCCAGCACGTCGACTGCTGCGATGGCGGTGGCTGGAAGGAAATAATTGTTGAAGGTGTCGGCCCACAGAAGCACGCGGGGGCCTGCGACTTTGGCGGCATTACGCCTTCCGAACCAGCTCTTGAAAGTTTGCGGCGCGAAGGGCGGAATGCTGCGCTCTTTCGGAATGCCGGCTGCAACTTTAGCAATGTCGCGAAGGAAGGGCAGTTGCGTGGTTAGGTTGACCAGTCCCGGAGCGTGGGAGGCTAGCCGCGCCCAGAAATCGATGTTGCCGAAGGCGTAGGCGCTGCGGGGGCGCACGCGGCCTTCGTAGTAGTGCGAAAGGAATTCGGCTTTGTAGGTAGCGACGTCGACGCCAACCGGGCAATCGCTCTTGCACCCTTTGCAGGCTAGGCAGAGATCGAGCGAACGTTTGACCTCTTCGCTACACCAGCCGTCGCGGATGATCCCATCCTTTCGGTCTGGGCCCTGCGTCATCTCCCAGAGCAGGTGAGCGCGGCCGCGGGTGGAGTGTTCTTCCTCGCGGGTGGCGCGGTAGCTGGGGCACATCACGCCGCCTTCTTCGCGGCGGCATTTGCCCACGCCCACGCAACGCAGAGTGGCTTGGGCGAGGCTGCCATGATCGGCGGGGAATTGAAAGTGCGTTTCCGGCTGCGCGGGAGCGTAGCTGGCGCCCAGGCGCAAGTTCTCATCGAGCTTGTACGGTTCGATCAGCTTGCCGGGATTCATCTTCCAGTCCGGGTCCCATGCTGACTTGAATTCGCGGAAGGCTTGCATCAACTCCGAGCCAAACATTTTGGGAAGCAGTTCTGCGCGAGCCTGACCGTCGCCGTGCTCGCCGGAGAGGGAACCGCCGTAGCTGACCACGAGATCCGCGGCTTCCTCGATGAACTTGCGGAATTTCGTGATGCCCTCCTTCGATTGCAGATCGAAGTTGATGCGGGTGTGCACGCAGCCGTGGCCGAAATGACCGTAGAGCGAGCCCTTATAGCCGAAGGCGGCCATCATGATGCGCAGATCGCGGAGGTAGCCGCCGAGCTTTTCCGGCGCGACGGCGGCGTCTTCCCAACCTTCCCAGTTGAGGGGTTCGCCGGGCGCGTGCGAGGTTACACCGAGACTGGATTCGCGAACTTCCCACACGCGCTTGGTCTGTTGTTTATTCGTGTAGAGGCCGAGATTCGGAGGGTGCGTGCAGCGGTTGAGGGCTTCCATCAAGCCGAGAGCCTGGGATTCGGCTTCCGCCGCGGTTTGGGCGCCGAACTCCACCAGCAGCCATCCGCCGCCTTCAGGCAGGAGCGCGAGTCCTTCCGTATTGATGCCCTTCGCACGCGTGTAGCCGACGAGAAGGTCATCAAAGCCTTCGAGACCGATCGGTTTGTGCGTCATGATTTCGGGAACGCGATCGGCACATTGATAGATGTCGGGATATGCGACGACGAGCAACAAGCGCACAGGAGGGCTTTCCACCAGACGGCAGGTAGCTTCGAGCACGGTCACGCAAGTGCCTTCGGAGCCGACGAGCGCCCGCGCCACGTGAAAGCCGTTTTCCGGTAGCAGATAATTCAGGTTGTAGCCGGAGACGCGGCGCGGGATCTTCGGGAAGCGCTGGCGAATGAGATCGCCATTGGCGGCGGAGATGGCTTTGAGTTTGGAATAGATTTCAGCGCGGCGCCTGCCCTCCTGCCCGTTTGCGTGCCCGTTCCCATGAATGACGCGTTCGAGTTCATCGCTGGAAGTGGCGCCGACCTTCATGCGCACGCCATCGTAGGTGAGGATTTCCAGGGCCTCGATGTTGTCGTCGGTCTTGCCTGCCATTACCGAATGCACGCCGCAGGAGTTGTTGCCGATCATGCCGCCGAGGGTGCAACGGTCGTGCGTGGCGGGATCGGGGGCAAAGGTAAGGTGGTAGTGTTCCGCGGCGTTGCGAAGTTGATCGAGCACGACGCCGGGTTGCACCCGGGCGAAACGGCGAGCGGGATCGATTTCGAGGATTTCCGTCATGTACCTGGAGAAGTCGAGAATGACGGCGACGTTGCAGCACTGTCCAGCGAGCGAGGTACCGCCGCCGCGGCAAAGCAGGGGAGCGCCAAACTCGCGGCAGAGCGCGACCGCCGCCAGGACATCGTCGTTATCCCAGGGCAGCACGACGCCGATGGGAACATGGCGGTAATTGGAGCCGTCCGTGGCGTAGAGGGCGCGGCTGCCACGGTCGAAGCGAACATCGCCTCGGATCTGCGCGCGCAAAGCTTCCGCCAAACCTACAGCATCAACGGACGGGAACCTTGCGGACTGGGCGAGTTCTGCGAATTGATCCGGCATACGCTGCTTCTTTTCTAATACTAGTCTCATGAAGGTCGCTGAGGCAGGGTCAAGGTACCTCAGGGGCTAAGCCCGCATAAGCGCTAACTTAAGGCGGAATTCTTTGCTATTTGACCGTGATCCCCCCGCAATTGCTAGCGAACCTTCCGACAAGCCGACCTCTCGGGACTGATCCCACTTTATCTTTGTAGCGGAGTTCAATGTGACTCAGGATCAAGGGGCTTTGTCCCGGGTGGCCTGAGTAGAGCGCAACACTCTGTGTTCGCGCGCGCAAGATCATCCATCAGCGGCAACCCAGCCCGGGCTATTATTCTGAAACTTGACTGCAATGGCGAACACGCACACCAAGACGCCGCTTCGGACGGGCTTCCTCCGATCCGTTATTCGATGGCTTGTCATCGGCGTGGTGCTTCTTTGGTCGCTTGCCGCGCTGATCCTTGTGGCCGCCCGGTGGATCGACCCACCGACAACCGCGGTGCACATCCAGCGCCGCTTGCAGGCCTGGATTCACCACACGCCGTATCGCGAAC
>Ga0209517_10000629_pt1 | contig 58932 bp, 62 predicted proteins | sample PeaSoiMetSII2010_FD_187695 | JGI IMG/M metagenome (GOLD analysis project Ga0209517, IMG submission 187695) | Peat soil microbial communities from Weissenstadt, Germany - SII-2010 (SPAdes) (version 2) | ecosystem: Environmental > Terrestrial > Soil > Wetlands > Peat | place: Germany... | reverse complement strand
GCTGCATTTCAGACCCTTCTTGGTCTCGGAACCGGCCGCAAATCAACCGGGTATGAGCAGATTCGAGGAGCTCGAGACCTCAACCACAACCGATTGGGGGTTGCTGAAGCAACCGGATAATCAGAAGCCAGCTAGTGTAGTCTGCATAGTCTTCTTCTTCGCCGAATACCGGCTCGCGATTTTCGCGATCCAATAGGCTGATCAACGCAGCTTTGACTTTGGGATCGCGAAGGGCGGTGGGATCAGAGCGTAACTGTTTGAAGGCCTCCATTCTCACCTCAGCATCATCCGAACGAAGCTGCGCGAGCAATTCCGCCCGGATCGCACCCGAAGCCGAGGCCTGCTGGCCAGGCGCGGCGGTGACCGTTACGAATGCCGCAATAATTGACACAAGTACGATTCGCGTCGAATTCAGCCGCCGCTCGCGGGAAGGAAGAGACATATCTTCATGATTATGCGGCAGAACGCATTGTGGTACGGCGTTACTGTTGTAATCAGCGTTACCCTCACAACTCCTTCAGAAACGCACTCGCCTCGGTCGCGCGGGGAAACAGCTTCTCCTCCGCCTGGAACTCGGCCGAGTGCACGCATCTCCGGCTCCCGCGCAGTTTTACCGGATGCTTCAGGTGCAGCATCTCGTGGTAGACGATGTACTCCAGCACATACTTCGGCACAGCGTTGAGGTCGAAAATGCGGCTGATGATGATCGCGTTGTGCGCGGGATCGTAGTGGCCCAGAATGCGGCGCGTCTTGGTTTGGCTCCAACTCATGCGCGGACGCGCCATCAGCCCATGAAAGAAGCGCGTGTTCAATTCCTCAAAGACCGCGTCCAGATCGTAGAAATGCCCGCGCGCAGAACGCAGCCGCTTGCGTCCGCGGATCTGCCGGACTAGGTGCGCCTTGCGCACGATCTCGTGGCTCGCGACATACTTGCGATACCGTGCCGCCTGCCCGCGATCAATCGGGCGGCGGTACATCTTGGCCAGCAGGATGTGGGCGATGGCCCGCAAAACCGCTTCCGGCGCGCCTTCCAGCAAATCCGAAAGCCGAACCAACAGCCGGCCATTGCGCAGCCGGATGGTGTTGTTGACGTTGGCAAAGGCGAAGAATTCGATCTTCAGCTCGGGCAGGGAAGTCCCGGGGCGCAGTTCGTGGTAAGTTTCCTGGAAGATTTCGAACAGGCCTTCGCGCACGGTGAGGGCAGGGTAGCACGAACCTGACCTCGGACCTCAGACCGCGGACATCAGACCTCAGACTTCAGCCATCCGGCTTCGGATCATCCTGCTTCCCCTGGGTCCGAGGTCCGACGTCTGACGTCCGGTGCTACTCCGGCTTTGCCTCGCTCTTGGCGCTCGAACTCGCGTTCAGCTTCTTGTGCTTGGCTGCGTCATCCTGGTCGGCGAGCAGTTTCTTGTGATCTTCCGACGATGTGTCCATCGTCTCCAACGCGTTGGTCAGGACGAACTCGTATTGCCGGCTTTCCTCTGGCTTGACGCCGGCGGCATCCTTCAGCGCGAGCAGCTTGGCCCGAAATTCCGTATCCGCCTCAACGATCAGCTTCAGCGGCTTGCGAATGTCATCTTTGCGATCTACATAAGTCTCAATGTTGTCATTGAGCTCGTCGTAGAGCAGTTGAAAGTCGTCGAGCAAATCGTGCGTCTGCTTGGCGCGATCCTTGGTCTTGGGGTCGGCCCGCATCTGTTCCAGTTTTACCAGCCGGACGCGGGCGAATTCGACATACAGCTTCAGCCGTTCCCGCGGCTCCCAGCTGGCGTCGCGAATCTGGTCAATTTCGGGCTGCGTCAGCGGATCACGGTGGCGCTGAGCCATCACGCGAGACCCGGCGGCCAGCAGCAGAACAACCCCGACACACCAACTGAGCTTCAAGGCGGTCATTTTGCGCCTTTCGGAAACATTGCGGCCAACAGGTCGTCGCGTACGTGTTGCAGCCGACTGATGGCGTCCCGCACCGGAGGCTGATCGGCCTGACCCAACGAATGCACGATCTCGGTCAGCTTGCGGATCATCCCGCGCACGGCAATCTCCGTCTGTTTCTCCCGCTTGTGCGACTGAATCGCGTAGTCGCGGGCCAGTTCCGAATATGCGACCACGTCGCTCAGCGCGGTCTGCGCCTTTTCAACCTCAGCCCCGGCGTACAATTTGTCAGCCGCGGCCAGCTGCTGCTGGGCAATTTGCACACAGAGGTGCGGACGGTCGCCGATGCCGGTCGACGAGAGTCGCGCCTTTAACTCTTCAACTGTAGGCGCGCTGCCGGGCAGCGCGCTCGCGCTCAGGGCGGCTACGACTGCCAGCCAAACGAGGGCGCGGCACAATCGAAATGGGAAACGCCCCACAGACATAATCCGATCCCCGACTATTTCTTTGGCTCGATGGCGATCAGCCGATGTCTTGCTTGCCACTCTTGATCAGGATACTTCCCGTTGGCCGTGTTGAGGAAGAGGTGATAATTGGCCGCGGCCTGCTTGGTGTCTTTGAGTTGATCGTAAGCTGTGGCCCGCAAGAAGTACATTCTGGGATCCTCGGGCAGAAATTTCAGCCGTGCGTCGGCAGCCTTGATTATCAGAACGTAGTCATGGTTCCCGTTGGCCGCGAAGGCGAGGTCGCCATAAGCCTCGCCCTGATCGGGATTGAGTTTTACCGTGGTCAGAAATTCTTGCTCCGCTTCGGCGTATTCCCTCTCTCGAAGCAGACTCTGGCCCAGACTGCGGTGCAGGTCTGCATCGCCAGGATGCGCCGCCAGCAGCGCGCGATACGTAGCTTCGGCTTCATCGTTCTTTCCCGCGGTGACATAAAGCTCAGCCAGGTCGCGCTGGATCGACTCGTCCCCTGGGGCCAGCTTCGCGCCCATCTGCAGTTCGACAATGGCCGCGTCGTTCTTGTCCTCCGCCGCCAGGACTCGGCCCAACTGAACGTGCGCCGCGGCCTGCTCCGGATGCAAAGCCACCAGTCTGCGCAGATATTCCGCGGCTTCCGGGAAGCGCCGCCCGCGCATGTAAATATTCGCCAGCCCGGTCAGTGCGTCTGACGCTGGATCGAGCGCAAGCGCCTGTTTATATTCGTCGACTGCATCGGCGAACTTCTCTTGCTTTTCCAGAATCATTCCGGCGGCGAGGTGCGGTTCAGGGTCCTTCGGTTGCAAAGTTGCCGCTTGGCGATAAGCGGCAACGGCCTCTTCCGGCCTGGTCGCTTCGAGCACGTGAGCCAGCGAAAGCCAGGCGCGCTCTTGCCCTTCGGCTGGGTGATCGGTTGGCTTGAGCTGGGTCGCGGCGCGCAGGAATTGCTCAGCATCCGGCTGACCGGTCTTGGCCAGCTGAATCCCCAGATTCAGGTTCGATTCAAATACATCCGGCTTTGCGGCCACCGACTTGCGATACGCGGCAATCGAATCGTCAGTCTTGCCCAGCTTGTTTTCCACGAAGCCGAGATCGAACCACGCCACATAGCTCGCCGGATCAGCCTCGATCGCCTTGTGCAACAGCATTTCCGCCGCGGCGTAGTCCTGCTTCTGAATGAGCGCTTCCGCCTTGGTGAGCTCCGGCGACGGAGGGACTTCCTCTTCCACTTGGACGTGGTGAGTGGAGTTCGCTGCTTTTTGATGCGGTTTGCTGGAAGAGGAGCCTTCGGCCTGCGGCTGGCTTGTGGGTTGTGAGGCAGACTGGGAAGGTGATTGCGAGTCCGTCTGGTCCGCAACCGAAGCGGCGAAAGTACACGCCAGAGCGGCAACTGCCAGCCCGGCGATTAAGATCCCGCCAGTTAGCAGTTTACGACCGGCCATTCGAACGCGCGTTGCCATTCCCATTCAGGATACGCGCCAGATACTTGCCCGTGTAAGACCCAGGTTGTTTGGCGATGGCCTCCGGCGGGCCGACGCCAACCACTCGACCGCCGCGATTCCCGCCCTCCGGGCCAAGATCAATCACCCAGTCGGCCGTCTTGATGACTTCCAAGTTGTGTTCGATGACAAGAATCGAACCTCCCGCTTCTATCAGGCGTCGAAACGCCGCCAGCAGCTTGCTGACGTCGTCAAAATGCAGCCCGGTCGTAGGCTCGTCGAAGATGTACAGCACCCGCTGCCGCGGTGATGCATCGCCGCTGCGGTTGGACCGGCCGGTCTCCCGCGCAGCCGGTTGCAGGTGTGCAGCGAGTTTCATGCGCTGCGCCTCGCCGCCAGAAAGCGTCGTGGCCGACTGTCCCAGCCGCAAATAGCCCAATCCAACCTCTTCGAGAGGCCGCAGTTTTTCCGTGACTTTGTGCACCTCGGCGAAGAACTTGAGCGCCTCCTTCACCGTGAGGTTCAGCACTTCGTGAATGTTTTTTCCCCGGTACCGCACCTCCAGTACTTGCGGTTTGTAGCGCGTGCCTTTGCACTCTTCGCAAATCAGTTCGACATCCGCCAGGAATTGCATTTCTACTGTAACGGTGCCGTCGCCCTGGCACATTTCGCACCGCCCCCCGGGAATATTGAAGGAAAAATGTCCTGCGGTAAATCCGCGTTTCTTCGACTCCGGCAGGGAAGAGAACAGTTCGCGGATGGCGTCGAATGCCTTGATGTACGTGACCGGATTCGAGCGCGGGGTGCGCCCGATGGGCGACTGATCCACCAGGACGACCTCGTCAATAAACTGATCGCCGCTTAGGCTTTCCCACGACGCCGCGGGCCCGCCCGCACCGCTGCTCGACTGCTGCTTGGCTTGCGCCAGAGCCCGGTAGAGCACTTGATGAAGCAGCGTGGACTTGCCCGACCCGGAAACGCCCGTGATGGCGACGATCACCCCCAGCGGAATGGAGATGTCCACGCCCTTGAGATTGTTGGCCCGCACTCCGCGGAGCATAATCTGCCGGGCTCCCGGCTTGCGCCGCGTCGTCGGCACTGGAATGCGCAGGTCGTGCGCCAGGTACCGTCCCGTCAAAGAGGCGGGATCCCGCGCGATCTCGTCGTACGTTCCCGCCGCCACCAGCTTGCCGCCATTCTCGCCCGCGCCCGGACCCAGGTCGAGAATGCGGTCGGCCGCCTGCATGATGTCAGGGTCATGCTCGACTACCAGGATCGTGTTTCCCAGATTGCGCAGGTCGTGAAGGATCTTGATCAGCCGGTGCGTGTCGCGCGGGTGCAGGCCAATCGAAGGTTCATCGAGCACATACAGCGTGCCGACCAGCCGCGATCCGAGCGAAGTCGCGAGCTGAATCCGTTGCGCTTCGCCGCCCGAGAGCGTGGAGGAAAGCCGGTCGAGCGTCAGGTACTCCAGTCCAACCTCATTTAAAAACCGCAGCCGCTCGCGAATCTCTTCCAGCAGCCTTTCCGCAATGTCCTTCTCCTGCGCCGTTAACTCGAATTCCGAGAAGAACCGGAACGCGTCTTCGACCGTGAGGGCGCAGATTTCGCAGAGGTTGCGCCCGTTGATCTTGACCTGCCGCGCTTCCATCCGCAGCCGGGCTCCGTTGCATTCCGAGCACAACGAATATCCGCGGTAGCGGCTCAGAAACACGCGCACATGCAGTTTGTATTTCTTGCGCTCGAGGTGATGGAAAAAACCCCGCACTCCGAAGAACCGCCCTTCGCCGTTGAGCACCAGATTCCTGTGCCCCTTTTCGAGTTCCGCCCACGGCACATCCAGCGGAATGCCGGCCTGCTTGGCAAAGCGTTTCAAATCGGTGAACAGCGTCCGATACTTGGGCTTGGTCCACGGCTCGATCGCGCCCCCGGCCAGCGTTTTCATCTTGTCGGGAATGACCAGGTCGAGATCGAAGTCAATCGTGTTGCCGAACCCCTGGCACCGCGGGCACGCGCCATAAGGATTGTTAAACGAAAAAAGTCTCGGCTCCGGCTCCTCATAGCGCAGGTTGCAGTGTTTGCATTCAAAGCGCTGGGCAAACCGCAGTGGGGGGCGGGCGCTCCCTGAGCGCGAGTCGGAGCGGCCCTCGCTCGCGGCCTCTGCATCGCCGTCACGGGGCGCAATTTCGAAAATCACTTCTCCCGCTTCCCGATATGCCGTTTCAATCGCATCCACAATGCGGGAACGCGCTGCGGCGGAAACGCTCAGCCGATCCACGAGAACAAAGACCGGCTGATCGAAATGAATGTCGAGCAGCGACTCCGGCGTGGAGAATTCGAAGACCTGTCCTGCCTGGCAAAGCCGGTTGAACCCCGCCTTGCGCAGATCGAACAAACGGGTCTTCAGAGCATCAGAAAGGGTAGTCGCGGGTGCCCCACCCTTCTCGCGTTCTTTGCGAGAGGGTGGGGATTTTTTCGACTTCATCGACCGCTCGTCGCGGTCGGTTATTTGCGGCATTCCCGCCCGCTGCACGGGAAACAGCACCTGCAGCCGCGTCTCCGGATCGAGCGCCAGAATCGTGTCGGCAACTTCGTCGACCGTGTCTTTCTTCACTTCGCGCCCACACTTGGCGCAGTAGGTCCGCCCCACACGGGCAAACAGCAATCGCAGATAGTCGTAGATTTCGGTGGCTGTCGCCACGGTCGAGCGCGGGTTCCGCGTCGTGTTCTTTTGCCGGATGGCGACCGCCGGGGCAATCCCGTCAATCGAATCGGCGTCCGGCTTCTCAATCCGCTCCAGAAATTGCCGCGCATACGCCGACAGTGATTCCACGTACCGGCGCTGACCCTCAGCGTAGATCGTGTCGAAGGCCAGCGAAGACTTGCCCGAGCCGGAGACTCCCGTCACCACCGTCAACTGATTGTGCGGGACCTCAAAATCTATGTTCTTGAGGTTGTGAACGCGGGCTCCGCGTACAACAATGCTTTCCGTGTGCATCGATCCAGAAGACATCGGGTCTGCGGCCGGAACCACCGGGTTCGCCCCGAGCCCGCGTGCTAGTCGGAGGCCCAGAGGTGGCCGAATCTTTCGATTATAACTCCGGCCCCTCTTCCACTAAGATACAGGTGGACCGTGACCGTCCCCGCCAAAACGACTGGCCTCCGCTATTGGATGCTGCGCGTGCTCCACGAGTGCGAGCACGTCTCCACCGATTTCGGCGCCGACCCGGTACACGATCTGCGGGTTGCCTTGCGCCGCTGCCGCTCCATGGCCGACGGCATGATGGCCATGGACCCCGATCCCGCCTGGAAGGCGATGAAAAAGGCCGGCAAGCGCCTGTTCCAGAGCCTGGGCGAGCTGCGCGACGTGCAGATCATGATGGAGTGGCTGGAAAAGCTTCAGCCTCGTCCGGTTCGTGTGGGCGCGGCCGACTCGGCCGGGCTGCCGCCGGCGGCGGAGAGCGATATGGGAAACGATGGAGCCTCACCGGAACCCATAGCAAATCCGCCGGTGCCCGATCCGGCCCGATCCCTGCTCCAGATTCTTCGCCTGCGCGAAACCGAACAGAAACATGTCGCCCGCGCCGCGCTCGACGCATTCGATCGCAAACAATGGCGCCAATGGACGAGAACTCTGCCGCAGCGCGCCTCGCGCATCCGCCCCGGCAGTAGTGTGTTCAAGCATCTCGCCCTCGAGCGCTGGACCGCCGCCCGCGAACTGCACCACCGCGCCCTCCGTAATCGCTCTCAGGTTGCATTCCACACCTTGCGCATTGGCCTCAAGCGCTTTCGCTACATCGTGGAGAATTTTCTTCCCGCCGAGCACGCTGCCTGGTCGAACGATCTTAAACACATGCAGGACTTGCTCGGCGAAGTCCACGATCTTGATGTGCTCTGGGCGACCGCGCTTTCCTGCCACGTTTTCCCAGAGGGTGAATCGCGCCAGCGCTGGCATGCACTCACCCTGGAAGAGCGCGCCAAACGCATCGCCGAATATCGCCAGCGGACCGTCGGACCGGATTCGCTGTGGAATCTCTGGCGCGCCGGATTGCCGCAGGGCAAGCAGATTCAGCAGATCGCCACGCGCCGCATGAAGTTGTGGGCCAAGGCGCTTGACCCTGACTTCGCCCATTCCGAACGCGTGGCGCGTCTCGCGCTCGAACTCTACGACGGGTTGGGTGCGGCAGGCTTGCTGGGCACTCTGAATGGCGGCACCGCGAACTGCACCACCGCAGACGCCCGCGACAGCCTGTACGTGGCCGCGCTGCTGCACGACGTCGGCTTGTCGAAGGAGAAGAAAGGGCACCACAAGACTTCGCAGGCCCTGATCCAAGCTCATGGCACGCCGCTTGGATGGAAAGCTGAAAACATGCAGCGGGCCGCGATGGTGGCGCGCTTTCACTGCGGAGCGCTGCCCACCCCCAGCCACAGGGCACTGCGCGATCTGCTGCCCAACGAGCAGAAAGTCATCATTCGGCTGGCCGCAATCCTGCGCCTCGCCAATGCCCTCGACGCCGGGCATGACGGCCACATCCGCCGCGTGCGGATCGAAAACACGGCCGGAAGCTTACCCGCTCGCCAGCGCCGCACCAACGGCTTTCTGCGCAAGCCTCCAGCTCTGGGCAGGAATGAAGCGCTGGTCATCGCAGCCGACGGGTACACGCCAGCAAGTCCAGCAGCCCAGACCATCGCCGCTGAAAGGTATTTGCTCGAAACCGTGCTGCGGAGGCCGGTGGTGGTGAAGGCCGCATCCTCCGGCTCGCGCATGAATGTTCGCCGGGCATCGTGAGCCTCTCTCGCGCTGCGAAACCAGCCAGTTACTTCCTTGCACTCCGCCCTCGGCGTAAGAATGACAGTGAGCTTGTGATCCGGCCACCGAGTCGGAAATCTCCCATGACTCACGCCCAACTGGTCGAAAAAGCCGTGCGCTGGCTGCGGGCCTATCGCTGCGGCGTCGTGCTATCGGAACAGGCCTCGGTCAGCGGCGAAATGCCTGACGCGATCGGCTGGAAGCGCGCCTGCCATTCCGTGCTGGTCGAGTGCAAGGTCACGCGCACCGATTTCCTGGCCGACCGTGCCAAGCCTTTCCGCCAGAAGCCGGAAAAAGGCGTCGGCAGCGAGCGCTTCTATCTGACGCCGCCGGGTCTGATCAAGACCGAGGAATTGCCTGCAGGCTGGGGCCTGCTGGAATGCCGGCGCGGAGGGATCGAAGTGCTGCAAGCCTCGGCGAAGAATCTGCGCACCGCCATCGGATTGCGCTATGAGATGAATCTGCTGCTCGCCAGTCTGCGCCGCGTCGAAGTGCGCATCGAGCCCCAGACCATCACCGACTTCCTCAAATGGAAGAACCGCATGGCCGAATACAACCGCGGCACATTGCCCGAGGGATTGACCGCAACCGAAGAAGAACTGAACGTCTTCCTGGAGCCGGAAGTGCCATGTTAATTTGTGCCCTCTCGTCGGCCCGCCCTTGAGGGAGAGATAGAAAAACCGGGCTGGTTGGCCCGGCTTCTTCATGCGTCGAGTTGGATGCGCACCGGAATTCCCAGCACGCGCCCTTTTTCGCGGGCTCGGTGCGGTTCACATCGCAGCCCGGCGCGAAAACAAACAGGGAGACGGCCGCACGCCAACTGCCGTCAGCAGACCTAAAGTGAAAGTTCCGCAAATGCCGTTAACTGACTGATTAACCAGCTCTTACCGGCAGCGCTCAACGCTTCCCAGCAGTCGGCTCCTGGGTGGCGAAATCCCCCGTGGGCAAAACCTTGCGCAACTGCGCGCAAGTTCTGGACCCGCTACAGCTCCCGCCGGCCTTCCATCGCTTTGAGCATGGTGATTTCGTCGGTGTATTCGATGTCGCTGCCGACCGGGATACCCATGGCAATGCGGGTGATCTTCACCCCCGTCGGCTTCAGTTGCTGCGAGAGATAGACGGCCGTCGCTTCGCCTTCGACCGTGGGGTTGGTCGCCAGGATGACTTCGTCCACGTTGCCCGCAACCACGCGCGAGATAAGGTTCGCGATTCGCAACTGCTCGGGCCCGATGCCGTGGAGCGGTGAGATCGCGCCGTGCAGGACGTGGAAGACGCCGTTGAAGTGCTTGGTTTTTTCAATCGAGGCAATGTTCGTGGGTTCTTCGACCACACACACCAGGCGCTGGTTTCGCGTGGGGCTGGTGCAGTACACGCAGGGATCGACGTCGGTAATGTTGTTGCACACCGAGCACAGGCGCAGGTTGGCCTTCACGTCGCGCACCGCGGCCGCCAGCGCTTCGGCGTCTTCGTCGCTGGAGCGCAGAATGTGAAACGCCAGGCGCTGCGCGCTTTTCGCGCCGACGCCGGGGAGCTTCTTCAGCTCGTCAATCAGCCGCGACATGGGTTCGGCAAAGCGGGACATTGGGGAAATTGAGTAATTTTGTAATTTGGTGGTTGAGTAATTTGGGTCGTGCGATCCCGCCAGCGGCTACGATGCTCTGCGACGGTTTTCAATTACCCAATTACTCAATTACAGAATTACTCAATGCTCAGAGTCCCGGCAAACCCATCCCGCCCAGCATTCCGCCCACCGTGGACTGCATCTGCGCGTCCACCTTGCGCGCGGCTTCGTTGACCGCGGCGAGAATCAAGTCTTCGATCATTTCGACGTCGCCCGACTTCACCGCTTCGGGGTCGATGTGCAGGGTGAGCAACTGTTTGCGGCCATCCATTTTCGCCGTGACCGCGCCGCCGCCCGACGACGCCTCGACCACCGTCTCCTGCATTTTCTTTTGCAGGGCGTCGTACTGCGCCTTGGCTTTCGACATCAGCTCTTGCAGGTTGAATCCGCCCATAGAGCTCCACGTTTCAAAGTCTCAAGGTTTCAGAGTTTCAAAGTTCCAAACACCCCAACGCTGTAGAGGGTACGCCCGGCGGCTTCGCTCCGGCTACTTTGAAACCTTGAAACTCTGAAACCTTGCCTTACCGCCGTTCCTTAAAGTCAATCACCGTGCGAATTTGCGCACCAAATTTCTCCTGCATACGACGGACGACCGGGTCCTGTTCGGCGCGGCTGCGGCCGCCAGGACCTCCCGCGGACGGCGTAGTGCCACTGCGCGTACTCTCCGGTGCAGCCACCGTCGCGCCGGGCACAATCTTCAATTTCAGGGCCCGGCCAAGCGCTCCGCTGGCTGCAGCGATGGCCACGCGCTTCGCCTCAGGCCCGACCGACATGTCTACTACGGTTTGTGACTCCGCAACCTTGATAAGCAGTTCATTGGCCTGCACGCTCCATTCGCCGCCGGACAACATAGAGGCGAGAACGCGCTGGTTGCCATCAGCCAGCGCCTGCAAAACAGCAGCTTGCGCTCGGGCAGTCTCATCCGTGACCGTGGCACCTGCCTGCCGGGTCCCGGACTGACCCGCGTCCGGTTCGGGCTCAGGCGGAGCTTGACGCAAAGTCACGGGCGCGGCGGCGCCCATGATCACAGGCTCCGGCGCGCTGACGGCGGCCACAATGCGCGGCCCGGGCGCAACCACGGCATCGACCGCCGCCTCTTGCCGGGGGCTACCTTTGCGGGCCGAATCGGCGGCAAATGGACTGATGAAATTCGACCGCGACGCAGGTGGCGGCTCCGTCCGGCGCGCCTCCGTGCTCGGCGTGCCGCTCACTATCGCCGGCCTTGCCGGCGCCCTTTGCCCGCTGGCGGCCTGGGTCGCCGCAACTTCGCTCAGCAGTTGCTCAATCGGCAACAGCCTTTGCGCGTGCGCCATTTTCAGCAACCCGAGCTCAAGGTGAAAGCGCTGCTCCTGCTTGTAGCCCAGCTCGCCGTGGGTGCGCAGCATGATCTGCAGGTGCCGGGTCAGATCTTCTTCGCCGAACTCCTCGGCCACGCGAGCCACTCGTTCCCGCTCCTCGCTCGAAATCTGCAGCAGGGAAGAGTCCTTTCCGGCGACTTTCGCCACCATCACGTTCCGCAGGAAACGGACCATCTGGCGGGCAAAATGCGTGGGACTGTGGCCTTCGCTGAGGAGGTGGTCGACTTGCTTCAGAATCTCTTCGCTAGCACTGCGAGACACTGCGTGCATGACTTCTTCGAGGACGTGCGCGGGGGCAGCACCCACCAGATTACGCACCGATTCGGCGGTAAGCTGCCCGCTCGACGACGCGATTGCCTGGTCAAGAATCGATAGCGCATCGCGCATGGAGCCGTCGCCGGCCTCGGCCAGCAAAGCCAACGCATCTTCATCGGCCCCGATTTTTTCGCGGCTCACGATGTCGCGCAGCTGCCCCACAATATCGTCAAACTTCACCGCTCGAAAACTGAAGTGCTGGCAGCGCGACCGGATCGTCTGTGGAATGTCCTCCGGCTGTGTAGTCGCCAGCATGAAGACGATGTGGTCGGGCGGCTCTTCCAGAGTCTTCAGCAGCGCGTTAAATGCGGCGTCAGTGATCTGGTGGGCTTCATCGAGAATGTAAATCTTGAAGCGGTCGCGAGCCGGCCGGTAGCGCGCAGCCTCGCGCAGCTCGCGAATTTCGTCAATGCCCCGGTTCGTCGCCGCGTCGATTTCGATCACGTCGACCGAGTTGCCGGCGCGAATCTCGGTGCACGATTCACAGATTCCGCAAGGCTCAGGCACCGGCTTGTCGGTGGAGCGGCAGTTGAGCGACATGGCCAGAATGCGGGCGACGGTGGTTTTCCCGATGCCGCGATGGCCGCTGAAGATGTACCCGTGGGCGGTTCGTCTCTGCTCAATGGCGTTCTGCAGCGTGCGCGTGACGTGCTCTTGTCCGATGACCTCGGAGAATTTCTGGGGACGGTATTTGCGCGCCAGGACGGTGTAACTCATGAGCTGAAGAAAGATTATACGTGAGCGCCGCGCCCTTACGACGTCCGGCGACTCCCAGCACTTAGCGGCGGCCCGCCGGGACGAAACCCGCAATGGTTGGCGCTTTCGGCCCGGTGCCGGCTGGTCGCGGGCGACCGGCACCCGTTTTTCCGGCTTGCGCGCCCGCCTGCTAAGCGCTACGCTGGTGCGGCACGATTCTGCACAGGGCCGGCAGGGGCAAGTAAAACGGGCGGTCCGCGAAGGAGGGTCTCTATGCAATTGAAGCTCACAAAGCGAACGGTGGATGGGATTCTCGTCATCCAATGTAGCGGAAGGATTGTGTTTGGCGAGGAATCGTCGCTGCTGCGGGAAGAAGTCAAGAAGGCGGTTGCGGACGGCACGAAACGTATTGTGCTCAACCTGGGCGAGGTGAACTACATTGATTCCGGCGGGCTGGGCACGCTGGTCGCGCTGCATACCACGGCACTGAACGCCGGCAGCACGATCAAGCTGGCCAGCCTCACCAAGCGCGTGGGCGACCTGCTGCAGGTAACCAAGCTGCTGACGGTGTTCGAGGTCCACAACTCGGAACAAGAGGCACTCGACGCCTTCCGCAAAGTGGCGTAGTTATAGATGCGTTGGGGTCGACAACCGGCCTGGCTAGTATGTCAGCGAAGGGCACGGCGCCAGTCGTGCCGTGGAAAGCCTGACACGCACTGGGCGTGAGCCCCTGAGGGTTTCCCGAATTGCGCACTCGCCGACCACTGACCAGAGGTCGCAAAGCCCGGCGGGATAGCGCTGCAGCGAGGCAGGACCATCACGCTCGATCGCGCAAGACCAAGCTGGCTCAGCCTGGCGCCATGCTTCTGCCTATCGAGCGGGCCATTCGTGCCATTCCTCGTGGGAAAGTCTCGACCTACGGTGCGATCGCGCGGGCGGCCGGGTTCCCCGGAGCGGCACGGCAGGTGGCGAAAGTGCTGCGCCGAAGTTTCGGATTACCCTGGCAACGCGTCCTGGGTGCAGGGGGAGAAATCAAGCTGCGCGGCGACTCCGCCATCGAGCAGCGCCTACGGCTTGAAGCCGAAGGCGTCCGCTTCCGCGGCCGGAAGGTGGACATGAAGGCGCATGAGTTCAAGGCGTTACGGCTTAAGAAGTAGAACAACCTGCGGACGTCTCTGTCCCGCAGTGTAATCGCCAACGATCCGACTAACGGCCGCTCTTGAACTCCTCATCCAATTCCACCTGGTATCCCGTCACCATCTTGTTCGTTTCGTTGGCCATGCCGACCACCGCCATCAGTTCCTTAGAACATGGCGTCGGTCATCCCTTTCTGCTGTGCCGAGACGGTATGCGACGCGATGCAGTAGTTGCACTGGTTGGTCACACTGACCGCGATGTAGATCATCTCTTTGGTCAGCGGATCGAGCGCGCCTGGCGCCATGATCTGCTTGATGTCTTCCCATGTGCGCTTGAGCGTGGCGGGATCGTGCGCGATCGCCTTCCAGAAGTTGTTGATATGGTCGGTCTTCCGCGTCGCCATGATGTCGTCATAAACGGCGCGCACTTCCGGGCTGGCGTCTGCATATTCAACGAGGCCAAAAATGGACATGGGAACTCCAAGGTTCCAAAGTTTCAAGGTTGCGGAGTTTCAAAGTGAAAGCGACTCTCTGAGCCTTCAACCTTGCGGCTTCGAGACATTGAAACCTTGAAACTCTGAAACTTTGAAACCTTGCTTTACTTCGGCAATTCGCCGCTCAGCAGTTTTTCCAGCGCCGCCGCCGGAACCCGCACTCCCACATAGAACTGCCCAAACAGCGCGTAGACGGCGCTGACTTCGTCGAAGCGCATCTCGTAGATCAGCTTCTTAAAGACGAGAGGATCATCCGCGAACAGGTCCACGCCCCACTCCCAATCGTCGAAGCCGATAGAGCCAGTGATGATCTGCTTGACCTCGCCGGCGTAGCGGCGGCCGACCAGCCCGTGCTCGTACATTTGCCGGGCGCGCTCCTCGATGGGCAGCGTATACCAGTTCTTGTCCTCACCGCGGCGCCGGTCCATGGGATAAAAGCAGGCGTAACGGTTTGGCGGAATCTCCGGGTAAAGCCGCGGACGCATCGCTTCCTTCTGCCGCGCCAGAGTCTCGGCGATCTCCCGCTTCCAGTCCTCCGAGTGCGGTTCAATGCCGCGCTCAGCCAGCGCTTTGTACGCTTTTACCGTAGATTCGTAGAGTCCCAGCTCAATGATCGAGAGATACGACGTGGTCGGCTCGAGGTAATCGCTCAGCCGCAGCCCGGCCAGTTTGAGTTCCGCCTGGTTGAGATCGGCGAACGATTCCCGGAAGTGGATCAGCATCAGGTCGCCCTTGTGCCCGATCAGCGAGTAAAGCGCCGACTGGCCCGCCCCGCTCTTCTCCATCGCCGACAGAACCGCAGCTGCTTCGCTCGCGATGGCCGACTTTTCCGCTTGCGGCAGGGGACGCCATGCGGCCCAGCGCATGCGCATCATCTGGTGCAGCACGCTATAGCCTTCGGTAGTGAGCGGCACAGCCGGAATTTCAGCTGCGGCTTGTGGGCGAGGATGGTGCCTGGTCGTCATGAAGCCCCCTGGAGGTTTGTCCCACGTGCAATCTGCTATTGTACGCGGAGCCGAGGGAATGCTTGAACCGTCGGCAGGCGCTCCGCTTTGAGCCTCAGGCTAGGGTGCTAGGCGCAACCTCTCTACGATATAACTAACTACATGCGAAGAATGTTGCTGGCTGTGAGCGCTCTTGTATTGTCAGCCGCGCCGATGTTTGCTCAAGGGAAGCTCGTCATGGAGAAGCGGCTCTGGGTGCTGCGTTCTTCGGGGGAGATGGTTGAGTACGATCCCTCCACGTTCGCCGCGAAGCAGACGGTCAAGATTCCTGTCGAGGCCTCGCAATCCCCGCAAAGCATTGCGATAAACCGATTGGGGCAAATTCTTTTCGCTCCCGCCGTATCGCTGCCGCTGGCCGAAAGTGATACGCAGTCGCCGCACAAACTGTGGTTCTGGAACGGGCGGACGGCCACGGCTATCGATCTCGGTCTGAAGCGCGAAGTCACAACTACGGGTTCGAATCAAGCAGTCACTGAATCAGCCCCCGCAGTTTATCTTTCGGCCGACGGCCAGCACTTGTTCTGGTTCGCCAGCCAGGCCCGGCGCCTGCAGCGTGAAGATGTTGACCTTTCGGTGACCGTCGAGTGGCAGGCGTGGCGCACCGACACGAACGGGGCCGGTCGCGAAGATCTCGCCAGCGTGAAACTGCCGGAGTGCCGCTGCCCAACCGGAACGTGCGAAGAAAGCTGTCCCTTTGGGGTGGTTTGGATTCCGAACAACGGCGTCGCCGATTTTTTTCTGATGACCCAGTTTGTCGCGGGCAAGACCGAGCCTGTGTACAAGGCGAGCGCGCTCTACAAAGAGGATGGCGGCAAATGGACGGCCACTCCGCTGGCCGACGCTTTGCGGCGGGTTGGGGATGCGGCGGCCGGAGGCGCCGTCGTCGTCGAAGCCATTCCCGACACCGGCTGTTGCGGCTGGTCCAATCAGAGCAACGATCAAACCCTGGTGCGCAACAACGGCAAAACCATTACCGTCTTCGACGAGCGGGCCTCATACAAGAATGCCGACTATGACGTGAGCTTCTACACTTCGACGGCGCAACTCTCGCCCGAACTAGACGCCGTCGCAATGACCGTTGTCGCTACGGCGGAGGTCAACCAGCCCATCGAATTGTCGGAGCAAGGCCAGGCCGATCCCGAGGAATCGAAGCAGATTCGCAAGGCACTGACGGAATTGCCCGCGGTGGAGGTGAGGACCCTATCCGATGCTCCGCACCGCGTGGCATTTCTGCCTCATGCGACCCTGGTGGGATGGCTCAACGAAAGGGAACTGCTGATCGTCGAAGATCATATGCTCGTGACTTACAACGTGAGCACAGGGACACGGCGCAGGTCGAACGTTCGCGTGGAGGATGCCGCGCACGTATTTCTGCGGTAGGGAAACTCCGAACCGCCAGAGATTGTCATTTCGAGCGCCCCAGAAGGGAGGGCTCTGAACTACACCATTCCCTAACACCTGCAACGGTTTCCCTGTGCTCGCGCTCTTTGGCTCCCCTCACTTCTTCTCCGGCTTCAGCAGCAAATCCTGATAATCGAAGCTGAAATCGGCCAGCGGAGAGACGGCGGCCATTTTCGCGCTGTCGATCGCGCCGTCGGGGTTCAGGGAAAACGTGACGAACGCATCTTCGATGGTGCGCACGCGCCAGTGCGCCTTGAATGTGTCGTACTGCCAATGCTCGAGGTCGCCGACCATGCCGGGCGTGTGATCGAAGCTGATGACCAGCCCGCCGTTTTCCATGCGAATCGTGATCGGTCCGTACCACGCGTCGTTATAGACGCCGGCATATTTTTCCAGCGGCAGGGAAGGCTTAGAATTGGCGGCGCGCGCGGCTTCCGCTTTCTTCATGGTCTCAGCGGCGTCTTCTTCCTCTTTATCCTTCGCCGCCTTATAAGCTGCAATCCAGTCGCCGGGCGGCAGGTGAAAGTAGTGATCGAGTACGTGGTAGAGGATGGAATCGAAAGCACCGTCTTCTTCCGCGTTGGTCAGCACCACCACTCCGAGATTCTCCTCCGGCACCAGCATTACACGCGACACGAAACCGCCCACTCCGCCCGTATGCCCCACCATCTTGCGGCCGTGGTAGTCGCGTACTCCCCAGCCCAGGGCGTAGTCCGCGAAATTTGCCTTGAGTCCGGCCAGCGGAGCAGGGGGATCGCTGATCGGCAGAATCGTCTGCGGCGACCACATCTCTTTCGACCGCTGTTCCGAGAACAAGCGGCCTTCGCGGTCAACAAACTTGCCCCGGTTCAGTTGCAACTGCACCCACTTCGCCATATCCGCGGCGCAGGAATTGATGGCGCCGGCTGGGCCTGCGTTGTCGAGCACTTCGAAAGGAATCACCTGCAACTTGCCATCGACTCGCGAATGCGGGAATGCGTAGTCGTCACCCGTTTTGAAGGCGGAGTTCGAAACGTTGGAGTGGTTCATGCCTAGCGGCGCAAAAATCCGCCGGCGCACGTAGTCGTCCCAGGAAATGCCCGTCACGGCGGGGATGATTTGCCCCGCCGTCATGTAAAGCAGGTTGTCGTAAGCATATTTGCTGCGAAAACTGGAGACAGGCTTCATGAAGCGCAGCTTGTAAATCACTTCTTCGCGACTGTAAGTCGAGTGCGGCCAGAAAAGCAGGTCGCCCTCGCCCAGTCCCATGCCGCTGCGATGCGTGAGCAAGTCGCGGATCGTCATCTCATGCGCGACGTAGGGGTCGTACATGACAAATCCGGGAAGACGCTGATAGACAGGATCGTCCCACGAAAGCTTGCCTTCATCCACCAGCGTAGCCAGCGCGGCCGTGGTGAAGGCTTTCGTGTTCGATCCGATGCCGAACATGGTGAATTCGTCGACGGGCGTCGGATCACCCAACTTGCGCACCCCGTAGCCCTTGGCAACAACGATTTTTCCGTCCTTCACAATAGCGACGGCCATGCCCGGAACCTCGAACGCCTTCATAGAGGCGGCAACGTAGGCGTCGAGGTCAGCCGGAGGCGCGCTCGGCGGTGCGGACGCTGACTGTGCCCAAAGGGAAGTCGCGAGAACTGCGGAAGCGAACATGACTGACAGTCGTTTCAACAAGAGAGATGGCATTTGTTCTCCATGGCTTGGGAACTATGACGCCGAGATTAGAACACAAAGCAGGGTAATCGGCGAGAGCAGGAAAAATGAACCTGCAGGGTCAAGCCCCGCGCTTCTTCCCGGCCGTCGCCGCCCGATACGCCATCTTGAGCAGCCCCGGCACCGCATCCGGATGCACCTTCGCGAGGCTCACCAGCACCCCCGGGTAATCACGATAGTGATCGGTAATGAAGTAGGTTTCAGGATCGGCGGCCATCAGTTCTTCTCGCTGGTCGAAAGGCACATTGAGAACGATCTTGTCCTCTTCGCGGTGCAGGCAAACGATCGCTTTCCCTCTGACCTTCAGCGCAGGACATCCGTACGAAGTCCCTTCCTCGACGCCAGGCAGCGCGAGGCCCAGGCGGCGAACAGCATCGTAGGTTATGGGGCGGCGTTTCACCGAACTGTTCCGTAGCTTAACGCACCGGGCTGCGTCCCGCCAGAGATGCCATGTGGGGACAGCCGCCCTCGGCTGTCCGGCGGAGCGAAGCTCCGCGGGGGGAACGGAAACAGCTTCCCAGAAACCGCCATAGGCCCGCCGGACGTTTGTCGGCACCGAAGCAATGATGCTACGCTCGGTTCAGACAGAAACAGAATTATGCTTTCGCGCGATTTCATTCTCTGGGAAGTGGACGTCCAGGCCGACTTCGTTTTGCCGGGAGGCAAGCTCTACGTCCCGGGCGCCGAGAACTTGCTGCCCAACATCAAGCGCCTTACTGATTTGGCGCGCCAGAACCGGGTATTTCTCGTCTCTCACGGCGACTTTCACGCCCCCGACGATGCGGAATTCAAGATTTTCCCGCCGCATTGCGTGAAGGGCACTGCCGGCGCCGAGCTTGTTCCTGAAGCCATCACAGAAAGAGTCGTGCGCGTGCCCAACCACGCCGACGCACGACTGCCCGACGATCTCTCTCCCTATCAGCAGATCCTGCTGGAAAAGCAGACCCTGAACATCTTTAAGAGCCGCCACGCCGATGCCCTCGTCCGGCGGCTGGGAAGTCACGCGGAGTTCATCGTCTTCGGCGTGGTGACGGAATATTGCGTCAGCTTTGCCGCCAAAGGTCTGCTGGAACGGGGGAGGCGCGTCGCGCTCGTGCGGGACGCCATCGCAACCTTGAACCCTGCCGCCGGCGAAAAAGCGATCGCAGAAGTCGAGCGGCTCGGCGCCCGCCTGACCACCACCGAGCAGATTCTCACAGTTCTAAACCACCCGGAATCGGTTTCGTAGACCCCCAAGCGCGCGCCCAGACAGTTAACAGTTGCCTGACCAATCCCGCGGCCTAATGACGATCGCGGTCCTCGTGATTGTGTCGCCAGGTGAAGTACTCTTTCTGCTGGTCCTTCGAGAGCTGGCGGAAGTCTCGGTGGGGATCGCGATGAGTCTCGCCGCACCAGCGCTGGTAGTAGACGACTTCCTCATCGTTCCACACGTGGTAGTCGGTGTAGTAAGGGTCGTACACACGATAGTAGTGATGCGCGCAGCCAATCCCGGCCAGCGACGAAACCAACGCCGCTCCGAGAAGCACCGCCCGAAGACTCTGCGATCCGCGGCTCATAACAGTTCTCCTTGTCAGGGAGGAAAACCCCCTTGTTTCTGATTAGTTGCTGAGGAAATCCGGCATCGGGTTCTGACGTTCCCTTCCGAACCCTATTTCATTTGCTTTCGAATACTTTTCAACGGGGTCGATTTGTAATAGACTACAGTGTTTTGACCGGAGGATATTGTACTTGGGAAATCCTTTGCGCAGCCTGCTGGATTTGCCCCAGCGGGAAAAGGCCGAGCGCGGGCTGGAGCACACTCCGCGTGAAATCTGCCAGCAGCCTGCTACCTGGACCAACACCTACGCACGCTGTGGCGAGCAGAAGGCCAGCCTGAACCAGATGCTCCGCCAGGCCGGGATCGGCTGCGGCCCTACGGCTTCGCCCACGGTCTATCTGGTGGGTGCCGGAACCTCGGACTACATCGGCCGCGCCTTGGCTCCTTTGCTTCGCCAGCGCTGGGATTGCGACGTCTGGGCCGTCCCCAGCACCACCCTGTTGACTGATTTCGAGGAATTTCACCATGCGGGAAGGGAGTATCTCTGGATTTCGTTTTCCCGCTCCGGAGATAGTCCCGAAGGCGTGGCTCTGTTGCAGCGTGCGCTCAGCCAGTATCGCGGCATCCGGCACGTCGTGATCACCTGCAACCGGCACGGCCAGATGGCGGAAATCTGTTCCAGGCATGAAGGCCAGGCGCTCGCCGTGATTCTCGACGATGCCGTAAATGACCGTGGCCTTGCCATGACCAGCTCGTTCACCAACATGCTTTTGGCGGGCCAGTGTGTGGCTCATTTGGGCGAGTACGAGGAATTTGGTCATACCGTCGCACGCATAGCCGAGGCCGGTAACCGCTTTTTGCCGGCAGCCGCCGAAACCGCCGCCGCCATCACCACGCTCGGTTGCACGCGCGCCTGTTTTGTCGGAAGCGGTGCCTTGCGCGCCGTGGCCGACGAGGCGTCCCTCAAGGTAGTCGAACTCAGCGCCGGCAACGTAACCTCCGTAGCAGAGTCGCCTCTCGGGCTGCGCCACGGACCCATGTCGAGTGTCGACGGGCAAGCCCTTTTCGTTGCCTTTCTTTCGAGCGAACCACGCCGCCGTGGCTATGAACTCGACCTTTTGCGCGAGATCGATCACAAGCGCCTCGGACGCGTTCGCGCCGTAGTCACGACGCAGGGCGCCGATGACGTCGCCTCTCTGGCCGATTATTGTCTGTCCTTGGAGTGCCCCGCTGATTTTCCTGATTCTTATCGCCCGGTGCTCGACGTCATGCTCGGCCAGTTAATCGGCCTTTTCGCGTCCGTGCGCAGCGGCCTCAAGCCGGACCAGCCCAGCCCCAACGGCGCTATCGCACGCGTCGTCTCCCCCATCACGCTGTATTCCTGAACCGGCTCAACCGGAAATCTCTTTCTCCCGGTCACGCTGTCTTCCGTACCGGAGCGCCATACCCACTCCAAACGTCATCGCGCTCAGCGGAGGCACCAGCAAAATCAGAATCGCGCGGCTCAGCGCCCGCTGCCCATCCTTGGGCGCTCCCTTCGCGCTCTCGTAGCACATAATGCAACCCTGCGCGAACGCCGGCGCGGTCGATAGCGCAAACACCATCCCAAGCAGCACACTCAACAGGCGCCTTTCGAATCTTCTTTGCGGCCTTCGCGCAACCTTCGCGCTCTCTGCGGTAGAGTTCATCATTTCACTCCTAACCGCAGAATCCGGTCGGCGTCCGGAAAGAAAAAGAAATACATAATCACAAAGCATGCGCTCACCGAAATCACCAGCAGCCATCGCATCAGCGCCCGCTCAAATTTGAGGTGCATGAAATAGGCAATGATCAGCGCTGACTTGATCACCGACAGGACCAATAGGATCTGCAACATGCGCAGCGGCTGAAACACCTGCCGGTAAGCCAGCACGACCTCAACGGCGGTCAGCGCCAGCAGCCCTCCCCACACCCAGAAATACTGCCCTTTGCTGTCATCATGCGTTGCCACGTCGTGCATGCTTCCATCCTCTCCGTGCCTTATTCCACAACCACCGCCTATATCACCTTGGTCGACATCAAGTACACCAGCGGGAAAATGAACATCCATACCAGATCCACGAAGTGCCAGTACAATCCGGACACCTCCACATCGTGCGAGTCGTAGTCTTTCGGTTTCAGGAACAGAATGACCGAGGCAACAATCAGCCCCAGCAGCAGTGCATGAATCCCGTAGTGAAACACGTTGTCCGCCGGAATCAGAAAGTATCCCGCGATCCAGATCGCCCCCAGAATTGGCAGAAACCACTTGCGCAGCGCCACCACGCCCAGGTAAATCACCCCGATCGTGACGTGCAGCATGTGCATGGCCGTCAGGCCGAAAAACGCCTGCGGAAACTGCGGCACATTCTTCGAAATGTCGGCCAACTCCCCCGTCGCCGCACTAGCCGGCTGGGGAAATCCCGGCAGCGTCAGCCCTTGCGCGATCAGTTTGCTCCACTCCATCGCGTGCAGCACGATGAATGCCGTGCCAAACGCCATGGTCGCCAGCAGCCAGTTCCGCGTCCACGCCCGGTCCCCGCGCTGAGCCGCAAACACGCCCAGCACCATGGTCAGTGAACTGGAAAGCAGGCACGCCGTCATGATCGTAGCGTTCCCGATGCTCTCCGCATGAAAAGGCGTGGGCCACGGTACGGTGTAAATCCGGTTATAGCTGAAAGCGAACAGCAGGGCCCCGAACGTCAGCGAATCGGAAGCCAGAAACAGCCACATGCCGACTTTTTTCGAATACGCCCCAAACAGCGGCGCTTCGTATGCTCCCGATGCATCGTGCTGAACCGCAGCATGTTCCAGCGTGGCGTCAGCCATTCCTCAAGTTCCCCTTTCAGTGAGGGGCCAGCCGTCACTGGCCCGTAGTCTGCAATTGTTGATTGTTGATTTCTGATTGTTGAATGGAAACCCTCCGGGGCCTAGGTTCTCAATCAACAATCAACCATTCAACGATTCGCTCTACTTCGCCAACCCCAGTAGCGCGAAAATATAAATCCACAGCACCGCCATGAAATGCCAGTACCAGGCCGTAACGTCTACCGTGATGCGCCGTGACTCCAGCGGCTGGTGCAGCAGGGAAGCGCTCGCCGCCCACAGCAGCGCGATCATACCCCCGCCCAGGTGTACCGCGTGCGTGACGGTCAGCAAGAAGGCAAACGAGCTGCTCGGATTCGTGTTCACGTAAAACCCGCGATTGTGCAGCTCGCCCCACGCCAGCCACTGCCCGGCCAGAAAGCCAAAGCCGAGCAACACCGTCATTCCCAGCCACGGGAACGATCTCTCATCCCCCAGCGAGACTCCCGGAATCGACTTCACCGGAGCCAGCGCCGCCTGCCGCGCCACACTGCGCCGCGCCAATTCCATCGTCACGCTGCTGACCAGAAGCACCAGCGTGTTGATCGCCAGCAGCATCCACGGCAACGCCACCCGGCCCCAGTCGTGAATGTAGCTGTTCGAGGCATCGTCAAACGTGGGCATGCCTTGGCGCACGATGTACGCGCTGGTCAGTGCGATGAACACCATGCACACCGTGACAATCGCGCAAATCAGCCCCAGCCGCGCCCGGCGAAGCCGCGCCCCGTAGTCGGGAACGTTTCCCCCGCGTCCATCACCGCCTCCGCCCGAAGGCGGCAGTGGCGGCTCGTGTCCGCGTCCAATCCCATCTCTTAGCGTCGTTGGTGTGTAAGTTGCCATAGGCGATGCGAATCAGGGCATGCCTTCAGGCATGCCGTACCAGTAGCCAATCACCCGCGCCTTTAGGCGCTGCTCCCTCAATGTCCCCCACCTACCGCCGCGTCCGTCTGCATCACGTAATCCCGCGTAGCGCCGGGCACGCCATACTCATACGGCCCGTTGTGCACCACCGGAGTCACGCCGCCAAAATTGTCGTGCGGCGGCGGAGTCGCGGTCGTCCACTCCAGCGTGGTCGCTTCCCACGGATTGTCGCTGGCCTTCGGCCCCTTGAACATGCTCCAGAACAGATTGATTACGAAAATGAACTGCGCCGCAATCGTGATGATCGCCGCATACGTAATGAACGTGTTCAGCGGAATCAATTTCTGCAGGTACGCGACTTCGGTGAACTGGGAATAGCGCCGCGTCTGCCCCGCCATGCCGAGGTAATGCATCGGCATGAAAATCGCGTACGTGCCCGCGAGCGTGACGAAGAAGTGAATTTGCCCCAGCGTTTCATTCATCATCCGTCCAAACATTTTCGGGAACCAGTAATATGTCGCCGCGAAGATTCCGAAAATTGCCGCCACTCCCATGATCAGGTGGAAGTGCGCGGGCACGAACGCCGTGTCGTGCAACTGGATATCCAGCACCGGCTGCGCCAGAAACGGCCCGCTCAGCCCGCCCGACACGAACAGCGATACAAACCCGATCGCGTACAGCATCGGCGTGTGAAAACGAATGTGTCCCTTCCACATCGTGCCCAGCCAGTTGAACGTCTTGATCGCCGACGGCACTCCGATGCACATGGTCAGGATCGAAAAGGCGAACGCCGAGTACGGGCTCATCCCGCTCATGAACATGTGATGGCCCCAGACCATGAAGCCGAAGAATCCGATCGACACCATGGCGTAGACCATCGCCTTGTAGCCGAAAATCGGCTTGCGCGAAAATGTCGAAAGAATCTGCGAGGTCACGCCCATCCCCGGCAGAATCGCGATGTACACCTCGGGATGCCCGAAGAACCAGAACAGGTGTTGCCACAACAGCGGCGACCCGCCTTTATGCAGCATCAACTGCCCGTTCACCACAATCTGCGGCAGGTAGAAACTGGTCCCCAGGTTGCGGTCGAGCAATAGCAAAATTCCCGCCGAGAGCAGCACGCCAAACGCCAGCAAGCCCAGAATCGCCGTGATAAACCACGACCAGACCGTCAGCGGCAGGCGCATCATGGTCATGCCCTTGGCCCGCAGATCGAGCGTGGTGGTGATGAAATTCAGCGCGCCCATCAGCGACGCAAGACAAAAGATCGCGATGCTGGTGATCCACAAGTCCGCGCCCAGCCCCTCGCCCGGCCCTGCCGACTGCACCGCGCTCAGCGGCGGATATCCGGTCCATCCATGCAGCGGAGCGCCGCCCACCACGAAAAACGCGGCCAGCATCACCATGTAGGCGAGGAACGTCGTCCAAAACGAAAGCATGTTCAGCACCGGAAACGCCATATCCGGTGCGCCGATCTGAATGGGCAGAATGTAATTGCCGAACCCGCCCTGCGGCGCTGTCGTCAGCACGAAAAACACCATGATCGTGCCGTGCATGGTCATCAGCGCCAGGTAAGTCTCCGGCTTGATCTCGCCGATCACGGGCAGCACCGCCGTCGGCCAGATCATGTGGATGCGCATCAGCAGCGACAGAAACATTCCGATGAACACCGCCGTCAGCGCCAGGAAGAAATACTGCAGGCCGATGACCTTGTGATCCAGGCTGAAGATGTATTTACGAATGAACCCTTGAGGAGCCGCGTGCGCAGGAACCGTAACCGGGGTCGCCATTTTCTTATTTCTCCGCCTCCCGTGCCGCCAGCCACTTGTCGAAATCTTCCTGGCTGACGACGTGCACCATGCCATGCATCTTGTAATGTCCCAGCCCGCACAATTCCGCACATGCAATCTCGTACTCGCCGATTACCGTCGGCTTGAAGTGCATGTGGATGTTCAGCCCCGGCACCGCGTCCTGCTTGAAGCGCAGCGGCGGCACAAAGAAACTGTGAATCACATCCACCGCCCGCAGGCTCAGGTCTACTTCGCGGTTGACCGGCAGATACATCGTTCCGGTCACCACGTCGTCTTTCGCCGCCGGATCCGACATGTTCAGACCGACCGCGCCCGCGCCGCCGCTCGACGGATCCATCAGCTTCGGACTCGTTTTGCCGTATACACCGTCCGGCCCCGGATAGCGGAAGTACCACGCAAACTGCATGCCCGTGACTTCCACCTGCACCGCTCCCGCCTCCGCCGGCGCGAAACGCTGGCTCGCCCACACCCGGCTGCCCATCAGGTTCAACCCGACAAACACCACGAAGGTCAGCCCGGTCCATAGCACTTCGAGCGTCGTGTTTCCGTGCGAATACGCGACCGGCGGCGATGACTTCTGCTCGCGGTATCTCCACACGATGTAGCCGAGCGAGAGTTGCGCCGCGAGAAAGATAATCCCCATCAGCACGTAGGTGAGCGCGAACTGGCCGTCGATCCATGCCGCGGCGGCGGAAGCGCCTGCCGGCAACCACCAGGTTTTGGCGACGAAGAAGTATGTGCTGACCAGAGTGATCAGCCAGATCAGAAACATCAACGCGAGGCCCATTCCCCAGTCCCCCCAATTCCATGGACCACAAGACAGGATTTCCCCACGGCCATTTGCCTCACCCCACAGCGCAGGCAACGACCGGCGGCGAGTGTATCACAAGACTGCGCGAGGAACGCAAGCTGTTGTTGAGGAAAAAATTCAGCCGCGGGCTAGACTATCCCCACTCCAAGAGGCGAACTCCCCGGTACAGCAGATGGCCGGCTGGCGTGTGTCCCCGCTCACTGACTCGGTCTCGTGGCTCTGTTACGCTCCATATTCCAAATCGAAGCAAGCCCGTTCGGAGGCTACCATGTTTGGAGGTCTGCTCTTCATCGTGTGCGTCATCCTGCAGTTTCACTATCACGATTCGATTCCGTGGTACATCTGGGTGCTGGCGTTGATCGCGCAGTTTGCTGCCTTGGGCGAGCCGGCGATCCGAATGAAGAAGAACTGATCGTCCGGCGGGACTACCGCACCGCCCTTTGCCAGAAGCGGGAGTTGACTCTCCCGGGGTGCCCCACTTCTCGCTGGTCTTGCGAGAAGTGGGAGTCGACTTTCTCCGCCCGCAGAAACCGCCGTCCGGTCATCCGTTACAATGTCCTCCCATGCCCCGCAAGGTCCACGGCCACGACACTCGCTACGTCCGACTGCAGAAGAACTACTGCTTCGCCTGCGGCCTCAACAATCCCGACGGCATGCGACTCAAATTCACCGTCGACGAAGAGCGGCAAACTTTCGTCTGCCGCTTTCGCCTCTCGAAGCGCTACACCGGGCCGCCCGGTCACTCGCACGGCGGCATCATCGCCACCATCCTCGACGAAGCCATGGGCAAGGTAAACAAGCTCCGCCACGTCGTCGCTCTGACCCGGGAGATCACTGTGGACTACCTCAAGCCCGTGCCCCTCAACCAACCGCTCCGCGTCGAGGGCAGGGAAGTCAGCGTCCACGGCCGCCAGCACATCAATATGGCCGAAATCCTGAACGAGAAGGGCGAAGTCCTCGCCCGCAGCCGCGGCATCTTCATCGCCATCGACCCCGGAAAGATGTTCGGGCGATTCATAGAGAGATAGTCCGTGGAGCGGCGGACGCCCTCGTCCGCCGCGTGTGGCGGGTGCCCCATCCTGGCCGCGTTCTGTGCGGCTAGCATGGGGACTTTGACTTCGACTGGACAACGTTAGAATCCCCGCCGCCGCTGGTTAGCTGGGGTTCCGCAAATCCCCGCACCCGCGTTAGAATGAACTAGCGGCGAAACCCCTCCCGGATCGTGAAATAAAGGGTTAGCTGAGAGCTGACAGCTGACGGCTGACAGCTGATTCTTCGCGATCGCGAAAAGAGATCTTCCATGTCCCAGAACAATGGTTCCAGCACCAGTCTCCGTCTCAAGACCGGCCTCGCTGAGATGCTCAAGGGCGGCGTCATCATGGACGTCACCAACGCCGAGCAGGCCGTCATCGCCGAAAAAGCCGGAGCCGTCTCCGTCATGGCGCTCGAGCGCGTGCCCGCGCAAATCCGCGCCGAAGGCGGCGTGGCCCGCATGGCCTCGCCCAAGAAGATTCGCGAGATTATGGCCGCCGTCTCCATCCCGGTGATGGCCAAGTGCCGCATCGGACATTTTGCGGAAGCCCAAATACTGCAAGAGCTAGGTGTGGATTATATCGACGAATCCGAAGTCCTCACCCCCGCCGACGAAGCTCACCACGTCGACAAGCACGCCTTCACCGTTCCCTTCGTTTGCGGAGCACGCAATCTGGGCGAAGCCCTGCGCCGCATCGCCGAAGGCGCCGCCATGATTCGCACCAAGGGCGAAGCCGGCACCGGCGACGTCGTCCACGCCGTCAAGCACATGCGCCAGATTGTGCAGGAGATGAGAATCCTCACCGTCCTCAGCGAAGAAGAACTCTACGCCAAAGCCAAAGAGCACCAGGCACCCTACGAGCTGATCAAAATGGTCGCCAAGGAAGGCAAGCTGCCCGTCCCGAATTTCAGCGCGGGAGGAATCGCAACACCAGCCGACGCCTCGCTCGTCATGCAGCTCGGCGCCGAAGCCGTTTTCGTCGGCAGCGGCATCTTCATGGGAGCGCGCACGTCGTGTACGCATTCTGTAGAGAAGCATCCCTTCGATGAGACTTGTGCATTTGCTCCGCCCGAGCAAGCCGCCAAGCGCGCCCGCGCCATCGTGCTCGCCGCCACGCACTATCAGGACCCTAAAGTATTACTTGAAGTCAGCGAGGATCTCGGCGGAGCCATGAAAGGCCTCGCCATCAGTGCCCTGGATGAAGCCCAGATGCTGCAGACCAGAGGGTGGTAGAACGCCGTGGCTAAGGAGCCCGACAATTCGGCCGGAAAGACTGAGGGAAGCTACGTTTTGTCGGATCGCGATTACGCGGACATCGTACACCTCGAAAACCCAAATGTAATTGAGCGCATCCTGTCAAGAACGCGGGCTGAGGCAACAGACTACGTCGGCAAGCTCCTCCAGTCCGGAGTCCCTCGTTATGTCTCGTCGGGCCCTAAGGTGGCGTTTACGGCCATGGCGATTGAAGCCCTAACAGACCTTGGGAAAGAGGTTTCCGCATGGATCAAGGCCGGCAGGATTCCAGAGGATTTCTCCGGAAGGCCCCCTGGCTATCAAACGTGGGTCGATCTGCTTCGAGAAATCGATTCCAACCCGATCGACACTGAGCGACTCAAGGCAATGAAGGCAATGTTCCTCGCTGCAAATGAGGTAAATGCAAGTGACCAGGTAAGCATTCTGGCGTACCAGCTTTTCCAAATCGCCAAGAATCTCAACTCCAGCCAGCTGTTGCTGCTCAAGTCTGTATACCAGGAATACTTGGATTACTTGCGCGGCCCCAGAACAGGTGGGAGTGTACCCACGAGACAGTGGCGCGAAATGATCGCGCATAGGCTGGGACATAAATTGAGCGCGCTAATAGAACGAGACGAGCGCAGACTGGTAGAGTATGGCCTAATTGCTCCGTGGACTCATACAAACGAGCTTGAAGTGCCACTGATGGACGCTCGAATGACCGATCTGGGGATCAAATTCTGCCAGTACCTACAGGCATATCAGGAAACCTCGAAGACCTAGCCTAGGCCGGCGGCCCTGCTTTTCAGTGTGCGTCATCCCGAAGCCCCGCGCTTTCACCAGCGGGGCGAGGGACCTCGCGTGCAGTGTGGCCGAATCCGATCGCGCGTGGGCGCGGATCGTGAACCTTCCTACAGTGAGTTCGTCCCGATCTGGGACGCCCAGTATAAGATTGTGACCCGTGTCCTTGCGAACCCCCAAACCACGGCAGAAACTCCACTCAGGGCCCGTGGTGTAACGGCAACACAGCACTCTGTCCAAGTAGCAGATGCGGGTTCGAATCCCGCCGGGTCCACTCTCCCGTCTGTGGAGAAGAAGCTTCATCGGGGAGAAAACGCAGAGATAATCTCCCTAAGTAACTTGACTTCGCGCCTCCTCTGACCAATACTGAACCTGGACAGAGTGCCGTAACGCCACGTGTTTTGATGGCTCCGGGTAATCGGAGCCATTTCCATTTACAACGCGGTTTAGAGCGTTGCAGTTGCTTGCGGTCGCGCGCAGCCATCCCGCCGCAGGTGCGCCCTGCACATTCAAGCCGCCCGAACTCCGGGGCGTAAGACGACCCACGATTCCGGGATTTCCCAAGCATCTGCTTTTCCACCGGTTCGACGGAGAAGAGGTGCTTGTGCTCCGAATCGTCCACGGTGCGCGTGACCTGGAACGTCTTCTGTAGTCCCGACCCTATCCCGCAACCGGTACTCTAGGGGACGGGTCGCCCATCCCCGCTACTTCCGCCGTGGCGAGCGCCTGCGGCGAAAACCGCGATGGGCATTGATCACGAAGACAATCACGCTCAGTCCGGCGATGGCGCTCAGAGCCTCGGGACCAGGTAGGGTTGTCATGCGCATCATCACGGATTGCTCCCATTGCCAAATCGCCAGAATGACTCCGAAGATCGTCACCACAAAATGCACCCGGCTCAGCGAATCGTCGAATTCAATGCCCCAGGTTTCGATAAACATTTTATAGAGCCTGGAGTACAAGCCAAATGGGATTGCCGCCGCCAGCACCAGCCATCCGAAGCGCATCAAGTGCATTTCGCCTCCGAGCGGCACCTGAATCTCAACCGAGGGAGCATTAAGAACGATGGAGCAAATCCCGCCTGCTGCGAGCACTCCTGCTGCAATGGAAAACTGCTTGACCGGCGATTTCGGCCAGCCAAAATTGTCCGCGCCGCGCGCGGCTTCACTACGCGGAACCGCAGGAGAAACGATCCCGGTAATTTCGCCGCTCGCAAAAGCCTGTATGACATTCCAGACAAACAGGAACTCTCCAACTATTCCGACGACGAACAAGAGGTCATCGGGGAGGTCTGCAATCTGCAGAGGCCAAAATGTACCCGCAACCCCCGCCAGGATGAGCACGGAACTGCCCGAGCTTTGCCAACGCGCCAAACGATCGTCGAGCTTGCAGGTGGTGAGTCGGCGCACCAGATAGTGCTCCAGGTAGAAGAGCACAAAGATAAGAAATGCAATGCCGAGATACACGACCAAATCCCGCGCGTGCGCGAAGAGTGCAGACTGCGAACCAGGATGGCTGGCGACGTAAATGGCGGAACACCCGCTACCCAATAGACAGCCAAGCGCCGGGATTCTGAAGCGCGTTTCGGGAAAGAGATTCCTTTCCACCAAATATTTCCGTGTGGTTGTTGTTAGCTGCGTCTTCATATCTCGCAAATCCTTGAATATCGGTGCCTGCGGCTCCTTACATTGTCAGGGAAGCCCAAACCAAGTCTCTGGGCAAAACGCGGGTTGGTTCTTACGAAGGTAATGGAGGAAGTAATGCACTAGCCTCGACGGCGGTGGTCCAGCCCGACCCGCACCCTCACTTACCATCCTTCGACACTGCGTAGAGCAGAATATCCGCTAAAATCAATGCAGGCCGCCGTCCTGGTTGGCAACTGCTCTTAGCTTGTCCGGAGCGAAGCAAAGAGACGAAAGACCGAATTCCTATGACCATCGGTGTCCTGGCCTTGCAGGGTGACTTCGACGCCCACCGCCGCCGGCTTGAAGAGCTGGGCGCCGAAGTTGTGCTCGTCAAAAAGCCCGAGCAACTTGACCACATCGAAGGCCTCGTCATCCCCGGAGGCGAATCCGGCACCTTCCTCAAGCTCCTGGGCGACGCCGGCTTCGAGAAGCTCCGGCAGTTCGTCAAGGTGAAGCCGACCTTCGGCACCTGCGCCGGCGCAATTCTTCTCGCCACCGAAGTCGAAAACCCTTCTCAGGCTGGCCTCGGCGCCCTCAACATCCGCGTCCGTCGTAACGCCTACGGGCGCCAGATTGACAGCTCCATCCGCGAAGGCAAGATGCTGGTGTGCCACCGGTCGGGCGATCCGCATGACGGCGCTCTCCGCGAATCTCCGCTCGAAATGGTTTTCATCCGCGCCCCCAAAATCGTCCACGTCGGAGAAGGCGTTGAAATCCTTGCCACCGAAGGTAGCGACCCGGTCGTCGTTCGGCAGGGAAGAGCCATGGCCGCCACTTTCCACCCCGAGCTCTCCCCCGACATTCGTGTCCACCGGGCATTTCTCGATCTTGTGCGGAATGGCGTACCCTAGGTTTGCGGTAAGACTGGCCTTTGCGCATGATTTTGTGCGGCGCAGCGCTTCAGCGCTGCGATAGCTGACTTATTTTCAATGCTGGCTTTAGCCGCGGAGGTCAGACTGCCAGACACAAAGACCTTTTCCGCAGCCTGCAAGGCCAATTCTGGGTTAGGGTCGTCACAATCTGAGGTCATCCCCCATGTGCCGAAACATCAAAACTCTTTTCAACTTCGATCCCCCGGTCACCGACGAAGAAGTTCGCGCCGCTTCGCTCCAGTTCGTGCGCAAGATCAGCGGCTTCAATAAACCTTCCAAGGCCAACGAGGCCGCCTTCCTCTCGGCCGTGGACGAAGTCGCCGCCGTCGCCTCCCGCTTGCTTCGCTCGCTGGAAACCAGCGCGACTCCACGAAATCGCGAGGAGGAAGCCGCCAAGGCCAAAGCCCGCGCTGCCGCCCGCTTCGGCGATTAAGTCAGGGGCTGAGGAAAGTGCTGGGTACCCCACTCTAACCTCGCGTACTTTGCGAGGTTAGGGTGGAAACTTTGACTTTGCCGACCTTTCCTTTTCCAGCATGAAAAAAGTGCTTGACATCCTCCATCATGTAACTGTATGGTTACACATCATGCGTCACCGTTCGGTTACATATTCACCCCCGCGCATCTCAACCGGCCGCGCCACGGAGGCCACTTTCCAGGCCCTCGCCGATCCCACCCGCCGCGCCGTCCTCGATCTTCTGCGCCGTGGCAGCCAGCCCGCCGGGCAGATTGCCAGCGCCTTTACGGTCTCCCGTCCCGCTATCTCCAAGCACCTGCGCCTGCTGCGCCGCGCGCATCTGGTCCGCGAGCAGCGCCAGGGCCGGCACCGCGTCTACCAGCTCAATCCCGACCCCCTGCGCGCCGTTGATTCCTGGATCGACCAGTACCGCAGCTTCTGGGCCACAAGCCTGAACAACCTGAAAGCCTTTGTCGAAGCCGAGCACGCCCGGGAAGCGCACTCCGCTCCCCGAAAATCGAGATGAAACTCATGCCCAGCATGAAGAGAGAGGAAAATACCATGACGAAATCGCTTCGAGTCGTAACGCTGATCGTTCTCGCCGCCTTGGCCGCCACCGCGGCCTTCGCCCAGACCGACGCCCAGAAAGCCTTCACCGCCATCAAGAGCATGCCCGGCACGTGGGAATCGAAGGCTCCCGACGGCCGAGTTTTGCAAGTCAGCTTCAAAGTTACCGCCGGCGGGTCTGCCGTCATGAGCGAAATCCTCGGCCAAGGTCCCGAAGATATGATCACCATGTTCCATCTCGACGGCCCCCAGCGTCTACTCATGACCCACTATTGTGGCGCCGGCAACCAGCCGCGCATGCAGGCCAGCCTTTCGCCTGACGGCAAGACCATCAGCTTCAATTTCATCGATGCCACCAATCTCGCCACGCCCGATGCCGGTCACATGCAGCGCATGGTGCTGACCTTGCTCGACGAAAATCACCACACCGAGGAGTGGACGTTCCTCGACCATGGCAAGGAGACGAAAGAAGTCTTCGATCTACGCCGCAAAATGTAACGCCCTGTTCGACCCTGAAGGCGTCATCCCGAAGCCCCCGCGCCTTCACCAGCGGGGGCGAGGGAACTTCGCGCTGAGGATCGTAGTGAGCGAGGAGCATTCATGGCTACATTGACCGTCACACCCGACAACGACACAATCGTCAGCGAGATCGACATGGCTGCACCCGCCGACCTCGTTTTCCGTGGAATCTGTGACGCCGGCACCGTGCGGCGCCGCGCCCCTTATCTCGATGTTTTCGAGATGGACTTGCGCGTTGGCGGCAAGTGGCGTTTGGAAATGCGCATGGCGAAGCCCCACCACGGCGTCAACGTCGTCCGCCACGACGGAGAGATTCTTGAAATCGATCCTCCCCGTCTCCTCGCATATACCTGGTTTGCGAACTTCCACGACAATCCCAAGCACCGGTCGATCGTTCGCTGGGAATTAACGCCCACGAAATCCGGAACGCACGTGAAGGTTACGCACAGCGGCCTGGCCAGCGAGCCTGCTGCATGCAAGGACTACGCCGGCGGATGGCCGGGTGTGCTCGCCGATATTAAGAAGAATATAGAGAACTGATTGGAGAGAAGCTCATGGCAACCACAGCAGTCACCCCCGACCGGGATGCCGTCGTCGGCGAGATTCACATTGCCGCGCCTCCGGCACGCGTCTTCCAGGCCCTGACCGACGCCGCCCAGCTCAAGCAGTGGTTCACCGACCCGTCCTGCCCTATTCATCTCTGGGAAATGGATGCCCGCCTCGGTGGCCGCTACCGCTACAACACGGAAGCAGGCACGGCCGTGGTGAACAACGTCAGGGAGTTCGAATGCCACGGAGAGATCGTCGAATTCGATCCTCCCCGCCTTCTCGTCTACACCTGGTTCGGAAACTGGCACGACAACAAATCGATCCGCACCGTCGTCCGCTGGGAGCTCACTCCCCAGGCCGGCGGCACGCACGTGAAGGTCACCCACAGCGGCCTCGCCTCGCTGCCGATCGCGCGCAAGGACTACACCGGCGGCTGGGTGGGAGTGCTCGACATGCTGAAGAAGTTCACCGAGAAAGGCAGTGGCTAGTGATCAGTGATCAGTGGCCAGTCAGTAATCGGTGAGAAGCCGGGTGCTCCGTCCTAACGTGGCGTTTCTTGCGGCGCTAGGGTGGGGATTTTCCGCGCTATACTTGCTCTATGTCTGGGGTTGCGCAAAACGGTGCGCGGAAGACTTTCTACCTGGAAACATTCGGCTGCCAGATGAACGTCCACGACTCGGAAAAAGTCGTCGGCACGCTCCTCCAGCAGGGATACCGCCAGGTGGAAACCGTCGAGCAGGCCGACCTCATCCTCTACAACACCTGCTCCATCCGCGACAAGGCCGAGCAGAAGGTCTTTCACCGCCTCGCCGATTACAAGAAGCTGCAGGCCGAGGGCAAGCGCTTCGGCGTGCTCGGCTGCGTCGCGCAGCAGGAGGGCGAAAAGATTTTTGAGCGCGCTCCGCATGTTTCGCTGGTCTGCGGCTCGGCCTCGTACCGCAAGCTGCCCCAGATGCTGGCGCAATTGGAGGCGTCCGAGTTATCAGAACAGTCCTTCACCCACGTCTCCCAAAGCCGGGGAGACGTGGGGCACGCCACAATTGCAACTCCCCGGGGCTCGCGACTCGGAACTCGGGACTCGCAACTCATTCGCATCACCGGCCTCGACGACCGCCAGACCGACCAGTGTTTCGAGACCGAATTCACCGCCCGCAACAACCCTCACCGCGGATATATCACCATCATCGAGGGCTGCGACAAGTTCTGCGCCTATTGCGTCGTGCCCTTCACCCGCGGCAAGGAGCGCAGCCGAACCTCGGACTCAGTTCTCGCCGAAGCCCGCCAGATGGCCGATCTCGGCTACACCGAAATTCAGTTGCTCGGCCAGAACGTGAATTCGTACAAAGATCCGGCAGGGAAGCCGGCTTCCAAGAAAAGCTTCGCCGAATTGCTGGCCGCCGTGGGCGAAGTTCCCGGCATCAAACGGGTGCGTTTCACCACCTCTCACCCACGGGATTTTGGCCGGGATATCGTGGCCGCCATTGATGCCGTACCCACTCTCTGCGATCACGTCCATCTGCCGGTGCAGAGCGGTTCGACGCGCGTGCTCCACGCCATGCAGCGCCTCTACACCCGTGACCAATACCTCGAGCGCATCGCCTGGATGCGATCCGCCCGCCGCGAGATCGCCATCACCACTGACGTCATCGTCGGCTTCCCGGGCGAGACGGAAGCGGAATTTGAGGAAACCCTGACCTTGCTCGATGAGGTCGGTTTCGACGCTATCTTCTCCTTCAAGTATTCGCCCCGGCCGAACACTCCCGCTCTCCGCCTCGAAGATGCCATCCCTGATGCCGAAAAAGCGCGCCGCCTGGAAGTTTTGATGACACGGCAGAAGGAGATTCAGATCACGAAGCACAACAGACTATTAGGGTCACCAGTTGAAGTAATGGTCGAAGCTTATAACCAGCCGCGCGGCCAGTGGGTCGGCCGCACGTCGCAGAACAAGATCGTGAACTTTACCGCCTCGGCCAGCACAGGCCCGAACGTCGGAGCTTATGCCCAGGTGGTCGTCACCGCCTGCTTCCCGAACAGCTTGGCCGGCGAATTGATGGTATAAGAGGGAAATCATCGGCGCGAGGGATGGGATCGGAGAAGGCGATGGAGATTGAAATGACAATTCGTGGTCTGCTCATGGATCCAGTGACGAATTCGCCCATCGTCATCCTGAAGGATGTCGCCGGGGACACGGTGCTGCCGATCTGGGTGGGGGTGTATGAAGCCAACGCGATTGCGCTGGAAATGGAGAAGGTCTCGACGCCGCGGCCGATGACGCATGACCTGATCAAGAACGTGTTGACGGGTTTGGAGACGCAGGTCCACAAAGTGGTGGTGACTGAACTGCGCGAGGACACGTTTTATGCCGTGATCTGGCTGGAGCGGGGCGGCGAGGTGATCAGCATTGACTCGCGGCCATCGGATGCGCTGGCGCTGGCCTTGCGCGTGGATTGTCCGATCTTCGTCGACGATCTGGTGCTGAAGAGTTCTAAGCTTGCCGCCAACCTGTCGGATAAGACCACGAGCGAGGAACTGCGCAAGTGGCTGGACGGGTTGAACGACGAGGATCTGGGGAAGTACAAGATGTAGGTTCGCGGGTTGGTTTTTAGAGGCTCACCACCACCACCATCATCAGCGGCCATCGGCTGGCGGCTTTGCTAGTTTACATAATACTTCTTATCGGACATTGGGTCAGGGCTGCCCCCTCTCGCAAGCTCTCGATCCCCTAGCCCTGTTTCGGGAAGAACCGAACCCCGTCTCCGCCTTAGAACTACCATTTCCCTTTCGTCTCTGTTTCCTCTGGGCCTAGAATCGGACGAGGGCTTTCGCGTGCTCGCAGCATTTCAAGGGAGGAATCCATGAAACAATTTGCCGCTTTCGTTCTTTGCTTGTTCTTTATGTCAACCGCCGGCTTTGCGCAGAATGAGCAGACCAAGGATCAGCCGGCCGGTCCCCATTGTCCGAAGCAGGCGTGCATGGCTGCCCTGAAGGATTACAAAGGCCCTGCCAAGGCGTGCCACGCGTCCTACGCCCGAGTCGAAGGCCAAACTGATGAAGTTTGGCTGGTGGCCATCGATACCGGCTCCGGCACCGAATATCGGGGAGTGGACGCCAAGACCGGCGAGGTGCTGCCCAAAGTGGATCCCGCGACAGCGAAGCGTTGCGGGCCGCGGCCCTTCAATTGCCCAGATTGGGTATACGCGCCCTGCCCGGAATAAGGCCGAAATCCGTGCCTGGGTGAGTGCGGACTAAAGGCTCTCGTGGGCGGGGACACCCGCGCCACACAGCACGATCCCGGGATGGAAAAGCGTTCCGGCGACGCGGGTAGCGATGGCGATCAGTTCCCTTTGCCCGTAGAAAACTTTGACCTGGCGGGCGCGGGAGAGTTCGGGCAGATTTACGGTGCGCCCGCTGCGGATGCGGGCGGCGTTGGCTTCGTCAGCGGTGACCGAGGGAATCTGCGGCAGCAGTTTGCGGGGATGGAAGAAAAGGTCGGCCAACAGTTCAGGCGTCCCTCCGGGACGCTGGCCGTTTTCTGTTGCCTCACCCGCCAGTAAAACTGGCGGGCTATTTTCAGTAGTCCCTTCGGGACTCGTGCTGTAGCCATTCTGTTGCCCCTCAGCTGTGGCCTGACTTTTTCTGTCCGCCCACGGTGGAAGCCGCGGGCTGCATGCTCTCGCCGCTTCGCGGCCGGAGGTCCTGGCCGCTGCGGCGAGTTGTTCAAGCGTATGGGCGTCAGCAAGCGTAAATTCGGCCACGGCGGTGCGCCGCAGCGATTCCAGATGAGCGCCGCATGCGAGGCGCTGCCCCATGTCGTGAGCCACGGAGCGCATATAGGTTCCTGAGGCGACGCGGGCGCGAAAATGGGCACGGTCGCCTTCGACGCCGAGAATCTCAAACTCCTTGATCTCCACTTTGACCGGCTGCAGCACCACTTCCTTGTGCTTGCGGGCCAGCTTGTAGGCGGGAACGCCGTGAATCTTCTTGGCGGAAAACGGCGGCGGCATCTGCTCGATCATGCCGCGGAAGTGCGCGGCCAAGGCCTCGACGTCCTCGGCTCGCAGAACAACCTGTTGGGGTACGCTGGTTGGTTCGCCCTCGGCGTCGTAAGTGTCAGTGGAGAATCCAAAACGCACCGTGCCTTCGTAGGTCTTCTCGGCGCTGGTGTAGAACTGCGCCAGGCGGGTGAGGCTGCCCGTGACCAGCGGGAGAACACCCGTGGCCATGGGATCGAGCGTTCCAAGATGCCCGACGGAACGCTGCCCGAGAATGCGGCGGACGCGGTTGACCACGTCGTGCGAGGTCAATCCCGCGGGCTTGTCAACAATCAGGACACCATTCATGAGAGGATTTGGTAAGTTGGTAATTGGGTAATTTTCGGACTCATTGTCGGCGAGCCATTGCTGACGGCCTTGACTGCGCAATTGCCAAAGGGCTAGATTACCAAACTTTCCGATGATCATCCCCGTCCCTCTCCGCGATGACCAGCCCCGATATAGCACTCCCTATGTAAATGCATTCTTGATTGCGCTAAATGTTCTGATTTTCCTGTTTGAGTTGTCGCTCGGGCGGTCTGATCTGAAGGTCCTCTTCGATCATTTTGCGCTGGTTCCGCAAAACATCACGGCACTGCTCACGGGAACCTGGCACCACAGCATCCAGCAAGCCGTGTTTCCGCTGTTTAGCGCGATGTTTCTACACGAGGGTTGGGCGCACGTGCTCAGCAATATGTTGTTCCTTTATATCTTTGGGGACAACGTTGAAGATTACCTTGGACATTTCAACTATCTCTCGTTCTATCTGATCTCCGGAGTGCTTGCCGATGCCGCGCAAATCGCGGTCTACCCTCATTCACATATTGGAATGGTTGGGGCGAGTGGCGCAATCGCGGGAGTGCTCGGCGCGTATTTTGTAGTATTTCCCAGGGCGCGCGTCTTGACCTGGTTCTTCTTTGTGTTTTTCTTTTATGTCCCTGCCTGGCTCATCCTGGGCTACTGGTTTGTGCTGCAGTTTCTCGAGGGAGCCGACGCCTTGGCGGTCGCACGCCTGCACCGCGATATTGGCGGCGTGGCGGTGTGGGCACACGTGGGCGGCTTCATCGCCGGGATAGTGATGATCAAGCTGTTCCCTGAGCGGCGGCGAAGATATCCGTACGCGTACCGGTAGGACTTTCCACATCCGGCCAAAGAACGCGCGAGAAATGGAGCGCGCCAGCCTGGGTCTGACTTAGAGCGAAAACTGAGTTTTCAGACCAGCGTCACGACCAAGGACAACATCAACAGCAAGACCAAAGGCAGCGGACAGGAGTGTCCGCTCCACATGGGCTATTTTTTCGGGCGCGACTCCGGTGGAACCAGGCCAGCGACCCGGTAGTAGACCACGAGCTGGCCGTAGTGCTCCCCGCAATGCTCGATGAAGCCGTAGGCAAGATCGCTGATTCTTACCTGCTGATGGGCAAAGGGATCGACGACCAGCTCAGACATGCCCCGGTCTCCCTTTGACTGGATCGCGGCAGCGCCGTCGGCAAAAGATTTCTTGACGAAGGCAACCACGTCGGATTTGGTCTTGTATTGGTCGCGCTTGGGGTTCTCTTCGACCGGACCTTTCTGCCCCGTGACCAAATTGGTGAAATAGTAATTCGCCCCGGCCGCGTGCAGCAGTTGCTGAGCGAAGGTGCGTTGATCCGGGTTGGGCTTCATGTCGTACTTGTCTTCGGGAAAATCTTCGGCCATGGCGATGAGCTTGCGGCCGATGTCGTTCCAGCTATCGAGCACGACCTTGGACGGAGGGTCGGCAGGTTTGACGGCGGTGTCTTTCTTCATGGTGTCCTGGGCCAGAGCGGGCATGGCCAGGATGGCGGCGAGAACGGCAGCGAGTACCAACGGGACCTTCGTCATAGGATTTCCTCCGAAAATGTTGCGGTGGCCATTGTAGACGGACGTGGGATGCAAGAAAAGGAGAGCGGAGAGCGTCGGCAGGCTACAGCGTTCCCGTGCTGGGCCGAATCTCGAGTATCTCGACCGTGGTATTGGCGGGAAGCAGAATGGAGTCCACAACCGCGCGGGCCACGGTTTCCGGCGACATCATTTTGCGGCGTGGAGCCTCAGGCCAGAGTGTCTTCCAGATGTCGGTGTCCGCAGCCCCGGGCAGTACTCCGATCACCCGAATCCCTCGCGGCCGCAGTTCTTCGCGCAGCGTGTTGCTGAGGCCGAGGGCGCCGTGCTTGGAGGCGTTGTAGGCGGCCGAGCCGGCGAAGACGCGGTTGGCGGCAACCGACAGATTGTTTACGATCGAGCCCCCGCGCTTCATCAGGACCAGCGCCGCCTGGGTCACGAGAAACATGCCGTCCAGATTGGTTTCGAGGACGTCCTTCCATACCGGAAATGGAAGTTTGTCTACGGGAAGATTCGGTTGGGCGATGCCGGCGTTGTTGACGAGGATGTCGAGGCGGCGGAACTGGCGCCGGATGGCGCGGAAGAGTGCGTCAACCGAATGTGGATCGCGGACGTCCGAGGGATGGCTAAGGATACGGATTTTAGCGGCTGTTTTTCCGCGGCGCGCCAGTTCCCTGCTGATGCGGTTGAGCGCTGCCTGGTCGCGTCCGGTAACGATCAGATCGCAGCCTTCGGCAGCGAGAGCGCGGGCGATAGCGAGGCCGATGCCACGAGTGGCTCCGGTAACCAGAGCAACCTGACCGCGCAGGCCACGGCCCGCTGTATTTCGCGACCCTAAAGTGTTACTTGAAATGTGTGGTGGCAAGCGATTCGTCTCACCGGGGCTGAAGCCCGCATTCGTAACCAAACCTTACGCGGCGCTGAAGCGCCGCTCTTCCACCGGAGATGATCTCAAAGGCGAGTCTCATCTTACCGCATTCGGTCACACGCCATTGGCGCGCTGGCGGATCAGCGAAAGGAATTCCGAGCGCGTCTCTTCCTCCTGGCGGAAACAGCCCAGCATGGAGGAAGTGACGGCGGCGGAGTGCTGCTTTTCTACGCCGCGCATCATCATGCAAAGATGGCGAGCCTCGATGACCACGCCGACTCCCTGCGGTTCGATGACTTTCTGAATGGTCTCGGCGATCTGGGTGGTGAGGCGCTCCTGAATCTGCAGACGGCGCGAGAAAAGCTCGATCAGGCGTGGAATCTTGCTCAGCCCGATCACCCGGCCGTTGGGGATGTAGGCGACGTGCACCTTGCCGAAGAAGGGCAGCATGTGGTGCTCGCACAGGCTGAACATCTCGATATCTTTGACGATGACCATCTCATCGTAGCTGACGGTGAAGAGCGCGCCTTTGAGCAGCGCTTCGGGATCTTCCTGATAACCCTTGGTGAGGAATTCCAGCGCCTTGCGGACGCGCTCGGGCGTTGCGGTAAGGCCTTCGCGCCGGGGATCTTCGCCCAGGCGGACGAGCATTTCGCGGACGAGGTCTTCGAAGCGGGCGCTGGTGAGCGTGGCTGGTTCGATGGCTGGCTTCATGGATAGGGCCTTTGATCCCTCAGCGGCTAAAGCCGCGATTTGACTCGTGCGTCTTGTGGCACGGCTGAAGCCATGCCCTGATACGAATCCTACTCTTCCGGAGCGGCTATTTTCGCGCTTCCGCGCCGCCCGTGTACTCGAATGAGTTCATCATAGTCTCTTCGAGTCTCACTCTATCCAGATGCGCCTGAGCAAAGCCGCGCTGCAATATTTCGAAGATCGCGACACAGAGATTTTCCGTGGTAGGCACGGTTTTCGCGAATTCTTGCACCGTATTCAAATTCTCGAGATGGTAGCGGGAGAGCACTTCCCTTTCCACAACGCCGTCGAGATCGGTGAGGTTGCAAACCATGCCAGTGCGCTCATCGACCGGGCCGCTCACCGTGACCTCGAGGGTGTAGTTATGGCCGTGGCCGTAAGGATTGTTGCACTTGCCGTACGTGGCGCGGTTCTCGTCGGCAGACATTTGTTCACTGTTCAGCCGGTGTGAGGCTGAGAAGGGGTAACGGCGAGTGAGATGAGCGATCATTGGTGGAGCAATTGTTGATTGTTGATTTTTGATTGTTGAATGGAAACTCCACGTTCTGTGCGTGTCACGTGATTTTATTCAACAATCAACAATCAAGAAATCAACAATGCATTTCCTATTCCTCTCCGTAGAAATCCACGAACAAATCCGGCGTCTCGTAAACCCGGACGCGGTGCAGGCGGGCCTGTTGCAGCTTGCTCTCCAGGCGTTGCCAGATGGCGATAGCCAAGTTCTCCGTCGTCGGAACGCGGGTGAAGAACTCGGGGACTTCCTTGTTCAGGAAACGGTGATCCATGGCATCGAGAACTTCGTGGTGCATGACGGCTTTGAGTTGCTTGAGATCGACGACGAATCCGGAGCGCGGATCGACCTCGCCCTTGACCGTGACTTCGAGCGTGTAGTTGTGGCCGTGGCCGTTGGGGTTGTTGCACTTGCCGAAGACGCGGCGATTCTCCTCGGGCGTGAAGTCCGGGTTGTGATAGTAGTGCGAAGCAGAGAATTCGGCTTTGCGCGTGAGATAAACCATTCCTATCCTCATTGTCACTGACGATTCATAGCCAAGTCACTGGGGAGTTCGAGCGAATAGGGAGGAATCTGTTGCCATTTCGGAGAGTCCGTTTTTTCTCCCTCGGGACAAAAAGTCTTGTTGGGCGCAAACACGATGATCTTGTACACATAGCGCTTGTGCTGCGCCGGATAGTAGGCGAGGGCGAACGCGATGCCATTCTTCTTGTCGAGCCAGAAGACGAGCGGGCGATCGCCCAGGGCCGGGGTGGGAGCAGTCAGCAGAGCGTAGGCGAGAAGATCTTTGTAGGCGCCCTTAACCTTTTCCGGCGGATCGAAGGTGGTGATGCCCTCGGCGGTGTGGAAGCGAGTTGTAGAGGATTCGATCTGGAACACCTTGTCCTTCTTGAGGTGGATGGTCAAGTCGCCCCGGCCGTTTCGGTTGTCCGTGTCCACCCAATAGAGGGTCGTGCCGCACTTATCTTCCCATTCCTGATCCTCATCCTTCCTCGGGAACAACTGCAACGCGCGGTCCCGCGTGTCGCCGAGCTTGAGAGGTCCGACGCTCAAACCCGGTTCGATGAGGGTCTGGAACGCGGGAGAGTTGGGCCCGCCCGAGTTCTGCCCAGTTTGAGCGAGTGGCTGTGTTTCGGGGATCGCAAATTGCCGTGCGCCGGCGCCCGCTAGTGTGACCGCCAATAGCACCGCCGCCAAAATCAGCAGGACGGGAGTCTTCATGAGAGTCTCCCGGCGGCGGTGGTGGGAGTGCTGTGGTCAGGCATCGGGTTCATGGAGTGATCTGCGCTGCCATAGATGCGGCCCTTCCAGCCGACTTTGCCCTGGGCGTGCGCTTGCTTGGAGCGGAGCAGCAGGTACGCGAACACGGGCATGCCGAACAGGGCGCCAAGAAACTCCATGGGAAAGTCGAAGTTGGCACGACGGAGACGTGTCGTAACGTAAAGGACACCGCAGACAAAAACCATTCCCCACCAAGCTCGCCTCGCCCCGTGGAAGGACTCCATTGCCAAGGCGACCCAAGGCATTGCCCACAGCAGCACCGTCTTCACGGCCAACCAGCCCGGGTTTGGAAACAGCAACGCCAGGTTCTTCGTCCACCCTTCACGCAGCTGACGAAAGTTGCGGTACATCCTTGTGCGGACGACGTCGGCGCCGTAGCGGAAGCGAATCTTCCGGCCGGAAGCTTTCACGGCGCGGGCCAGCGCGACGTCCTCGAGGATTTCGCCGGCAATCGCGGCGTGTCCGCCAATCGCGTCGTACACCTCGCGGCGGATGAGGATATATTGCCCGTTGGCGGCCGCAATGGGTGAAGCCGGATCGCTGACTTTCTTCGGCGGATATTGCCGAGCCAGTTCCGCAAAGATCACCGGCAGCGTGGCCATCTCCCAGAAACTGACTGCAATTTGTTCCGGTGAATACGAAAGCATGTCGGCGCCGTTCCCCAGCGCCTCGGCCATCGCGCGGGCAAGCGATCCGGAAAGGTGGACGGTATCGGCGTCGGTAAACAGAAGCCATGCGCCGCGGGCCGTACGCGCTCCGGTCGAGACGGCGTTGTTCTTGCCGGTCCAGCCCTCGGGAAGTGGGCCGGCCTCGATGACACGGACTTTGTCTGCATTTACGGCGGCGAAGGAGGCGGCGATCTCGCGCGTGCGATCGGTCGAGTGATCGTCCACGACGATAATCTCGAAGGCCGTGCCGCTTTGCGTGACCAGCGATTCGAGACACGTGCCCAGGCAGGCGTCTTCATTGCGCGCCGGAATGATGACCGACACCGTTGGCTGCCCCGTGATTGTTTCCGTCGCGGCCATACGTCGAATCTATTATTATAACTAGGTGCGACGCTTCACTAACCTCCTCGCCGTTCTCGTTAGCTGCGCCGGGTTGCTTGCCCTTTCTGCCTGCTACGGCGGAACCCGGCCGCCGCGCATCGGCTCGAACGCCCCCGATTTCACGGTGCAGGACGCGCAGACGAAAGTCACGCTCAGCCAGTTCCGCGGACAGGTCGTGGTGCTGAATTTTTGGGCGACCTGGTGCCCGCCCTGCGTCGAAGAAATGCCCTCGCTGGTGGAAATGCAGCGGATCATGAAAGCCAAGGGCGTAACCGTCGTAGCCGTGAGCATCGACGTGAACGAGAATGCCTACCTGAAATTCGTGAAGGACCATGCTCCGAATCTGCTCACGGTGCGTGATCCGGAGCAGAAAACCCCGAATCTCTACGGCACGCATGGCTGGCCGGAGACGTTCATCATTGACCGCAACGGAGTGATGCGGCGCAAATTCATCGGTCCGGTGGATTGGACCGAACCGGACATCACAGACTTCCTCAGCAAGTTGTAAGTCCATCACAGAGACACGGAGACACAGAGAAATTCCTTTTCGGGGCTCTCTGTGACTTTGTATCTCCGTGGTAATTACTACAGCTTTACGTTGCGCAACCGCAGTGCGTTGGTAATCACCGAGACGGAGCTGAAGCTCATGGCGGCGGCGGCGAAGATGGGGCTCAAGAGCAATCCGAAAAATGGGTACAGCACGCCCGCGGCGATCGGTACCCCAACCGCGTTGTAGATGAAGGCGAAGAAAAGATTCTGGCGGATGTTGCGCATGGTGGCCTGGCTCAGCTTGCGGGCGCGCAGGATGCCGGTCAGATCGCCCTTCACCAGTGTAATGCCGCCGCTTTCCATGGCGATGTCGGTGCCGGTGCCCATGGCGATGCCGACATCGGCCTGAGCGAGCGCGGGCGCGTCGTTGATGCCGTCGCCGGCCATGGCGACGACTCTTCCCTGCCCTTGCAGTTTGCGGATGACGTCAGACTTGCCTTCCGGCAAGACCTCAAATTCGAATTCGTCAATGTTCAGCGTGCGGGCGATGGCTGCGGCGACGGCCTCATTGTCGCCGGTGAGCATGACGATGCGGATACCCTGATTCCTGATCTCGCGCAGCACGGCGGGTGTGGACGGCTTCGACCGATCCGCAACTCCGAAGTTGCCGACATACTTGCCATCAATGGCAACGCAGAGAGGAGTACCACCGGCCGGAATTCCAGACAAGACGGCTGGTTTCTGCAGAGCACCGACGTCAACCATCAACGTTGGATTGCCGACCGCTATTTTGTGGCCATCCACAACGCCGCTGATTCCCCTTCCGGCGATGGAGTCGAACTCCTGCGGCTGAGAGAGTTTTAGCCCTTGCTCTTCGGCGGCTTCGACAATGGCCGTCGCCAGAGGATGTTCGCTCGCGCGCTCGAGGCTGGCGGCTAAGCGAAAGAGTTCGCGGTCGGTGGCGAGCGATTCGGAAACGCTCACCACGCGCGGCTTGCCTTCGGTCAGCGTGCCGGTCTTGTCTACGACCAGGGTGTCGACTTTTTCCATGACCTCCAGCGCTTCAGCATTTTTGATCAGCACTCCAGCGTGGGCGCCGCGACCGGTGCCGACCATGATCGCCATCGGCGTAGCCAGACCGAGAGCGCAGGGACAGGCAATGATCAGCACCGCAACCGCATTGACGATAGCGTGCGCCAGGCGCGGCTCGGGACCGAGGAGAAACCACGCGGCGAAGGCCACAACAGCAACGGCCACGACGGCAGGCACGAACCAGGCCGAGACGCGATCGGCCAGGCGTTGGATGGGCGCGCGGCTGCGCTGGGCTTGGCCCACGAGTTGCACGATGCGCGCCAGCAGCGTGTCAGAGCCGACGCGCTCAGCCCGCATGATGAATGAGCCGGTGCCGTTGATGGTGGCACCGATGACGGCGCAGTCAGCACATTTCTCGACGGGGATGGATTCGCCCGTGATCATGGATTCGTCCACGGAGCTGCGGCCTTCGAGAACGATGCCATCCACCGGGACTTTTTCACCGGGACGAACCCGCAGGCGGTCGCCAGGCTTCACTTGTTCGAGGGGAATGTCCTTTTCTGTAACCTCGCCAGCGGTGCCGTCGGAGAGGAGACGCGCGGTTTTTGGGCTGAGATCGAGCAGCGCTCGAATGGCGGCGCTGGTGCGGCTGCGCGCGCGAAGCTCCATGACTTGCCCGAGCAGCACCAGCGTGGTGATAGCGGCGGCGGCTTCGAAGTAGACGTCGGGACAGCCAGTCATACCTGTCATACCCCGAGCTGCGCGCAGCGACGGCGGAAAAATCCCGGGTGCGACGGTGGCGACGACGCTATAGACGTAGGCGACGCCGGTGCCGAGTCCGATCAGAGTAAACATGTTGGGACTGCGGTTGATCAGCGACGTCCAGAAGCGCTGGAAGAATGGCAGGCCGCACCAGAGAACGACGGGAGTGGCCAAGAGAAACTCAAACCACGGCAAGATTGAGCTCCAAGGCCTCACCACATTTTGGTTGCCTCTGATGATGTCGAGTCCGCCCTTGAACCACTGTGGCCAGAACATACCCGCCATCGCAATGGTGAGCAGCGGCGCGGTCAGAACGAGGCTGATCCAGAAGCGGCGGGTCATGTCGCGGAGTTCGGGATTTTCTTCCGCGCCAGTGACAGTGCGCGTGACCGTCCTTGGTTCCAGCTCCATGCCACAGATCGGGCATGATCCCGGCTCCGAGCGCACCATTTCCGGATGCATCGGGCAGGTATATTCGGTGCGTGTCGCGGCGAAGGGAACTTCCGGCAGCTCCTTTTCCAGGGCCATACCGCAGGAAGGACACGCGCCGGACTTCGGTTCGCGGACTTCTGGACACATGGGGCACACGTAGGCCGGACTTCGGACCTCAGACCTCAGACCTCGGACCTCAGAAGTGGACCCAAGGTTCCTCGACCCCGCATCCCTTGCGCGATCGCGCAGCGGATGCTCCGCTCGGGATGACAACGAAGGCGAAATCGTGACGATCCCCTGCGCCGGCGCGGCTGTGGGCATTCCGAGCATGACCAGCCCGGACGCGGCCGGCTTGTTCAGGTATCCACTAGGATTGCCCTTGAACTTTTCCAGGCAACCAGCGCAACAGAAGTAGTACTTCTTCCCCGCGTGCTCGTATATATGTTTGGCCGTGGCGGGGTTGACGTTCATTCCGCAAACCGGGTCGCGCTCAAGAACCGGGGTTGGGTTGGCGGTGGTCATGCTCTATATTGGATTCAGCGCTGACGGCCGGGCAGCAGCGGCCGGGCGCGACAAATTCATCATACCGAAGGATTGCCAGCGATGACTTATCTGGATGTAGTGTTCAACTACGGCGCAATACCCGGGGAGAACGAACTGCGGGCAATTGGCAGCATGCGCGAGGTGTACGGCATCCGAAGCGTGCAGTTCAATGCCAAGCAGCGCACGGTGCGGGTGGAGTTTGATGCCTCGCGGCTGAAGCAGGAGGCGGTGGCGCGGCTGCTGCGGCAAGCGGGAATTGACTTGCGGGAGCCCGTGGCGCTGGCCTGATCGCGTACGGGCGAGGAACGGCTGAGGCGAAGTGCGCCGGAAGCACGAGGGGTGGGGGAGGGCCGTCCGGCAAACTTAGCAAGGGGCGCCCAAGAAAACCTCTGGCCGAAGTTATTCTCTGGAGCGCCCCGTTGCGCGCCACTTCGTCTGCCGTTGCCTACAGCATGTACCGTGCCGTCCGCAAATTATTCAAAACAATGCCTGATCGATTCTCCGGGGAGGTAGGAATTGCCCTGCCGCTGGAAAGAATTACTGCGAACCGCCCGGGGCAAGAAGCTGGCCGGATGCCTGTTGAAAAATAGTCAAAAGTGCAGGAAGTGCAAGTGACTTGGAACCATTTCGAGTTCTCAACCACTTACGCTCCCCCCATGTTAAGGCGACACCGCTGCAACTTAAGGGAACCAAAGGGGCCCCCCTCAGTTACTGCCTTGCCACCACTTCATCCTCGGGATCGTCGCAATGGCCCTCAGTTCCATCATTACCTCTAGCTCCTGCTAAATCTGGTAGAAGCGGACGAGTCGCCTGGGTGATAACGCCGTGGCGAATTGCGGGCGATATTTCTGATCCAACTGGTTCCTCAGCTTGAGTTGCTCGAACCTGCGATTCAACAATTCCTGCGCCTTCGCATCCGTCATCTTGTCGTAATTGTCGGCGTAGTCCATGAGCAGGGCAAGACGGGCATCGAAGAACTTGCCACGCTCCGCCATGTAAGAGTCCCAGATCGGCCAAAACCGCTTGGCCTCCTCCGGGGTGAATGTCACCATTCCTTGGGTGACGTAATCTTTCGCGCCGGCCTTGAGGTCGCTCTTGAGAAGCTGAATGTACTGGTCCAGGTCATCGGCAAACGATGGCATGGCAAACAACAGGGCAATGACAATCAGGAGTTTCTTCATTATTCTTCCTCACTTTTGGAATTCGCTTGAAAATATCGGTTGCGGTTCGGGTCCAGCTCGCGCTCCGTGCCGTTTCGATCACAGCCACGGACCGCTGGCACAGTCGTCGAGACCCATGCTCCATCAGGCAACATCAATCACGACTTTATAGCTCTCTGCCCCGCCAAAAATGAACTGTCAGAATTGACAGCGTTAAGGCGCTGATTCAGTGACCGACCTTTACCATCGCTGCAGACTTCGTGCCGATACCCCAACCAGTAGGTTCTGATAAACGGCAGTTACCATCACCGACCTGCCGACTCGGCTGCCGGTGCGGCACTTTAGAGGCGGTTCCTCCTGAACAAGCATAATTCGAGGACAAAAAATGGTGCGCCCTGAGAGATTCGAACTTGAGGCGTCTAGGAGGCGTGAGCCTAGCGGGAGCCTCCTGCCGAAATCCTGAGCGTAGCGAAGGATCTCTGCTGACATTGAGCCTGGACGGGAAGTGGTGCGCCCTGAGAGATTCGAACTCCCGACCTTCTGGTTCGTAGCCAGACGCTCTATCCAACTGAGCTAAGGGCGCGAATGCGGTTGGCAGGAAAACTCCTCCCGATTATAGCGAAAGATCTCTTCTGCTCAAAGCTGCGGTTGCTGTGAGTGGAGGCTCAGCCTGGATTTTGACGGTCTTCGCGTTCGTCGACGGCGTCATCCCGAGCGCAGCCGCTTTTCAGGCGGAGCGAGGGATCTTGCGCAGGGGCGAATATGGCCGGAATTAATCTCACGCGAGATCCCTCGGCCCGCTCGCGTCGCGCGCCCGCGGCCGAAGCCGGGGGTATGCCAGGAAAAGCGCGGGCCTTCGGGATGACGCCGGGAACAGGCTACTCCGGAAGGTGAAGCTGCACATTTCTCCTTACCAGATGCGCACCCGCTCCTCCGGGGCGAGGTAGAGTTTGTCGCCCGGTTGGACGTTGAACAGGGCATACCAGGCGTCGATGTTGCGCACGGTCGCGGCGCGGAACCGGCCGGGGGCGTGGGGATCGGTCAACACCTGCTGCCGGAGCGCACCTTCCCGCGTCTTGTCACCCCAGTTCTGGGCGAAGGCGATGAAGAACTGCTGATCGCCGGAAAACCCGTCCTGCGTGGGCGCGGTCTGGCCGCCGAGGGAAGCGCGATAGCCGTCGTACGCGGCGGAAATGCCGGCGACGTCGGCGATGTTCTCGCCCAGCGTCTGCTTGCCGTTCACGGCCAGATCGGGGAAAGGTTTGTAGGTGTCATATTGCGCGGCGAGCTTGGCCGTGGCCGCTTCGAAATGGGCGAGATCGGCGGGCGTCCACCAGTTGCGCACCCGTCCCTTGGAATCGAAAGCCGCGCCTTCGCTGTCGAAGGTATGGCTGATTTCGTGGCCGATCACGGAACCAATAGCACCATGGTTCGCGGCAGCGGGAGCCTGCGGATCAAAAAACGGCGGCTGCAGGATGGCGGCGGGAAAATTTAGCCCATTGTGCAGCGGAAGATTGACCGCATTGACTGTCTGCGGCGTCATGCACCATTCCTTGCGGTCGGTGGGTGATCCCAGGCGGGCGACAGAGTAGTGGTAGTCGAAAAGCAGGCCACGCCAGACGTTGCCAAAGGCGTCGTCGGCTTTGACTTCGTATCCGGTGTAGTCACGCCAGGTCTCGGGATAGCCGATGCCCACGTAGAGCGTATTGAGCTTGGCCTGAGCTTCGGCTTTCGTGGCCGCGTCCATCCAGGAGAGCGCGTCAATGCGTCGCCGGAACGCGGCCATGATGTTGGCCACCATCGCCTGGGCCTGCGCTTTGGCTTCCGGAGGAAAGTAGCGCTGGGCGTAAATCTGGCCGACAGCGTCGCCGAGTTGGTCGCTGACCAGCCCCACGCCGCGCTTCCAGCGGGCCCGCTGTTCGGGAACTCCGGAAAGGGTTTTGCCGAAGAAGCCAAAGCGCTCGTCGACAAACGCTCTGGGCAGCACGCCGGCGTAGGCTTCAATCAGGTGGAACGCCAGCCAGTCTTTCCAGGTGTCGAGCGGAGTTGAGGCCACCAGCGCCGATTCTCCGGTGAAGGCGCCGGGTTGCCACACGATGAAACTTTCCTGCTTGTCGAGTCCGGCGCCGCGGAAGTACTCGAGCCAGTCGAGACCGGGAGCCTTGGCGGCGAAGTCGAACTGCTTCCAGTAATTGTTGGCCTTATGGATGTCTTCGCAGTCGGCCAGGCTGAGATGGGTTTCCGCGATGGCGTGTTCCAGCGCGAGAATGCGGGCGGCGCGAGCATCCGTATCGGTGAATCCAGCCAGTTTGAGCGTGGCGGAAATGTGCGCCTGATATTTGGTGCGCAGGTCGCGCATCTGGTCGTTTTCTGCCAGGTAATATTCGCGATCGGGCAACTGCAGCCCTCCCTGCATAAGATAAGCAGCGTAGTGGTCAGGATCGTTGAAGCCGGGCGCGACCCAGAGTCCAAAAAGATTGGGGGTGTGGAAGTTCGTGTTGTTGAGCGCGTCCACATCGGCGCGCAGGCTTTCGCCCAGCGCGCGGGCCAGTTCACGCTTGTCGCGAAGAGCGGCAATGGCATCGAGATGAGGGCGCAGCGGCGCAAGCCCTTTAGCCTCGATCCCGGCTTCATCCATGAAGGAGTTGTAGAGGTCGGCGATCTTGCGCGCGTTCGAGCCGGCGGGCGCACTGCTCTTGGCGGTTTCTTCAATCAGCGCAGCGGTGCGTTTCTCGCTCAACTCGGCGAGGATGGAAAAAACACCGTACCGGCCACGGTCGGGCGGGATTTCTGTGCGCTTGATCCAGGCACCGTTGGCATATTGATAGAAATCGTCGCCCGGCTTGACCGAGCGATCCATGTTGGCGACGGCGATGCCGTGAGTGGCTGGTTTCGGCGCATCCTGCGCGTACGCGGCAGGCAGAGAAATGGCCATGAGGAAGCAAAGGGCAGCGCAGGCAGGCAAGAGGCTGAGAAACTTGGTTCTGGATCTCATGAACGGTGCTCCCGGGCCAGGTGGGCAGATCTATTTGGACGTTGTGCAACGGAAGAGGGTAGCACGAACGCGGGGTTGGGAGACGGGTGCCAGTCCCGAGAGCATTCTGACGCCCCTCCCATTTGGGTCCTACGTGCGGTATCCTTTGGGGCAAGTTCCGGAGGTACCCATGCCGAACCGGTCTTTCTTGGCAATCGCTTCAGCGACGTTCTTTGCATTCGCCTTTTTCTCTGTTTCCTCTGTCGACGTCTTGGGCCAGACTGCGCCGCCGGAAGATCAGGCCGGACGCACGCAGTACTTTCCCGACACCACCGACGGCATCCATCTGGAGATGGTCTTCAACTACAACGTCGCCCATCCCAAAATTGAAAAGGGAAAGGTGGATATGGTCTGGGGATCGAACTACGCAACGCAACCTCGCGGCGTGTACAACACGAGCTATATCCCCTACTCGGTCGACAATTTCACCAACACGGTGGCCTGGTATCAGACGAACCATCCGGACTGGCTTGAGTACTTGTGCGACCAGAAGACCCTGGCCTTCGAGTTCGGGACCACGACCCTGGCGCCGCTGGACTTTGCTAATCCCGCGGTGCGGGCTTACCAGTGGGCGAACTGGGTGGACGCGCCGCTGGCGCAGGGTTTCGGCGGGATTGCAGTGGACACGATGTCGCTGACCAACGATTGGCAACGCTGCGGACATTTCGATAGCGGAAACCAGTGGGTGCAGCAGTATACGGGACAGTCCGACGATCCGACGTTTCGCCACGACGTGCTCGACTGGGAAATGGATACCTACGAGCACGTGCATCACTATTCAGAAACAGCCACCATGCAAGTGAACGTCTCCTACGCGTTTGGGGAGTCGAACGCCGACAACCTGCGGCTGATGACGACCACCGACCTGTTGTTCGACGAGCGCGGATTCACCAACTGGGGGACAGCGTCACAGAACGTTTCGACGCCGACGCAATGGGAAGGCATTATGGCCGCACTCAAGTATGTGGAGTCGAAGGGACTCTGCTACATGACCAATGGCGAGGAACCGCAGCCGACCAAGAAGATCACCCAGGCCGAGCGGCTGTGGGTGCTGGCGAATTACCTCTTGGTTAAGAACCACTGCACGTACGTCTACCTGACCGGAACTACGGACGGCCAGCAGGACTACGGCAGCCTCTACATCTTCCCGGAGTACTCGATTCCGATCGGCCACCCGACCGGCCCCATGACCAAGAAGCAGGGCGTTTGGGAAAGATGCTTTTCCGGTGGCTTGGCGTTGGTAAACCCCTACAACAAGACCGCAACCGTTACGCTGCCCCCGGGCGATTACACGGATGTGAACGGGAATCCGGCTGGCCCGACAGTGACGATGACTCACCAGACTGGATTGATCCTACTGCGGCAGTGAGGTACGGCCAAGAACACAATCGGAAAGGACCTTTCCTGAGCGCAGCAGTCAATCGTCAGGGCTCGGCTTACTTTGGTGACTTCGCGGGTTCGGGTCAGGTGTCGTTGCCGGACATTTTCTGTTAATCTCGACGTTGCCCTGTTGTTTCTGTCAATCGCCCGGAGAGTCTTCCCGGATACCGAGCCAGCGCGCCATGCCAAAGGAAGGTCCGCAGCACGATGTGTCCGTATTGTCGTCTTCGAAGTCCGGATTGGTTTACCTTACCGCCAACGATTGGACGCTGATCGCCGACAAGGCAGTCCGATTGCAATTCAAGACGGGCGATCACATCATTCAGCAAGGCAAGCGGACGCACGGAGTTTTTGTGCTGGTGAAGGGGAAGGCGTCGGTGCAGATTCCTTCGCAGGAGACGCTGCCCGCGCTGGGGCCCGGGGAGGTGTGCGGCGAGATTTCGTTCCTCGACGAGCAGCCTGCCACAGTTAATGTAGTTGCCAACGAGCCGGTTGAGGCTTACTACCTGGACCGCCCGACGCTGCAATCCTTGTTTGAACTCTATCCGCACCTGGGTTCGCGGTTCTATCATTCGCTGGCTTCCAGCATGTCGCGCCGCTTCCGGGAACTGATCGGCCACGCCGTGCTGGCGAAAAAGCAGTAGGTGTCTCGGCAAAGCCCCGCGCAGAATCCTTTCCACGCCTGAAGAAAGCGGCGGTTCGGTGTAACCCATCCGAGGAACCGACCTTATAGCCATCCAACCTGCACGGTTACGCGGCTGCTTGAGCCCGGGCGAGGCCACCTGTGCTAGCCTAGTAGTTCTTGCATCCGGGGCTTGCGTGAAAAGATGGGGCGCGCACGCCCAACCCCGCATGGTAGATTCCGGCAATCTTCGACTGGCGCTGGCATCGGCGGCGGTGCTCGGCTTCCGGCACGGCCTCGACTACGACCACATCGCCGCCATTACCGACATTACCAGCGTCCAGGCGAGGGCCCGCGACGCCATGCGTTACGGTCTGCTCTACGTCTCCGGCCATGCCACGACGGTAGCCGTGTTGGGGGCGATCGCCGTGGGCTTTCGCGTATCTTTGCCGGCGGCAAGCGATCGCTGGGCGGAACGTCTGGTGGGCATTACCCTGCTCACCCTGGGGATCTACGTGCTGGGCACTTTTTTCCGACCATCCGCGCACAACCACAACCACGCCCGGCCCCGCACCCGCATCACCCTGCTGATCAACGGGATGCTCTGGGTGTATTGGCGGCTCAGCCGGATCTTCGGCGGCACCAGGGTGGAAGCTCCGCAGGTCTTCAAGGACGGGTATGGCACCAGCTCGACCTTCCTGGTGGGAGTAATCCACGGCCTCGGGGCGGAGACTCCGACCCAACTGCTGTTGTTCCTTTTGGCGGCGAATCTGGGAGGAACTGCGGCGGGCCTGCTTGGCCTGTTCATGTTCATTGTCGGCTTACTTGTAATGAATACCCTGATGTGCGCCTCGGCCGCGGGGCTGTTCTCCTCTACGCTGGCCCGGCCGGCTGCCCTGCGAGCCCTGACCTTGGCTACTTCGGCCTATAGCATCGTGGTAGGAACGGTTTTCCTGCTTGGAATCGCGGACAAGCTTCCCTCCCTGACCGGGTAGGGGTTGCAGCCCAAGCTGAGCCGCACGAGAGGCTTAACCATAACTTTGGCCGCCCTTCCCGAATTCCTGCCCAGGGCACGACCTTCCCTTTAGCTGCCAATGGGTTACCGCCGTAATCTGGGTTCGGGGATTACCGTTGACCGGCTCCATCCCGTCTCCTTAAATTGCCAGAAGGGGGTAGTATGAAGGATATTCATGAGGTCCTGCGGCAGAAGCAGGCGAAGTACGCCCAACTTGGCAAGCAGATTGAGATGCTGCAACAGGCGGCGGAAAAGTTGCGGGAAGTTGCCCCGTTGCTGGCTGAAAACGACGACGAAGACAACGCCGTGCTGGCAGAAGTGGACGACATCACCGGCGCAGCCGATGCCATGGCGGCAAAGGCGGGCGCAAATTCCAGCGCCCCTTCGTCTAAGCCGGCTCGGCCGGCAGCGCCGCGCTGGCCCTAATCTCAAAGGTGTAGGCCACTCCATTTCGTTATGACGCTGCAAGCCTTACTGGTTTCGACGGACGACGCCGCGGCCGATGTTCTGGGCCGCGTGCTGCCCAATTTCGGCATTGCCATGGATCGCTCCAGCGATCCCGAAACTACCATCGCCCGGATTCAGCAGCAGAAGTTCGACGCCATCGTGGTGGACTTTGACGACACCAACTTGGCGGAGGCAGTTCTTCAGCAGATGCAGCAGATCCGTTCCGACTGCCTGAGCGTGGCTCTGGTGGCTGACTCCACGAAAGTGCGCGACATCCTTAGCGGTGGGGCTCACTTTGTTCTCTACAAGCCGGTTTCCGAGGAAGCTGCCAAAGCCGGCCTGCGCGCTGCGGCAGCCTTGTTGAGCCGGGAGCGGCGGAGCGCCTTCCGTGTACCCGTGCAGGCTCCGGTGGAGATTTCGCTGCCGGACCAGCGCAAAGTCGACGGCATTCTTCTTGACCTGAGCGAAACTGGCATGGATGTGCTAACCCCGGAAGCGCAGCCTCAGGAAGCATTGCTGGGCTTTCACTTTCAACTGCCCGATGGTGATCTGGAGGTCGAGGGCCATGGACAAGTGGCCTGGGCCAATTCCAACGGACAAACTGGAGTTCGCTTCCTCGATCTGCCCGAAGCAGTGGTGGCCGAACTGAAGGTCTGGTTGAAGGCTGCGGCCACGAGCATGGGCGCGGCTCCCGAGGAGAACGTGCCGCACTGCAAGCTGACCGACCTCAGTCTGGGCGGTTGCTATGTGGAAACGGATGCCCCGTTCCCGGAGCGGGCGCTGGTCGATCTTTGTCTGAAAACGAAAGAACTCGAAGTGCACACCGAAGGTATGGTGCGAGTGAATCATCCCGGGCACGGCATGGGAGTGGAATTTCCTTCCCGTACCGCCGAACAACGCGCCCAGGTCGCCAACCTGATTGATGTCCTGCGGAGCAGCCCGGACGGCGCACCGGAGCTGTTGATTTCCCCGCGCGCGCTGGTCGCCGATCTGACCCAGTTCGAATCCACTGCCTCGCCATCCGACGGTTCTGCCCCACAGATGGAAGAAATGGAAGATCCGTTGCTCGAACTTCTGCGTCGGGGATCTTCGCTGCAGCAGGATGACTTCCTGATCGAACTCCGCCATCAGCGCAGCCCGGAAGAAGATCACGCGTCGGTTGAGTAGGCCCCTCTCTGCACAAATCACGGTTGTTTCCCAAAGCTTGGGATCTTTGGTGTTGGGTCGTAGCTGCCAGGTCTTAGGCCTTACACCGGCTTGGGAAATAGTGTGATCTGGTTTTGAAAGGGCGCGGCTTGAAGCCGCGCCGTAAAGCCCGTCACCTTGCCCCACCTCGCGGGCTTCAGCCCGCCAGAGAAGCGGCACACACTGTTTCCTAAACTGCCCTAGGCCTCGGGCCTTTTTCTTCGAGTACAAGCTTTCCATGACAAAACCCTAAGACCGAAGACGTACGACGACCCTAAGACCCTCCGGCCGGATAATCATCACGTTCGTATCCATCAGCTAGAAACGAAAGCCTCCCGGGGCAGGTCATCGGCGGAAAGTTTGTCAGGAAGAGTTGCGGCGGGCAGTGCGGCGCAGAGCGAGAATGTGGAGGCGAGAGGCTTTCGGGTGTGCGATCGTTTTCGAAGAATCGAAGAACCCGAACCCCGTCTCCGGCCCGGGTTCTCCAACTCTTTGCGGTCTGTTCCACCCCTATGGCGAACCAGAGTAGCCAAACTGGATTGCGCCATGATTTCAGCAATATTAATTCTCTATGAAAACGGCATCCAGCATAACCCCTTATCTTTTCAGTAGTGCTCCGTGACGCCAAGCGATGGCAAGTTACTCTAGAAGTCACTCTCGGGACATCTCTCGGGACACTAACCGCTCTGGTGTCCCGAAACCCGCGTCCAATTTTTGGACTTGGCAAGGCTCGAAGCACGAGCAAGCAGTCGCCTAGAAGTACCCGCCTAGCACTCTAGGAAGCTGATGATCCGGCTTTGGGCAGCGCTGGGCTATCCCCCTCCCGCGAGAAGTTGCTTTACACGGTTTCACCTGCTGTTCCTTTGGTACTCTGGTAGCTATGAAGACGTTCCTCGCCCTCATATTGGTGGCCTCCGCTGCTCTTGCCCAAGATGTCGAGAAGCAACTAAAGCGTGTTTCCCACAACGCCAACTTTGCCGTGCTACCGGTCTGGTATACCGACCCGTCCGATAGGACCAAGTCGGGAGTAGTCGGCACAGCGTTCTTGGTGACACCGGATGGCTATTTCATCACTGCCGCACACGTGCTAGAACACTACAAATCACAATCGGCTGATATGATGGTCAGTCTCCGCCAAAGAAGTCGAGACATGGTCGGAATCCCGTTCGATTTGATAGAGAAGGATGACACCCACGACTTAGCGCTCTGTAAGACGGCCACTCCCTTAAAATTTGTTGCGCGAAAAGAGAACCCTGGAACTGAACGACCAGTTGCTAGTTTGCATATAGCATCTTCTGCGCCGGTTGCTGGAGAATTCATCGCCATCGCTGGTTTTCCGCTCGGCTCTTGGAGTCCAGCGATCCAGTTTGGCAATGTTGCGGCGATATACACCACCAACCCAAATTCCGGGAGGGTACCGGCAGGCCAACGCGACCTGATTCAAATTAGCGCTTCTGGGAACATGGGCAACAGCGGTTCTCCGGTCATCGAGTTGGACACCGGCAACGTGATCGGAGTGATCGTCCAAGCGCAACCTGCGCCCCTTTTCGGTCCACTCAGCAACTCGCTGCCATTAGCGCAGAGTTCCGGGATCATGTTGGCCGTTCCCGCCTCGTGGGTCAACGATTTGCTTAAACGTCATGGCGTTACCAGCATTGCCCAACAACCCCCGGAGGGCCATACAAGTTACGATCCGCTGCCCGAAAAGTGACATCAAAAACTGGACCCCGGTCGAAAGCCATAAGATCGGACGCGTCGGCATGAATCACGTCCGGTCTGACACTACATTCGGAGATTGGAAGTTCCGGCTAACCCCTCTAGCCGCAAGCCCAAAATCAGTCAGGTGTCCTGTAAGTGTCTTTTGCGCTCCCGCAGGCCGATCCAAATTTTGGACTTGGTTCGTGCTTCGCGCCTTATTGGGATAGTCGCTAGAAGTATCTGGCCCGCTCGCTAGGAGACTGCCACAGCGATGATCTCTCGGTGGCTAGTGCTAAGGGGCTGATTTTTTTCACTTCCTGCCCTTGCCCCGTTCCAAGGCAATATTGAATAGTAGCAGGTGAAAAGGAGAAACTTCTATGGTTGTGAAGAAAAGCACTCGGTGCCGGGGGAGCGGTCAAGAGGTACACGACGTATTTGGGAACTCATGGAATGCGTGTCCCAATCGTGATGAGGCTTGTATCAGAGCCTTCACGATACAACAACTGATCCGCAAAGATGGTCAGTATCTCGCACCGCCTCATGAGTTGCGCCAGCAAAAGAGGAAAAGAAACTCATCGCTAGTACTCAGGAAGCAGACAAGACGCACCCGCACGAGTCGCGAACACCGACGGGGAAGCTCCCGGCGGCGTTAGTTGTAGTATCTTGTGGGCGAGGGATACCTGTGATTCGTAATAGCAAGTGTGCCACGTCAGCGGAAATGGGACCGTTTGAGACCGGAAGTTAAGCTACACATCTGAGATTCAGTTCACCCAAAACAGGGAGTAGACTGGCGGCGACAGCGGGGCCCCAGCCAGCCCGCTTTTGG
>Ga0209517_10000625_pt1 | contig 59106 bp, 73 predicted proteins | sample PeaSoiMetSII2010_FD_187695 | JGI IMG/M metagenome (GOLD analysis project Ga0209517, IMG submission 187695) | Peat soil microbial communities from Weissenstadt, Germany - SII-2010 (SPAdes) (version 2) | ecosystem: Environmental > Terrestrial > Soil > Wetlands > Peat | place: Germany... | reverse complement strand
GAGGGAAAGGGCGAACTACACGGTCCGTTTTTCGAAGATTTCGACCTGAGCTTCGCCAAAGTCTTCCCCATTACCGAACGCCAGCACATGCAGGTGCGGTTTGAGATGTTCAATGCCGGTTCGACCTGGCACCATGGGGCCTGGTTGCCCTGCGCCAGCGTTCCCAACTGCGGCAGCACACCGTTGGGATCGCTCGTTCCATTCCAGAACCCCGTCTACGTCTCGCCCTCGAAATGGGCGCGTGACAATCTTTGGCAGGGACATACGATCCAGTTGAGCGCCGTCTATTCCTTCTGATCGCACGAGTTGCCCTTCAGAACTGGAGAAGTTGACAGGCACTTCGAGAGAAACGGTCCCACACGAACCCTTTAGATTCTGTTCATGGTGGTACTCATAACCCAACGAGCACAACGCCAATTGCAAGTAGAAGAAGGTCGACCGTGATATGGCTCAAACGGTCTACCTATGGCGTTTCTGAAGCCCGAGCTAATACCGTTTTCCTGCGAACCGAGGGTATTGAGTAAACTGGGGAGACCATGCGCAAATGTGGGAATCTGGTTGCAAGGCGCACCACCGATGTGCGCACTCCGCGCGCCGGAGAGGCGAGTATATTTTTGTCAAAATTCCGATGCGCCGCCTGCGGCAGTGTTAGGGATATCGCGAGCGAGGCAGGCGGGTCATTGCGCGTTAGAGCCGGGTGACCTATGCGGCTTTTCGAGACGCGGCTCGCTGAATGAACGAAAACGCCCGTATCCAGTGGTTCAAAATCCTTCCGTCTGCTACGACCCGCTTTCGAGGGGCTCCTCGCGGCTTCAGGTGAACCTGGAGTTTCGGGCGCGTCGAGACACCGCCCAGACTGAAGCGACTGCTGCGGGAAAAAAATTGGCACAGAAACTTACGCGAAGGCGAATAACGGCCGCAGCGATGCCCCGTCATTCGATGAGAAGGCAGGTTTTCCGCCGCCCGCACTTTTCACCCGCAGTTGCTGTTTCCACCACCCACTATCAACAACTTCTAGCGCCACCCGTGCCACGAAGTCGCTGTAATCACTGTTAATTTTGGCCCTGAAAAGGCTGGCGTCGGCGGTTCAACTCCGTCCCTGGCCACCATCATTCCAAAGAACTTAGTGGCGAAGAGCGGAAATTTCCAACCCACGATCCAACCCATGATTCTCACTGAACTCGCTCTGTAGGCAGGTGAATTCTGTCCCCCATTAGCTGTTCCAGGAACTTGCCTTGCGCATCCCGCATGAAGTCCATGTCGGACTGTGCATAGAGTTCCATCGTTGTGCCAAAGTCCTCGTGCCGCAGAACACCCTGCACGGTTTTGGGGTCCACTTTCAGCTTTACCAGTGCCGTCGCCAGTGAATGGCGAAAGTTGTGAAAACCGAAGCGTCCCTTCCAGTTCGCAGGAATCACGCCGGCGCTGACGGCTGCGGGGCGCAAGTATTTCTGCACCATGATGGACGCGGACAGCGGCTTCTTGCCCCTCAGCTTTACGCTGGGAAACACATAGTCGCTTTCCTTGGCATACTTCGTTCTCTCGCGCCATGCGAGGAGGAAGCCAGCCAAAAGCGGATGCATGGGAACGGGAGCCTTTGACGCTTTCGACTTCGGCTCTTTGAATCTTCCCCACACATAAGCTCGTCACACGTAAATCACCAACCCCTCGAAATCGAGATCCATCCACATCAAGCCCAACAGTTCTGATACGCGCAGAGCAGTGGCCGCGTCGCTTAGAGTCAACGCGCGCCTTGGCTCTGGAGTATTGAGAAGAACCTCGAACGCCTGCTTCGGCGTCATGACTATCGCCCGGTAGTCGCTCGTGGTTCGTTGGCTCACCCAGTTCATGGGATTGCCTTCCTGCTGGCGAGGGAGGAAATTGCATCGCTGCCCGTGCTTGAAGACCAGGCTCATGATGCGGCGGATTTTGTCGATCGTGGGATCGGCTAACGGTTTCACCTTCTTCTGAGCGTTCCGCTTGCGTAGTTCCCGAAACCATCCCTCGATTCCACGGCTAAGGGTGCTAATCTCCCCCATCGTGGAATGATGCGTTTGATAAGGTGTCGCTCGTAGGTTTCGACTGTGGGAAATGCTTTGGGACGCTGATTCCGATTGGTCGATCCTCAGCTCGTTTTCGATATAGTCCTGACAAAGCTGACCAAACGTTCTCCGCGTTCCCTGGAAGGGTTGCAATTGGTTGATGGTTTCGCGCAGCTTCTGACGATCGACTTCTCTCGACGCATCCGCCGGGCTAGAACCGATATCTTTGACAAGACCTATGGCGGTCGTGCGTTCGACTCGTTTCCCGTCCGAGCGAGTGGCGTAATAGCGAAGCACCCACGTCAGACCCTCCGCGCGCATTATCTTGCGTAGACTGCCTATTTGATACCTGGGCATCAAACCCTCCTTGGTGGTTTGCGTGCTCCAGGTGGCCGCGTTTCGCAGCTTACCATGTAGGCGTGCAGTTCCGACAACAGAAACCTCCAGTCTTTCTTTCCTGCCGATGGATCAAGCGCGTGACCTGGAATTTTACCGTCTCGGACTTTTTGCAAAAGAGTGCGGCGTGTGATGCCCAAGAACGTGGCTGCTGTGTCGCCATCCACGAAGTATTCAAGGGTTGAGGCCGGAGCAGATGGACCTAGGGCATGGCTGGCTGTCATTTGATAGACCTCTGGAAGTACAGAAGTTGCTCTTGACATTAACGCAGGTGTACCAATACAGTCAATATGTAACGTTACCAAATTTAGTGAGGCTGACCCCTTGGCAGACAAGACCCCAATCCTGCAGCAGCCGGTAATCTCCATTCGCATTTCCGACCAATTGCGTCTAAGGCTCGAAACCTTGAGGGAAATCATGGCCGCCAAGAGCGGCGAACCCGTCTCAACATCGGAGGCGGCAAAGCAACTCCTTGAGTCCTCCAAAGAGGAGCGATTAGAGTTCGTAAATCTACTCTCGGAGCCAACCGATTCCCTGGTGAAGATTCGCGGGAAAGCGGACGCAAAGCTGCCGCTTTCGCAAGCCGAATGGACCCTGGTTGCTTATTACTGCCAGCAGGGTGCGGAACTGTTCGCAAATACCGGCCAGACGGAAGCTTCCTTTGAATCTCTCGCCGGAATTCTTGAAGCTTTTCTCGCCGTTTATGGACTTGTATCCAAACAGAGAAAGAGGAGTCCGATGGCCCCTTATCTCCTCACCAATCTGCCCGCTGAAAGGCAAACTGCGGCGAAGCCTTCGGAAGATATTGCAAACGACGATGTACGACGGGCCGTGAACCGAACCATTCACACGCTAAAGAACGCTAACAGCGAGACTCCGCGACCGATTCATACGGCTCGACTTCTCTACATGATTCTGGACAACGAGAAATTTCTAAACATCGAGAAGCTGAACGAAGCGCTGCGACCGTACTGGCCAATTCTCTGGCGCATGTGCGCCCGTGGCCACTATCTCCGCCATGAAGAACCCCTACGGGATGGTGCATTTTGGGGTGCCGATTCCAGGTTGAGAAATCGTGGGCCATTGCCATCGTTTCAGGAAGGCGAATACCGTCTCGAATTTCATCGTGGACCGGAAACGGAGTTTTCTGTCTGGTTGTATTTTCCCGGAAGGTTTGCTCTGCAATATCCGCTCTACGATTACCCACGCATCGCGGAGCTTCGGACGATACTAGAAGGGTTGGAGCTGCGCGACACACTGATCTTCTGGGAAGGTCGCTATTTTCTCGCCTCCACGTGGCTCGACGAGGAGGAAAAGGTCGGCGTCGAGTTTCGCTCTCGGGACAATGGGATCCGCATCTTGTTTCGCCACGACGATTGGCGGGCAATTCAAAGTCTGTTTCGCCGTGGCTGGCAGGCGCCAGAAGTGGTCCGTCTTTGGAATGCGTTGGCGAGGGAGTATGGCGAGCTGTGAAAGGCGCGGTGCTTCGCACCGGGAGAAGTATGGACACGTCACCCCCAAGTTGGGAACTGCGGAGCGCCAGCCGGCGTTTCGATGCTTACGCAGGTTAACTATCGCTGCATCAACAAAATCGGCGATTGGCTGAATGAGCGCGGTAGCGAACGATCACATTTGTTGGCTTTCGGTCTGCGATATCAACTCGGATCACGTTCAAGTAGTCGTCGGCGGATTCGAGAGCTTGCTCGGCATCATGGTGAGAAACAAATCCGGTGTCATCATAAAGTGCTGTATTGCGCTTCCTGCGAGACGATCAAAGACGATCAGCAGCCCAGCATGTTTCTTGTCGATGCGCGACCGCACGAAATCGATGATGGCGATGTGGTGGCCAGGCTGACTTCTCGCACGGAATCCATGGCTGAACATGAACCCCAGGGAAGCTTTGAGCATTGCTTCGTAGGCTTGTTGAAGACAAGCTTCTTCATCAAAAGCGAGAATTTTCCGAGCCGAGGCCAGCTTCTTATCCGCGCTCGCGAGAAACGGTCGATCTGCGCCCAGTCAACGGTGTGTGGCTTTAGTTTCTTCATTTGAGCCTACGAGCGGAATACGCTTATTGTGCCAGACGTTTTCCAGAAAGGCATCTTTCCGGGCACGGCGCGACCCGAATTCCTTCGGCGTTAGCACGGTGTAGTTGATTTCGCGACCTAGTTTCCGCTCAAGCGCTCGCGCGGCCTGTGCTAAATCTTCCTCGCGCGGGGAGCCAATTACTAGCACGTCTATATCGCTGGCAGTGTCCTGCTGGTTGCTTGCAAATGAACCGTACAAGTATGCCTCGTCTATTCCCTCAATTCTCTTGAGGGATTGCGCGATCAGGGGTGCCGCACCAATGGTTTTCGCAACGATCTTGCGCACTTCATTAAGCAGCGGATACTCCCGGTTTAGTTGAAAATACTTTTGGCGGCCACTCATTTCCGACCGGAATAGACCGTCGCGCTCCAGGCGTCCCAGCTCTTTCGACAGGTTAGACGGATCGAGGCTCAGCCGCTCCGCCAAGTCGCGCAAGTGGTGACGGGCGGTCGGGTTTGTGAAGTAATAAGCCAGCAGTTGCTGGCGCGCCTTAGAGCGAAAATCAAGCATGTGGTAGAAGCATACCACGTGTGTGGTAATAACTGACAACGGTAAAGATGAGGAGCTCACTCGCGTTCAACAAACCAGAACGGGCTAAATCCTATGTGGACTCCCAATTTCTATCTAGTCCAATGGCTCCAACTGGCGAAGCATCGCTGATAAGCCGAATCCAGCAGGCTGATTTCCAGAACCAGTTTGCAGAGTTCAGACTCATCGTAGGTGCCTACTTGCTTGGCCAGAAGCTCCTGAGCGGACGCGGAGTCCTTCTGCGCCTCTACCTTGTGCCGCTTCGCCAGAGCCGGAACCTGACTGTACGAGAGATGGCCGATCAGGTAGTGCGCGACTGCCAGCAAGTCTGCCTTCTTTAAGGGAGCGGATGCGCGTTGGAGGATCGTAGCCAAAATGCGATGGCGAGTCGTGCTGGCCAGTTTCTCTTTTTCGATGCGCTTCCGTTCGTCCGCCCGCTCCCGCTCGACTTGCTGCGGAGAGGGCGTGTTGGGATGGTGGACTCGGCAGGTCGGGTCGGCACATACCTTGACCACTTGGCCGCGCTTGCCGCCGTCCATGACAATCGCCTCGGTCATCTTGTCGCAGGGTTTTTGAACAGGTGAGAGTTTTGTACTTGCACCATTCGGCTTGGCTTTCTTGATCTCCAACTCCACGTAGTGATTCCGTCCCAAGGGAGCGCCCTCGCGGGAATTCCACGCCGCCGAAATCTGGGTTAGCTCCGGCTTGGTCTCCAGAGCCTTTTTGACGGAAGCGCCGATCTTGGCCCGGAAACAGTCGGGCGAAGTGCAGGAATCCTTACGCACGTCGGGGGTAAGCAGCTTGTTGAATCCGGTTCGCTTCGGGCAATTGACGCACGATCCAGCTTCGGGAACGAGCGTCTCATCCTGCTTGTCGAATAGCGCGGACGCCAGTTGTAGCAAGATGTTCGATTCAATCCACGCCGCCAATAATGCGGTGTGCGTGTTTATGCAGAGTGCGGCAGCGTAGCAGGGGATGAACTTCTTTAGGGCCAGCATGATGGGCTGAGCGCTAGAGAGTGACAGCTTCGCATAATCTGCAATAGTCTGAACTTGACTTGACTGACTGACCGATTGAATTGCTCCCGACCTGCGCGACAACCAGCTAGCAGGAACCCAACTTCAGCATTGCCGACCATTCGGGAGTTGATCGTCGCAATGGTATTCATCGACACCGAACCACGAGCTCATCTCTGATTACAAAGAAGCAGGGATAGCCACTACGCCGTCTGTTGTAGTAGCATTGCTGGGGTGAGTAGGAGATCATGAAAGAGCCGCGTCTTTCAAAAGCCGAAACTCGCATCCTCGAACAGTACTGGAAACTGGGGACTGCGTCCGTGCGCGAGATCCTGGAAAGCCTCCCCGAGGACGAACGCGTTGCTTACACAACAGTGCAAACGCTCGTCTATCGGCTTGAAGAGAAGGGCGCGCTGCGGAAGGTAAAGAAGATCGGCAATGCCCAGCTCTTTCAGCCGGCCATCAACGAAACCCAACATCGCAGCAGATTAGTGCGCGATTTGCTCGATCTGTTCGGCGGCTCGCCGCGACTGCTCGTCTCTAATCTGCTCGAAAATGGCGCCCTTACCTTACGAGACCTGAAGGCGCTGCAGAGTGCGGCGCGCAGTGATAAAAATGGCCGCACCCGCGGAGGCAAATGTGCATGAGCATATCGCACGCGCGATGTACTACTTCAGCGTCCACCTGCTGTTTGCCTCGATTGTCGCCTCGGCGGCGTGGGTGCTGACATCATTCCTGCGCGCAAGCGCTACCACCGAATATTGGATCTGGGTTGCAACCGCATTCTATTTCATTGTCCCTTCAGGAGCACTCATCGATAAGCTTTGGGCGCCGCACTTGGCGTGGGCTAGGCCGCTCGGTGCTATTGGCGATCCCGTATGGGACATGACACAGGGCCGGACGGCCGTGATCCTCGGAGTTGTATGGATGACCGGGGTCTTCTCTATGCTCATGCGATTGATCTCGCTCATACGCAAAGAGCGTCGCGAGGCGAAAGTACAGGACGGTCTGAACGAGCGCGGCGACACGTCCAATTTCGTAACGGACGGCATTCCTGTGAGCTTTGGCGACAGCCATCCGAGTCCCGCAGTGCGGGGAGTCCTTTCCCCTCGTATCCTGCTTCCGACCGGCATCGATCGGCTGCTTAGTCAACATGAATTCCACGCTGTCCTGATTCACGAACTGGCCCATGCAAGACGGCGTGATAATTTAATCCGTTTACTTTATGAGGTTTCCTTGTGCGTCTTGTGGTTCCATCCGCTCATCTGGTTCGCTGGAGCGCGGATTGCACTCTATCGCGAACTCTCCTGCGATGAATCTGTGGTTAGGCGTTCCCATGGGCCAGCACTGGTTTCAGCGCTCGCGAAGCTTGCGGTTTGCGAGCAAACGGGAATTCTGCAAGCAACAGCCTCATCGCATCTGAGCTATCGCTTGGCACGCCTGGCCGAGCCAGCACAAACCTCCTGCCGTGCAGCAAGCCTCCTAGTGACATTCCTGTTTGCAGCTGTCATCGCCGGCGGGGTCTTTTAAACCGTCGCACATACGGCCTGCTGTTTCGTCCTGAAAAGATAACCACGGCGAAGTGCTCACTTCCTGCCGCTAAGTGCGTCCAATTGATTTATACGTGGAATGTAGTAGCATTGCTGGACAATGTAGTAGATGGACGGCGAGCCGGTCTCTACGGCGCAGCCGTTTGAGTTCATCTCTCAGGAGCGTTTACTCGTATGCGAAAGCTGGGCATCTCGTTCGTTTTAGGGCTGGTGGCCGTGGTTTCGGCTGTGCAGAGGCCCGCCCAATCTGCAGTTCCTGTGACTCTGATCAAAGCGGGCCGATTGCTGGATCCACGCACCGGAAATATCCTCGCGCCTGCGGCCGTGCTGGTTGAAGGCGGCAAGATCAAGGAAGTTGGGGCACCCGCAAAAGTACAAGCGCCCTCGGCCGCGAAGATTGTCGATCTCGGCAACGCAACGCTCCTGCCTGGGCTGATCGACAGTCATACCCACTTGCTGATGGACATTGTTGTGGTGGCGGAAACCGAGCGATCGCGTCATCTCAACGGCGGCTATGTGCCGGCGCAATTGCTGGCAATGGTCGAATCGCCGAGCAAACGAGTGTTGCTGGGCGCTGAAATGGCTCGGGAGGACCTGGAGAGCGGTATCACTACGGTCCGCAATCTGGGACACTCCGGGATTGACGGCGATACTGAACTGCGCGACGCCATCAACGCAGGCCGTTTCCCTGGTCCGCGAATCCTGGCCTCCGCACGCAAGCTCATTACGCGCGGCGAATACGTTCAGGACCTCAATCCTGCCCTTGCCGAGTCGATCCTAAAGCAGGAGTTCTTGCTGATTGACGGGCCAGAGTCTGCCCGCCACGCGGTCCGGCCTAAAACCGCGCTACGACGTTGAAGCTGGGCGCCGGCTCCCTTTGTTCCATCCTGCGCAATTCTCGGGCGCGTGCGGCCATCTTACGTCTGCGTAGCTCCTCCGGTGTGGGATCCACGATGCGTGCGATCCATCCACCTGCACGGAGTTCGCTTGCGTGCTCCGTCAGCTTCCGTCGCCGTTGAGCCTCCTGGGTGTCGGCCGCGCGCATCCGGGAGAGTTCGATTTCGTTCATCTCCAGAACGTGGCGCCGAGAATCGGCGATTTCCGCTTCGTGCAACTCCAGTGTGCGGAGGCGTGAGGTGCGGCGGCGGCGTTCGCTCCCATCGTCGTTAGGCGCGGAGGAGAACCGCGCGGCGATCGCCCGCGGCACATGCCGAAAGTTAAACCGCGAGAGATCGAAATTCGCAGCGACAGCGGTGTCAGCTCGACACCATCACCCATGGGCAGGGTGACTCTTGGTTTGCTAGCGGCGGCGTAATCATCGTGCGTCGTCTTCGTCGCCATCTTCGTCATCATCTTTGCCATTGCCCTCGTCTTCCTCTTCCCCTTCGTCTTCTTCCTGATCCGGCTCTTGCCGCATCAGGAGGACATTGGCAGCTATCAAAAGATCAGGAGCGGCTGAGTCGGGGCGTTCTGGATGTATTTTCTGCTCATACTCGATGGTACGCCCTGCTGCCGCTCCGCAACCTCAGTTATTCCCACGGCGTGTGCTGTACGCTCTCAGGATAGAGGCAGAAGGAATTCATGATGAAGATGAATGCGACCTACGCCGAAATAAGCGAATGCGTCAGACGGCAATTCGGCTTCGTCCCAAAGTCCTGCTGGATCGCCCGCGTGAAGGAATTAAATGGCTTGAGGGTTGCCCCCAAACGTCCCAACGCAAGAGTCCGGCAAGTCTCTTGTCCACCCGACAGGCGAGAGCCAATAGAACAATGCATGTGTCGTCTGGCGTGATCTGAGCGGCACCAAAATCACGCGATGGTGGATGGGCCTTGTGCAAATTGACACGGATCGGCAATTCGGCTGGTCACGTGATCCGCCGCCTGTTGAATCAATCGCAAATGTTCCGTCGCCTCGCCATTGCTGCCCAAAAGGTCGGTGAGCAGGTCACATCGACGGACAATGACGGTTAAGTCGTTGTTAAAATCGTGTGCCATCCAGCACGTTTCCGAGTTAGACACTCGCTTGGTCAGTTGCTTCGGATTCTCCATCACGATACCCCCGAAGCTCCATTTAGTTCTCTTTCCGCATTTGTTCCACCCGTTCATGTCTGCGCTGGTATCCCATATCCTCCGCGCGGTTGTGTCGCTTCCGCTTCCAGTGCAGCCTGTTCGCGGAAGGGATTGCTGCCATCTTCTCCCTAAGAGCGGCGAGCGTGGCTTGGCCGAGTGTGGCTTGGCGAAGGGCGTCATCATTCATGCCAATAATATAACCCTTAGTGCGAACCCTTTGCCTCTCGCTGCAACCCGGCTAAACACCAGCCGTGCCGATTCGGGAAACTGGTTTGTTACATTTTCAGAACACCGGACGAATATTGTGCCTGACCAGCCGAGCCTCGCATAAAATGGGCCGCTCTACAGGAGATGTGGTCATGGAGCATCCCACTCTGTTGTGCATCGACGACCTTCCACAAGCCTTGGACCTTCGCAAAGCGACTCTGGAGTCTCATGGTTATAGGGTCAAGATCGCATCGAACGGCTACACCGCAATGAAGACGTTGGAGGAAATGTCGGTAGCTGCGGTTCTGCTGGAGTACAAACAAGAAGGCATGGACGCGGAAGCCATAGCCTGCCAAGTCAAGCAGAAGTTTCCCCATCTGCCGATCATCCTGCTTTCCGCTTACTCCGAGATGCCCGAGCGAATCCTGTGGTTGGTGGATGAATACGTGATGAAGAGCGAACTGCCGGAACGGCTGGTGCCGATCATCGAACGAGCGCACAAGCTAGCTGTGCATTCCAATGAATGGTCCCAGCGCAGGGTGACGGCAGCATAAGGACTCTGCCTCTTGCTGTGGCGGCGATGGTACGGTTTCTCGGCAGGATTCTCGTCTGTGCTGGAGCAGCGAGTGACGGCCTAAGGGCCAAGGAGTATAGCAGTGCTCGCCAAGTGCGCGAATCCTCTGTGTTCCGCTTCGTTTCTTCATCTTGCTGACGGACGGCTTTTTCGGCTAGAAGCCCACTCCCCTGTGGGTTCATCCAACGCTAAGGCCACAGAGTATTTCTGGCTGTGGGGCGTGCTCGGCAGGTATGTCATTGCATTTGGCGCAAGACGGAAAAGTTGTGCCAACCGGGCTGCGGGAGGCGCTTCCCAATGGTCCCAAACTCGCATTCATCTCGCTAAATCGCGAGAATGGGATGTTTCTCCGCACCGTGAGCTTTCTTCGCAGAAGCCATCCCGGAGGCACATGAGAACCCGGCACAAGAACGCCATGCCACAGACATTGGAACAGTGCGATGACATAGTTGCGGCGGCTACTGGCTGTCCTGCACCCGATTGCGGTTCACTGGTCATCGACTACAGGCTGGCAGTCAGGGTTCGCCTCGGCCATCCGGAAGATTGGGAATTCACGTGCTGTCGTTGCGGAATTGTGTTTACGGTAACCCAAGGTGAACTGATCTTTCAATCGGTACCCACCCAGTGGCTCTCGGCGAATATCCACGCGGTGTAGGCAGCCACCAAAACGAAAGCGCCTCAGACTCCAGTTAGAGTCATGAGACGCCCGTCCGAGCAGCCCTCCCCCGAAGTCTGCTCACAACCACCCTACATACTGTTCCGCAATTCTGGAACGGCTCCTACGTGCTACGCAAAATGGGAAGACCATTGGGGGGCAGTCGGAAACGGCAAGTTTCAGTAGTGGACGTTCACATTGCCGATACTCACTCCGAAACGCTATGCGTCGTAGCTCGCTCAGGAGGGCGTGGGCTGTTTCCGTTCGAGCGAAGGATTCTCGCAGGCCGCCCCCGAATCTGAAGGACTCCCCGCCTTATTCTGCTCCTGTTCGGCGGCATCCCTAACAGCCCAAGAGTTCTAGAAATCGCCACATTATTATCTTGCAAAGCCGGGGAGCGGACGGCCGTACTCCCGTCAGGGCTGGCCAACACCGTCCGCCACACCGGATTTCGTGGTTGCCGCTTGCCCTGCTGCTGCCCTTGAGCCACGGCTGCCACCAACCATTTAGGAACTGGACTCGCTACGCTGGAACTACAAGTCTTCAAGAAAAGCCCGCGGCGAGAGCGTCTCGTCGGCGGGCATGGGGGCAAGCAACAATTCAACCACACAACCCGCACCTTTCGGGCTTCCATTTAACTAGGGTAAGCGATCTTGTCTGTGACAGCCGTCGTGCTCCGACTTGTGGAAAAGTGATTGCTGTTCTGTCGGATTGCGATTCCCGATCTGGAACTAATCAACCAAAGAATGCCATTTCGGGTCACAAAGTTCGTATCGCTTCGCCCTTTGCAAGTCTAGGATCAAAGAAAGCGCAGCTTCGTCAGTTCCAAATTGGAGAGCAGAGGGGTCTTTGATGAAGAACCGTGAAGCCAAGGAATGGCGCATCTCACAACGTTGGTTGAAACTACAGAAAAGGGCACAAAACGAGACCAACCGAGGGAATCTGGCTAAGATACTCGGAAAAATGGGTGGCCTAATTATTCAGATGGAGAAAAGAGCGACTCCGATGGTTGACGACGCACAGCACGCATTGGTCTTAGGGTTGGCTAGCAACGAAGACCGGGCTGGACGTGCACCCCTTCGGACAAGGGTTCTTATCAACTAAAGCAAGGGGCAGGGATTAGTCCAACCTGCCCACAGACCAATCGAGTGCCTCCCCGGCAGCCCGCCAGCTTAGCCCCGCTACAGCAAAGACAAGATCGCAGCGTGCTTGCGGCGAAGGAGCAGTTTTTAGCAGTCAGCCTGCTAGGCCACTTGGCTGGCGTCCGCCGCGAAAGCTGCCAGTGTGTCGCATGGAATCGCTATTAGTACCCAGCCGGGCAAGCCTTGCGTAGACAGGCTGGAAGACTCGATGTCGGCAGTGCGCCCATCCTTGGAAACGTAAATACCTTAAACGTGCCAATGTGACCCTGTGCTGTAACGAGTTGACCGATCTCCATTGAGAAATATGCCGTTGCCACCACTTACACAGAGGTTAGAGCCAATCTGTTTGGCGACGAAACTGTACGGCGCATTGTCTAAGTTCGTGGTGGCGGGTGATGCGAAACATCGCGCTGAGAACGTTCGAACCGACCGATATCTGGGTGTCATCGGCGATTTTAACTCTCTTAACAGTGAGCCTGCCTCTGCGGCGCGAGCCGATTCGAGTATAACGAGAATCACTTCGGTCTTAGTTTTTCCAACCGACGCAGTTCGGCTTCGAGCGCACGCAGCACAGCAGGCGATTCGCGTTCTCCCCGCGCTACTCGATTTACATAGGACGGAGACAGCGCCAGCTTCTTAGCCACTCTCGCGTAGATGCCCGCGAACCTCTTATGCCAGCGAACCAAGCCATGGATGCGGGGTTTGAGCACGGGCGGCATTATAGTACAAGATCAGGCTGCCTTGCGTTGCAGGGGTGGTTTGTGGAGGAGAATACGTTTTTCGGCCGCGGTCAGCACAGCGACAGCGTATCGAAATACTCCGGGCTCCGGGGTGCACGGGAACTTCCTCGGCATGTCGGACCCACCACGCCGGGTGCCAGATCGCCTCTTTGGAGTTGTGTAATGTCACCGCGATTGGAAACCGCCATTGCAGCTTGTGAAACGACATGGCGGCGAGCCCTCCCTCTGCACTGTACGATGAGATTATCGTCCGGCAAGACGGCAAGCCGTTGCTTGGCGGCAACGGCACCTAACTGCTGGAACTCACTCCGACTCTTTGCGAATCTTTTTTCGGGCACGCTTTCTTGCCAAAGCTTGCTTCACCCGGCGCTTCTCGCCCGGCTTCAGGTAGAAGGAGTGACGCTTCACTTCCTTGATGATGTCTTCGGCTATAACCTTGCGCTTGAAGCGACGAAGGGCGTTCTCCAACGACTCGCCCTCTTGCAATCGAACTTCTGCCAAGCTCATCACCCCCAAACGAGCACGACTTCGGACATATTAGAGCTTACTCCGTTTGTGCCACGCACCGTCGAGCCAAGTGCCATGAATTCGCCCCCTCGCGACTCGCCTTCATACCTGCTGACGGCGTAGGACTTTTGTAACCTTCGTGCTGCATACGGGACACGGTATTGTGTTTCACCGACCTCGGTCGGCAAGACTGTTTATAAATGATGAATTCCCTCGACTATGGTTTTTCGTGGATTGCCTTACACGGGCGAACCAGCGCCCTGATCGTGGGTGCTGTCGGAATTGCAGCCGCGTGCAGAATTTGTCTCGAAACCGAACAAGCCAAACTCCAACGTGCGGAGCGTAACCGGAAAAAAGAACTTCGCACACTCGCCGATAGGATTTCGACCTACGGACGCAATGTCCATCAACGCTATCCAACCGGAGACGTGGTCGTCAGCGAGCGCGACCTAGCCGAACAATTTCGCAAGCGCCCGGACGATGTTGCCAGAGCACTGAACCTTCTCTTGGGTGAACAGAAAGTCCAAAGGGCTCCCCTCAACGGGTATTGGAAGCTAAACGTTTGATCTCAAGTGGTCGCTCGCCCTTGGCTGCACTGATTGTAGAAAGGGGAGCACGTAACTGCCATCGTACTTGCCATGATCTACCAACGTCGCAAGGGTATCGACAGACGAAAGTGCATTTGCTCCACGACGCATGGCAAATTTACACGCAGGCTCGTACCAGCTAACGCTATTGCGAACACTTAGCGTTTTGGCAAATAACATGCTGTTCGTATCAGAACGGGCACTCAACTCTTGGACGCTGGAGGCGCAGAATGGCCGGACACAAGCAAAGGGATTGGCGCGAACTGTGTGCTGCGGTAACGAACGAACCCGACTCCAGCAAGCTTGATTCTCTGGTTCAGGAATTGATCAGGGCGCTGGATGAAGGTGAGCGAGAATGGCGTCACTCCATTTGCTCGCCTGACGCAATCGGCAGGAAGCGGGAAGCTCCCCCGGTAGAGGGTGACAAGGCCTGCGAAGCCCCGTTTGGCTGCATGGAACTAGCGGGCCGGACCGTGCTTCCGCACATACGATAGCCCGCGCTTCAGTTGGAAGCGAGGTCGCCAGCTTCGGTCGCGATGTGCACGGGTTCGCCAGCCGACTCGCGCCCCAACCAACGATTAAGCTCTTCCGGCGAGGCATGCACGCGCCGTCCTTCACGAGTGACTGGCATACCAGTCCTTGCCCAGCGTTGAGCTACGGATGTTGTCTGAGCTAAGAATCTCGCTATTTCGTGCCAGCCCTTCAGAGACTGGGGCTCAGTTTTTTTGCGTTTTGACATCTCGACAACGATCCTTACTCCGAGCCACGAATCGCCCTGACATCCAGATACTCGGCTTCGACTCGCGTGCGGCCATCGCTTGCGGTGTTGTGCTCAATCCACAGTGATTCCAATCGGGAAGCCAACTCAGATTGACCTTGTTTGTCCAGCCTTAAGAAGGTTGCCTGTGTGGGGCCGAAGTATTGGCGGAAGAATTCCACGACTTCCTTTGGACCGAATGGGTAATCGAACACTGCTTTCTGCCGAGTTAGACCCAGCCTTGAAATTCCGCTGGCAAACCGCTGGCGAACCGTATGCTCGTTTCCCCAGAGCGTCGGGGCGGGAACACCTTCGGGAGGAGGTACCATTTCCGCAGTGGCTCGAAACGATTTGCCGACAAATCCTTCGGGAGTCCAGTTCGCCATCGCAATGAGTCCTCCCGGCCTGCACACCCGGATCAATTCCGAAGCCACCCGATCCGGGCGGGGCGCGAACATAGCCCCGAACATCGTCAGCACGACATCGAATTCATGATCATCGGCCGGAAGTTCCTCCGCGTCACCTTCCTGAAAGCGTATTTCCAATTGTTCTGCTGCCGCACGCGCTGTGGCTTGCTCAAGCAAATTGGGTGCGATATCCACGCCCGTGACCAATCCGCCTGCCCGTGCAGCGGGGATTGCTGTGTTCCCGGTGCCGCAGGCGACATCGAGAACCCGAGTACCGGGCGAGATTGGGGTTCGTGCGATAAACTCCTCGCCAGCTTTGACGTTTAGGTTTGCGATTTGGCCGAAGTCCCCAGCCATCCAGCTTGCTTTCATGCTTGACTTGAGTTGAGCGAAATCGGGGGACCCTGATTGCATGCAAACTCCTCAATGCGGACAGTCAAATTATCCCATGCCTCGACATCGATGCGGGTAGCGGGCGGGCATTGGCAGGATCGATTAGTTGGGGACGAATCGCCAAGTCGCGGTCTGGAGATGCCGCTCCGCTTGACCTCCCCGCCTTTCTGTTGTGCACTCACTGCGCTGACAAAAGTCAGACTTCCAGCACGTTCGCTAGGTCGGTTTCGCCAAGCCTGTGGAGAAGGCTGCACAAAGAATCCGTGCGAGAGCTAAGCCGCTTTTGGTGCATCGCCAAGAAACTGCTGAGCCATCGCCCTGCGGAATGCTTCTTCTCCAACCTGCAACCGCATTGCGTAGGTCGCTTTCGCATCCGCACCAGCGATGTAGCGGAGTTGATCTTTTTCGTCTGTAGCAGCTTCGTAAACCACCTCGGCGATCTGCTCAGGAGAAGAGTAGGTCGCCATCTGCTTGGGGTCGGTGATAACACTCATAACTTTGTTGACGAGCGCGTCATAGGCTGGATGCCGACCAGTATCGAATGAGCGGGTGAAGAAATCCGTTTTCATCCCACCGGGTTCTACGGTCTTAATGCCGATTCCGAATTGATTCAACTCAAAAGCCATGCTTTCGCTCCAGCCTTCAAGCGCCCATTTCGTCAAGTGATAGACGCAGTTGAAAGGAACTGTCATCAACCCGCCAATCGAGGTCGTATTGATGAACAACCCGGCTCTCTTCTCTCTGAAATGTGGGATGAAAGCTTTTGTTGTGCGGATCGCTCCCAGCATGTTGGGGTTGACCATTCGGAGAATTTGGTCGTCCGTAAGCCCTTCAAGCGGACCTGCGAGACCGTAGCCAGCATTGTTGAACACCACATCGACGCCGCCTGATGCAACGACTTGTTCCGCCACATTCTGGATTTCATGAGGATCACTGACATCCAACGACATCAATGCAATGCCAGAAATCTTGACTAGGCCGAGTGTCCGATTGGATCCCGCACCTGCTGCAGCACCACGACGAATACGCTGGCCCAGATTGTGGCCCGATGAATCTTGCCCCTGGACCAGCAGTCGAAGCTCATTATCAATAACAGCGATGGGATGGTGCATAGGAATGAGGTCGCGCGGAGACTCCCCCACGTAACGGGAACGGGCCAGCGGACAAAGGCCGCATCCAGAATCACAATCGTGGCGATCAGGATGAGCCGCTTGTGCGCGGCAGGATTAAAGCGGTTACGGAAGGCGAAATAAATAAGCGTGGAGAAGGCCAGCATGCCGGAGAAAAAAAGATTGTCGAAGCGGTCGCTCCGGTGGCTGCTTGCCCTATTTTGGCGGCGGATTATCCCGGTTGCCATAGTCCTCCTAAAGCAAACGCATTGACCGTCTTCCGGCCGATAAAACCACCCCGAATCAGAGTTCCGTTGGCGTTGAACTCGACGGTTGTGACGAATCGAATCGTGCCAAACCCGGCCCTACTTCATCGGCGAAAAATCGGTCGGACGCATGTACGTGGAGTCGATTTTTTCCACCGTTTTGTTGGCCTCCTCAGATTTGAGCACCTCTTGAAACTCTGGGTCTGCCCGGAACGCGTCCCAGTTCTTTTTCGCTTCCTCCCGGCTGGAATGCGCCACCATAAAGATGAACGTGTTGTCCCAAGCGGGAGCACCCTCGGGTACCCAGTAACCCACAACCTTCAGATCGTGTTTGGCGAGCAGCTTTGAAAGCGTGTCGCGAAACCTTGACTCCAGCGCCGGCACTTTGCCCGGCACCGCATGATAAACACGAAGCTCAAAGACGCGATTGCTATCGGCCCGCACTTGGCTCAGGTGCGCCAGGCGGGCAGTAATGAGCGATCCAACGGCAAAGGAAACCACGGCGATGCCGCAAACAGTCCATCCTATAGATTTCCAGCCTTTGAATTCCCAGCGTTTGAGTGTCATGGAAGTCTCCTTTTTATGTCGTAAAACTTTGTATCGCTAAACGAAAGACCACCGTTGGATCAGCGTCTTAGAGCAGCGTCCACTGGGGCTCATTCGTATCGCAAGGCCACCATGGGGTCGACCCTGGCCGCGCGGAGGGCGGGAATGTAGTTGGCCAGCAACGCCACTAGCGCCAGTAAGGCCGTCAGGGCCGCCAGCGTGAGAGGATCGCTGGCACTCACATCAAACAGCAATCCAGAGATCAATCTCGTCATTGCCAAAGCCGCAACCACTCCAAGCCCTACCCCGATCAGCGCCGTTGACATTCCCTGCCTGACGATGAGCTTCAACACGTCGCCCCGCTGGGCTCCGAGTGCCATGCGCACTCCGATTTCGCGCCCGCGCTGGCTCACAAAATAGGCCATCACGCCGTAGATTCCGATGGCTGCCAGCAGCATCGCGGTCGCCGCAAAGAAGCCCAGAATCTGCATGGCGAAGCGGCGCGAGGCTAAAGAATCGTAGATGATGCCACGCAGCGCTCGCACCCCGAACACCGGCAGGTCGGGATCAACGGCTTGCACTTCGCGACGAACCGGATCTTCCAAGGCTTCGGGACTCGCCGCCGTCCGTATGTAGACCGTCATGGCATACAAGCCGTTCTCCTTCGCCGGAAGAAACAGGTGCGGCGCGTAAGGAGCGTCCAGTCCCTCGCTTCGGCTTCGTCCCACCACGCCGACAACTCTGTGCAGCGATTCGTCCTGACCAGCAAATTGCCTATGGATGCGGATCTGTCTTCCCACTGCATCTTCATTGGGCCAAAACCGCTCAGCAGCGGTTTGATCGATCAGCACCACCGGTTCTCCCTTTTCGCTGTCGGCGTTGGTGAAGAACCGGCCGCGAATGAGCGGGGTCCCCAAAACGTGAAACAGGTCCGGGGTCGCGAAGCCTATCTCGGCGGTGGGAGCCTCGGCCGCCGCCGCAACCCGCCCCTCGATGGCGAAACCCAAGGCATTGCGTTGTCCGGAGAAAGCCGTATTCCCGCCTCCGATCGCTACTTCATTGACTCCGGGCAAAGCACTAACGCGACGAAGGATTTCGTTGAGGAAAGCATTGCGCTTCTCCTCGGTCGGGTAAGGGTCGTTCTTGGGATCGTTGGGCACCGGGAGCCACAAGTGCGCGGTCACGAGGTGCTCGGAGTTGAATCCGGGTTGCACCTCAAGCACCTTCCAAAAGCTGCGCAGCAACAAGCCAGCGCCTACCATCAGCACCAGCGATAAGGCGAATTCGCAAGCCACCAGGGCGCTGAGAAATCTGTGCTGACGGGAGGCAATACCCACGCCACGCGCTCCCTGACCAAGCTTGCTCATCAGCCGCCGGTCGGACATTTGCAGCGCCGGCACCAGACCGAACAACAAGCCGCAGATCACCGAGATCGCGGACACAAACAAGAGCGCTCGTGCGTTCAGATTTACTTCTGTCAGCCTGGGAAGAGTCGATGGAACCAGCGTGAGCAGGAGGTCTTTCAGCCAGAAGCTGACCGGAACCGCCAGCAATCCACCGCAGAGCGAGAGCACGACACTCTCGGTCAAAGTTTGCCGGATCAGTCTTCCGCTGCCAGCGCCCAAAGCCTGGCGGATGGCAATCTCGCGATAACGAGCCGACGACCTCGCCAGCAGAAGGCTGGCAATGTTGACGCAGGCGATCAGCAGCACCACCCCAACTGCAGCCAACAGCAAAAACAACATCTGGCCGGCGTTGCCCACAACCTGCTGCTGCAGCGGGACCAGCCGCGGCCGCCAGTGCGCGCTCGCCAGATAATCCGCCGGATACTCCTGCTGCAGATGGGCGGCAAAGGCATCGAGCTTCGCCTGCGCCTGGGCCAGAGTCAATCCCGGGTTCAAACGCGCAATGGCGCCGGGAATGAACCGCAGGGCGCGCACCGGAGGGGGAGCGGGTGGTCCGGCGAATCCGGCGGCTAGCCAAATGTCAACATCGTAAAGCAGAGTACGTCCGGGATGGCGAAAGCCGGGTGGCATGACGCCGATGATGGTGTAGAGATCGGTATCGAGCCGGACGGCCTGCCCCACCACGTTTGGGTCGGCGCCGAACAGGGTGTGCCACAGACTGTCGCTGATCACCGCGCCTTCGGAAAATCCTTTGCGATAGTCGCTGTCGTTGAAAACCCGGCCCAGCGCGGGCTTTGCCTGCAACAGCGTAAAGTAGTTCGGGCTGATCACCTCGGCCTCGAGGCGTTCCGGCTTCTCTCGGCCCGTGACGTTGACGTCGATGGCCGCGACGGCCGAAATCTGGTCGAAGACTCCGGAGCGCTTCTGGAAGTCGTCCAGCTCCGGCTGCGACATCCCCGCGTCGATCAGGTTGACTCCCGGCAAGTCTTCTTTCACAGCCACCAACTGCTCGGGCTGGGCATAAGGGAGCGGCCGCAGCAGAACGGCATCGACTACTGAAAACAACGCCGTGTTGGCGCCGATGCCAAAGCCTAAGGTGAGCACGATCACGGTGGTAAATCCGGGGCTCTTGCGCAGCATGCGCAGGGCGTAGCGGATATCCTGAAGCAGGGAGCTCATAGTCTGTCTTTCGATGTCCCCGGGTCTGCGGCCCAGAACTTTGACCACAATTAACCAGCACACAGTGCAATTGCCGCGCCGAAGCTACGCAACCCGTAAATCATTGACAAGCGGGAAGTAAGTCCTGAGTGACCTCGCCAAGAAGCGCCTTCTCGGTGTCCGTTACCGAAATCTCCTGTTCAGAAGCGAACGTAGAGCCCACTTTGTCTTTCCGGCTTAGTCGGGCATCAATCTTCCGAATTAGTCACGAGCTAACTGGAAACTATCCCGGGCCAGAAGTCGGCTCCTGAGGAACTAATTGTCATTCTCCTGTTGCCGGGATCGGGAGGAGTTGGAAGCCGAGTCGAGCGGCCTGTTTGCGGAGGCGAATTTCGGCTCGCCGCTGTGCCTGTTCATCGTAAAGGTGGAAGACGCTTTCTGCGTAGGGTTCCTTGGTCGATAAGACGTGATAGAGAATCCGTGCGATTTTATGTGCAGTGGCGGTGATGGCCTGGGCCGTGTCCAGCTTGGCTCGCATGCGCCGAAAGAACTCGCCGAAGTAACCCTTGGCGCGGCAGAGGGAGTTGGCGCCCATCCGGAGCGCAGTCGCGGCGCGATGCTTTACCTTGCGGGTTTTACAGGACAACACTTTGCCGCCGCTGACTCGTTTCTCCGGGCAGAGGCCAAGCCAGGAGGCGAAGGCAGAGGCGTGGCGAAACCGGCTGACATCCGTGCCGATCTCGGTAAGGATGACTTGCGCGTGGCGGCGCTCACTCCGGGGATGTCGGTGAGAATTAGAGACGCAGTTATGCTGGAAATTAAACTTATCCTTTGCCCCGTCGATTTCTCAGAGTTCTCCATAAGGGCGTATCACTATGCGCTATCGCTCGCCGAACATTATCGAGCCAAGGTCGTCGTCCAGAATATCGTGGAAATTTGGCGATATCCTTACGCCGACTATGTGCCTCGCAGGGAGACTATCAGGAGTTCTGCCGAGCGCTGCGCGAAGGCGGCGAGGAGAAACTGCGGGAATTCGTGAAGCACCACCCGCACGATGAAGTTCAACCGGAGCTCGCGGTGCACGAGGCGTAGCCGCAGACTGTATTTTGTCGTTTGTGAAAGCGCGGAAAACGGACCTGGTTGTCATGGGAACTCACGGCCGACGAGGCTTTGACCGCCTTGTGCTGGGATCAGTGGCCGACCGGGTGATGCGCCGGGCTCCCTGCCCGGTGCTGACGATATGCAAGGCACCGCCGGAATCCACTGCAGGTGAAGAGCGGCACCACGTACACCACTTGAACCGGATTCTTTACTGCACGGATTTTTCCCAAAATGCAGAGCCGGCTTTGAACTATGCGATTTCCGCCACGGAAGAGTATGGCGCCGAACTCACCCTGCTGCATGTGTTTGAGGAGACTCCAACTCCGGCCAAGAAGGCGGAAGCCATAGCGACAGCCACAGGGCAACTCGATAAACTGATTCCGGCGGAGGATCGCAACAAGCTCAGGATTAAGACAGCGGTGCGCATCGGAAAGCCATACCAGCAGATCATTCAATCTGGATCATCTTGCACCGAGGGGTCCGCTACGAGGAACGCGGCCAGGCCGTGTGCGAAAGGCTGAAGCGAATACGCACTGCCAGAATGCTCCGCCAGATCAGCCGACAAAGGCGATGGGCAATGGCCCCAATAGTCTGATTGTGTCCCAGGCGTAGTACGAGGCGGCGATACACCATCTCGAAGATGCTTCCTTTCGTTCTGACCGCAGCGTTGGCACATTGATTCAGAATGCGCCGCATTTGGCGGTTGCCCATGGGGGAGCGGTGGCTCGTGGATACTCCCGCACTCTCTTCATCTCCAGGGCACGCTCCCACCCAAGAAGACAAGTGCTTCTGCGAAGCAAACGTCGCCGCTTTGGCACCCACTTCGGCAATGATCTGCTGCGCCGAAGCCACTCCCAGACCGGGCACCTCGGCGAGCCGCTGCACTGCCTCCTGGTGCTGGATGAGAAGACTCGCCATCTCTTGCTCCAGCTTGACGATCTGCTGCTCGAGGAATTGCAATTCCTCCAGTACCATCTTCAGCAGCCGGCGGTACACCGGGTTGAGCTCCGTGCAGGCGCTCCGCGCGTCGCATAATTGTGCCGGCGTGGCACGCAACTTCTTATCGGCCAATGCGGCCAGAGACGTGGGGTGGTTTCCCCGTCGGCCAGCGCCTGCAGCATACGCCGTGCACTCAGACCTAGCAGATCCGAGACCAGACTGGATAATTTAATAGGGGTCTCTTCCAGCAGACTCTCCAGTCGGTTCTGCAACTGTACCCGGTCGCGGGTAAACTGGTACTTTCTGCGCCGAAAATGCGGTACCCGGTGTGAGTTCGGGCCGCTTTCGGCAGCAGTCCGACCCGTTCCCAGTGGCGCAACGTCTTTGATGTGATGCCTGTGCTTCTTGCGAGGGCTGAGATGCTGAGTGCCTGTCCCATGGTTTGCCTCGGAACACCATAAAGCTTACCCCAAGGGTAAGGTGCAAGCGGTCTTTGACCATGAAGCATGGGCATAAGGTGCCATAATGCTGCGAATGGCCTCGGTGCTGCAGATTGCTTCTCCAGATGCTATCCGGCGAATCCACCGGGTGCAAACCGTCACAATCGCTTGGATGGGTGTGGAAGCGGCGGTATCCCTCTTCGCAGCGTGGCGGGCGCGTAGTCCCGCGCTGCTCGCATTCGGTGGAGACAGCGCCATCGAACTTTTCTCGGCGGTAGTAGTGCTGTGGAGATTTCGTGCAAGTGATGCACACGAAGACGTGGAAAAGCGGGCTGCCCGTGTCGCCGGAGCCTTGTTGTTCGCGCTCGCTGCTTATGTCGCCATCACCTCTGTCGCGAGTCTACTGGGCCATAGCGACCCCAAACCGACGTTTCTGGGGATAGCCATTTTGATCTCCGCTGCCGCCGTCATGCCATGGCTTGCGAGAGAGAAGCGGCGGTTGTCAGGAGCTACGGGCAGTGCTGCGTTGAGGGCGGACGCCGCACAGTCGGCACTGTGCGCTTATCTGGCGCTGGTCGCCTTGGTGGGGTTGGCGATCAACACGATCTGGCACGTAAAGTGGGCAGACCCGATTGCGGCTTTGGCGGTTCTGACACTCATTGTTTGGGAGGGTCGAGAAGCCATGCGCGGAAGGTCCTGCGGCTGTTGCTAGGTTTGAGCACACTCGATTCCAACGTCATGGCAAATCCAAAGGGCAGCCTCAAAGAACGCCTCGCCCGCTACCGCCAGATCAAGATCAGCGTGATCAGGAGGAAGTTGGGGCGTGGGGACAGTCTGTCAGAGCTTGGCAAGTCTGAGAAGTAATTCAGAGTCGAGGAGGTATTCCATTGGACGCCGTAAACAGAGAAGATGAAATCAGCCCCATCCGCTTCCGCTCGGAGCAAATTACGGCCAGCTTTCTCGCGCCCGATGGATTGAAGGTGTTGAAGTCTCTGGAGGTTCGGTTTGACCCGCTGCTGGGGACCTCGTCTCGTATTGCCGAAGGTGTCATACTCTCGAAGGCTGATGAGGGCGCACTCGCTCTTCTTCAAGCTCCCAACTCGGGCTGCCCGTTCTGCCCAGATCGCATCCGCAACGTCACTCCCAAAGTGATGGAGCCAATCTACTCAGGGGGTCGCCTGGAGCGGGGAGAGTCGGTGTTGTTTCCCAACCTCGTTCCTTACTCTCAGTACGCTGCGGTCGCGGTTTTCTCGCAGCAACATTGGCTGGCATTGAACGGGTTTACCCCTCAACGAGTCTTTGACAACCTCGCAGTGGTTGCGGATTATGTCCGCAAGGTGCACGCTTTCGATCCAAGAGCCGAGAACTGCGCCTACAACATAAATTACCTCTATCCGTCAGGCGGATCGCTACCACATCCCCACGCGCAGGTATATCTCGATCCCCACCCTACGACTCTCATGCGATTGCAGCGTGAGGCCAGTGTCTCTTATTGGACTGCCAAAGGCAGATCGTATTGGGAAGACCTAGTGGAAACGGAGGAGGCCCGAGGGCTGCGATTCGTGGGTCGGGTCGGCCGCACCGCGTGGATTACCGCTTTTGCTCCTATCGGCTTCAATGAAGTACGGGCGGTGGTTCCGAACTGCGAAACCTTTCTCGACCTCACGGAAGATGACCTGAATGCACTTTCAGCAGGTATCTCCCGCGTCCTCCGGTGGTACGAATTGACCGGGTACAACAGCTTCAACTTGGCGCTCTATTCGGGGCCGCTGAGCAACTCGCAGGGTTGGCGTGTGCATCTGTCGATGATCACTCGCACGGCGATGCTGCCCTATTACCGGAGTGACGCCATGCACATGGAGCGGCTGCACTGGGAAGCGGCAGTGGATTGCTTACCCGAGCGGATCGCCGACGATCTTCGGGCACATTTCGCCGCAGCTTAATTCGGGTTCCATGGAGTCATGTGCGAAGTCTTCCAGCTACACGAAACTACGACCTGTGGCTCGCGATTCGGGGATGAAGAGCCTCAGAGTAGCATCCGAATTGCTGAAGCCCTACGATGCTCGGCTGATGCGGTGCTACCCGATCAGCACTCGGATCAACCACGTTGCGAATGATGACGAGGAGTGCGGGAAGGCCATGGAGCTTGCCGAGATTCAGAAAATTCTTTTCTCGCACAGTCGAGCGGACGGAGACACGCGGCGAACTACCGATGAAAGATCGTCATACCGCATTCTGTGACGGCACCCGTGCTCGAAAAAGAGTTAAGATTGTACGGAAAGACATGGAACGTCGAGACTTTCTGAAGAATGCGGGGTTATTTGTCGCGGGCCTTGCTTCACACAACTTGTTTGCCGCGAAGAACGAAACTCCCCACTCAAAGGCTGATTTCACCCTCCGCATTGCTCCAGTCTCCTTCGAAATCGCTCCCGGCGAGACTATTCACACTTTTGGCTATAACGGCCAAGTTCCCGGCCCTCTCCTACGGATGAAGGAAAGTGTTCCGGTGACGGTCGATGTGTTCAACGACACAGATCATGAAGAGATTGTCCACTGGCACGGCCAGATGATTTCAGTGGAGGCGGACGGTGCAACAGAGGAGGGTAGCCCGGCGGTTCCGCCACACACGCATCGGCGATACAACTTCACGCCGAAGCCCACGGGCACGCGCTGGTATCACAGCCATGCGTTTGCTGGGAGAAACCTTCATCGAAGCCTGTACAGCGGCCAGTTCGGCTTCGTTTACATCGAACCAAATAACGAACCCGGTCGATATGACCGTGAGGTCTTTCTAGCGATGCACCAATGGGAACCGTACTACAGCGCATCAATGCAGGAATCGGACGAGGGTAGTGCACCGCCGCCACCCAACAACGGACTCGAAGTCGGTTATCGAGCCTTCTCGTTTAACGACAAAGCCCTTGGACACGGGGAGCCGATCAAAGTCCGGCAGGGGGATCGCGTCCTAATCCATTTCCTGAACTCAAGCGCAACGGAGACCGTGAACGTGGCTCTCCCCTCCCACGAATTCGAAGTCGTCACACTCGATGGCAACCCTGTACCGAAGCCGCAGAAGGTGAAGGTGCTTCAGATCGGCGCGGCAGAGCGTGTCGATGCCATCGTGAGCATGAACTCGCCGGGCGTCTGGATTCTGGGGACTACGGACGATGATGATCGCAAGAACGGTTTCGGTGTGGTCGTTGAGTACGCCAATCAAAAGGGTACCCCGCAGTGGACAAAACCAGAGAAGCAAAATTGGGACTACACCCTCTTTGGGCAAGAGACAAACCGTGTTGTCGCACCTGAAGGGCAGTTCGATCTGGTCTTCAAGAAGATTCCGGGTGGTCACGGCGGCTTCAACCGTTGGACTATCAACGGGAAGTCTTATCCGCATATCGATCCACTGATGGTTCAGGCTGGGAAACGATATCGCATGATATTTCGGAACGAGAGCGACGACGCCCACCCGCTGCACCTGCATCGGCATAGTTTCGAATTGACGAAGGTGTACGGCAAGCCCACATCAGGCATTCTGAAGGATACGGTGGTCGTCAACGCCAATAAGGTCGTCGAGGTAGACTTCACGGCGGATAATCCGGGGAACACGCTTTTTCACTGTCATCAGCAGCTACACATGGACTTTGGTTTTATGGCTCTGATGAAGTATGCCTGAGGCAGTCATGGCAAACCTTTTGTTCAGCACAAACGGTCCACGTGCCACCATTCTTATCCGCCTGCTGGTGGGTGCCGTTTTCTTGTCAGAGGGCATTCAAAAGTTTCTCTTCCCTGCGGCCCTCGGTGTCGGACGCTTCACAAAAATCGGCATTCCGGCTTCTCAGTTCTTCGCACCCTTTGTAGGCGTCGTTGAAATAGTCTGTGGCACGCTTTTGATTATCGGTTTGATCACACGACTCGCCGCGATTCCACTAATCATCGACATCAGCGTTGCCATAATCACGACCAAGATTCCCATATTGTCTACGGCAGGCTTCTGGAGCATGGCACACGAGGCACGGACGGACTACTGCATGCTTCTCGGCTCGGTATTTCTCCTCCTAGTCGGAAGTGGGCCTTTCTCGATTGATCGACGCATAGAACCTTTCTAGCAAATGCCTGAAGATGAACTCGGCCAATACTCGCCAACCCTCCCTGTCGGAATTGGCGTTCGTCTTTCTAAAGCTGAGCACCAACGGCTGATGCGAACGCCTGCTGGAAGTTGAAGCGGATCGCGGTCGCCGCAGAAGAAGTTCGTCAGAAGCACCCGGCACTAAAAGACCCACAACATTCGTAAGCCGTGAACTAGATGGAGGTCAGGATGGCAGGTTTGAAGGACGGCCTCAAAGACCGCCTCGCCCGCTACCGCCAGATCAAGATCGGCGTGATCGGCAGGAAATCTGGGAAGACAACCCCCGAGGCATCGAGGTAGTCCCCAATCGAGCCGCTCTTGCCGTGCTGCACTCACCACTGCGGGCTGCCCGGCGGCATTATCGACTCGCGCCCGAACCAAGAATGAGAATCAAGTGATGCCGATCTTGTTAGTTGGTTTGGTCGTTAGGGCCGGGTAACCGCATTCTGTTCAAGAGAGACCGCAGTTTGTGCTAACAGTCTGCCGTTTGCCGATGCACCCGTCTTCAAGACGATCTTTGTTCTAGCCAGTATTACTCCCGCAAAGTGCGCAGTCGTCCCAATGGCCACGGCACCGGAAGTCTGCCAGAAGACGTTCTTGGCCCGTGCGCCGCCTTTCAGGATGACCCGCGTAGCGTTTGCCTGAGTAAGAGGTCCCGCTATCTGGAATATCCAGACGGCGTTTGCTCCACCCGAGAGCGTGACACTCGTTGGTATTGAAACACCCGTCGTCCATTTGTAGAGGCCGGGAACGAGGGTTAACCCGCCAATGTTTCCGGCTCCCAGATTGATAAAATTTGGATGTTTTCGTCCGGCGGCGTTGGTGTACGCGGTTTCCATGTCGCGTACAGCCTTTGTGAGTAAAGAGGGGTCAGTCACCCGGCAGGGGAGGGGGCCCGCCGCATTTACGGAGTAAACCGTCCCTTTCTTAATTTCTGAACACTTCAGATGGATAGCCGCTCCGGTGATTGGGCTAGCTCCAACATCCCCATTGATCACAGATGGAAAAACGTCGGTGATTCCGGATTTGGTCAGAATCGCGAAAGGACCCGCTGTTCCAAGGGGTACCGGGGTTTGTCCGGTGAACTTGACGGGGTTGGTCGTGAATATCCATTCAATGGGATTTTTCATCGCAACTCCAGCCGCGTTCTTGGCCGCCGTCGTAATCGTGGCGACATAGCTGGTATTCGGGTTGAGAGCGGACGAGGTTGGCGTAAAGGTTGCCACAGTGTTCGCGTCATTCATGGCGACGGTACCGGGTACCTCGTTTCCGTTTGCCTCCGTCACGGTGAACGTGAGCGAATTTCCCGCCGCGGACGAGTTAACCGTTTCCGGGTCCATCGGCTGGCTGAAGGTTGCGGTCAGTGCCGTGCCAGTTACAACGTTATCACTGGTATTTGTGCTGGTCGGCACGTTCGTGGCATGGTTACTTGGGCTCGATGAAACCACTGTGGGTTCTGTAGATGCTCCGACAAGAGTGCCGGGAGCAACGGTCGCAAAGCCCCGTCCGATTCCGCCACCTGCAAGCAAAGCGACCAATAGTAATGCCATGAACATCGGTGGCTTGTTTGAGCTTTCGAATCTGGTCATTTTCTTTCCCCCTTTTGCAAAGACACCATTTCCTTGCCCTTCCCGATGGTTGAGAGAAAGGCGTAGGGATTGAAGTCAGGCTTTTTCTTCGCGGTCGTGACTTGCCTTGCCAAGCACCGTCGTAAACGTTGAGATTTAGCCGCCATCAACTATGCGCGAGGGGAGGAGTCTCGGCTGTTCAATAGTGCTCACTTCAGCAGAAAACAATCGCAGGAGCGTAGCCTTGCAGGTATCACAACCTGCAACGAACTTGCCGATTGCCCGGCTGGAGGTTGAGGTTCAGGACGTTTCAAAGACTATACCCGTGGGCCTGCAGTGACTCCGGCAAAACAGGGGGCGAAAGTCCGCATAAAAGACTCCCGAAATTCGGTACTGTCCTAATTTCCGGCGGTCCGTTCGGGTTTGCCGATTGCGAAGTTGAAGGGGATTGTTTGCTAGGCTTGACAGGCGCAGCGCGACGCTAGAATTCTGGACGCAGTTCCAAGAACACTTGAGAAGAAGGCTACCGCCCTGCTAGCCGAGCCGGACAGAAGAAGGCGGCATAGGGTCAGCGGAGAGGGCGGCGGCCAACACATTGAGCCTTTCAGGGTCAGAGACGAGCAGCAGCGAGAAATCCTTGGGCGGCCTACAATCGAGTTCACCCTACAATTTACAGGGTTGCTCGGGAGAAAATGTATGAGGAAACATTTTACGTTTGTTGCCGCCTTCCTCGCTGTTGCTTCCACATGCGATGCTCAGTTTGCACCGTGCAATGCCAGTAAGCCCGCCGCCACGGAACATGCTGAGGGAATTACCCAGCTAGAAGTCAGCTTTCTCGAACCCAATGGAGAACACGGCGCACACGTCTTTTTGCCCCATAGCGACAGCCCGGTTCCGGGCATCGTTTTCTCCCATTCGGCGATACATGGTGTGAATACCCGCACGGACTTGCTGCGATTTGCACGGGGACTTGCCCTAGCTGGTGCCGCTGCCATCGTTCTTAATGGAACGATTGAATGGGAGACACCGAACGACGATTCCAAACAGCCCTATCACCTAGTCGCTTGTGCCGAGCACTGGCTGCTTCAAAACGGGAACGTAGATAGTGAGCGACTCGCCCAAGCGGGACCGGGCGCATGGGTCGGAAGCGGCGGTTATTATTGCCTTGTGGGAGAGTCACCTTGCTACCATTCTCAGGCTATTCTCACCTTCGGAGAAACATCGGACACGGAGTTTCGCAACACTGAGAAAATGCTGACGCCTGAGGGGCGGTTAGAAATGGCTCGGTGGACGCAACGCCAGCTTCAGTTGAAGGAAATCAATCCCGTGTGGTTCGAGTCCAGATTGCCTCGCAGAAAGAACGATGGGAAAGGGGGGCTTCGTCCAACGCTCAAATAAGCGCAGTGAGACCTAAGCACACCACGTAGGCATCCGCTCGGAGGAAGATTTCTGCGTTTCAACGTTCACGCTGGGCGAGGCTGCGGGCGGGGCGAGAAGAGGGCGGCTTAGAACTTCGGACTCGAGGAGAAAAAATGATTCCTCCCACCTACAAACCGAAGAAAAAGTTTATGCAGCTGGCAATCGCGGAGGCAAAACGCGCCCGTGACCGAGGCGACTATCCTATCGGTGCGGTCATCACTCGTCTTATTGGGAAACGGGAAGTGGTTATCGCATCTGCGGGCAACCGGGTAAAGACCTCGGGTTCATCCATCAAGCATGTGGAGCTTGAAACCTTGAAATACGTTTCCTCCGGCTATGGTCGGTACCTGCCGGATTTCGTGTTGTACTCCACGCACGAACCTTGTGCCATGTGCGCGGGTGCCTGCGTCTGGTCAAAAATAGGGGCGGTGGTATTTGGCGTTTCCCAAGAAGATATCACCGCCTACGGCAAGAAACACGGTACCGAGGAGTTCAAATGGCGTGCCTGTCTCATTTCATGCAAGTTCGTCCTTGAAAAGGGAGACCGTCACATTCCCGTCTTCGACCATTTCTTGAGACCCGAGTGCCGAAAGCTATTCGGATATCGAGCCTTCAGGAGTGTGCCAACATTCTGAAGAAGAATCAGCCGCAACAGCATTGAGCCCGACTTCCGACTGCTCATATTGGCCCTCGCCGAAAACCTGATGCCGAACGTGTCCCTTTGCGTCGACGAAATAGAGCGCGGGCCAATACTCGTTATTGAAGCCACGCCATATCGCGTGATCGTTATCGACAGCGATCGGATAGGCGATACGCATGTCCTTTGCAGCCCAGCGAACGTTGTCTATGTTTTTCTCAAAGGAGAACTCAGGCGCGTGGACGCCGATGACAACTAAACCCTGGTCCTTATATTTCTCGGCCCAGGCGCGCACGTAAGGAAGTTGGCGCCAGTTGATGCAGGAATAGGTCCAGAAGTCGACGACGACTACTTTTCCGGGCAACTCCGCGGCGGCTAAGGGTTGCGAATTGAGCCACGTTATTGCGTTGGAGAGAGCAGACAATTCACCTTGTCGCTGAACCATGTTTTCGCAGAAGCGATCGTGCTGAATTGAGCAGCCGCAATCGTCATGGCCGCACCACCCAAGAATCGGCGGCGGCTACAATTGATTTCTTCGAACATAGATGACTCTCCATCAAAGACCAGCCTTCCTTAATCCGCGCGATCACGCCACGGGTGCGCCGTTGATTACTGCCTCCTACGCAAAAGGCTCCAGTTTGGACAAGACAGTGGGAAGATATTCCGCGACCGTCGGATGAATATGCATGGCCCGCTGTACTACCGTGTACGGCGCCTTCGCATACATGACGTCCAGTAAAACGTGGACTACTTCATCGCCTCCGGTCCCAAGAATCGCGGCACCCAGAATCTGCTTTGTTTCCGCATCAACACAGATTTTGATAAAGCCCTGTGTCTCACCTTTCTCAAAGGCCCGGCTCACTCGAATCATCGGATATTTCGCAACGAGTGCAGCGCGCCCGGACCTCCGTATTTCGGCGTCTGTCATGCCGCACCGGCCCAGCGGCGGATCTGTATACAAAGCGTAGGCCTGAATTCGGTCTGACACACGGCGCTGGTCTGCGTTGAAAAGATTATCGGCGACGATCTCATAGTCATTGTATGAAGTATGCGTAAAGGCACCGCGGCCGTTGCAGTCACCCACGGCCCAGATGCCGGGCGCGTTGGTTTGCAGTTGATCGTCAACCATGATGTAGCCCCGTTCGTCGGTCGCAACCCCGGCCCGGTCGAGACCTAGGTCGTTCGTGTTGGGAACACGTCCCACCGCTAGAAGAACATGAGTGGCGGATACTTCCGGCGGACCTTCGGCGCATTCCATGCCGACGGCGACACCCCTGTCGCCCTTCGCCAGTGATATACATTTCGCATTGAGCCGAATCCGTATCCCCTCAAGCTCCAGGATTTCGCGCACGGCTTGGGAAACATCTTCGTCTTCACGTCCAATCAGGCGCGGTCCCATCTCTACAATCGTGACTTCGCTCCCGAAGCGGCGATACATCTGCCCGAATTCCAACCCAACATAACTTCCGCCGACAATCACCAGATGCGCCGGCAAGAAGTCGATTTCCATCATCGATGAGTTCGTGAGGTACGGGACATCATGAATCCCAGGCATCACGGGAACAGAGGCACGCCCACCAACGTTGATGAAAATCTTGTCGGCTTGCAGGACTTCATCGTTGACCACGACAGTGTGCGGCGACTGAAAGCGGGCATGGCCCTGGATGACCGTACAATTTTTAAGTCCTCGCAACCATTCCTCTACGCCCCGGTTCGACCGTCGAGAAATTTCATCCTTTCTTGCTTTAACACGCTTCATATCAACGCGCACATCGCCGTTGATATCAAAACCAAATTCGGCGCCTCGGCGGGCAACATGGGCTGCGTACGCGCTGGCCACCAGCGTTTTTGTCGGTATGCATCCCGTATTCACACAGGTGCCGCCAAACTTGTGCCGTTCAATAATGGCGACTGCCATGCCCGCGGCTGCAAACCGCGCAGCCAAAGACGGGCCTGCCTGGCCGGTCCCGATGATGATTGCGTCGTAGTTGTTCATTGCGGCAGCTCTTTACCGGTCTGCTCACGCACCATGTACTCGGCGTACCAGCCCGGCCAGTTCGGATCTACCTTGCCGATGCGCTGCTCGTGCTTGCCGTGGGGCGGTCGCCGCACGCCGAAGTGCGCTCGCCAGGTCGCTTGCGGAGCCGAACGACGTCGCGCCAGGGTCGACGCGGCCGGGAAGCCGGGTCGTAATCTCCTGCAACAGCCAGACGTTGCCGTCGGGGTCGCTGAACGGCGGTTTTCGAGTTCATCGCCGAGGAGCGATGCCGACAACGGTGTGTCGACGAAGCCGGCGGCGATGAGGTTGACGCGGACGGGCGCGAGTTCGAGCGCGAGGTTGGCGGTGAGCGCGGGGAGTGCGGCGGTGACTGCCGACACGATCCCGAGGCCGATGCCGGTGCGGCGGCCTCCGGTGCCGCCCATGAACAGGAGAGTGCCTCCCGGTCTTACTTTGTTGGCGGCGTTGCGGGCCACCTGGAGCATCAGCATGAGGTGCGCGGCGATGGCGTCGCGCATCTGCTCGTAGTCCATGTCGAGGAGACGCCCGTAGTGCGGCCGGCCAGCCGTCACCATCACATGGTCGATGGTGGCCGGCAGGTCACGGAAGAACCGCTCGAGGGAAGCAGTATCCGCCGCGTCGAACGCCGCGGTACTCATCGCGTCGAGCTCGCTGGCGGCGCGCTGGAGGGGCTCGGGATTCCGGCCGGTGAGGATCACCTTGGCCCCCTCAGCGCGTGCCCGTCGGGCCGTTTCAAGCCCGATGCCGGCGCTGCCGCCGATCACGACCACGGTTTGCCCGAGGAGTTCCGGTTCGCGCTGGCTGGGAAAGGTGGTGGTTGCGGTGCTCATGATTCCTCCAAGAATCCGTGATCGAGAGCGCGATCGCCCGGCCGGGGCAATCGCGGGTCGCACATGCCAACCTCTACGCCACGCGGTCGCGGGCACCTTCTTCTATGTGGAGCGCGGCATCTTTGGCTGCCTCGTCGGGAGTCCTCCCGTTCTCGCGCGCGACGATGTAGGCGGCGTACCAACTCGACCAGTGGTGCTTCGGAGCCGTCGGTTCGTACTCGCCATGGTGCTTCTCTGTCTCTCGCAGAAGATCTGTCAGAGTCGGGACATCGATGCTGAGTCCTCGTCCGGGAAGCCGCGTCGTGATCTCCTGGAACACCCAGCCGTTGCCGTCCGGATCACGGAACGAGGCGAACGAGCGGTAGCTGCGATGCTCGGGATCCGGACCGCTGACTCGGACCCGCCCAAAAAGATAGGGCTCGTCCGGGCCAGCGTACACGCTGCCGCCGTGGAACACCGCGCTGACCTCGACGCCGAGACCGAGCAGCTCGGCGCGAGCGGCCTCGATGTCGGAAACGATCAAGTACAGGCCCTGGGCGGAGCCGGGCGCCGCCCCGGTGACGTTCTTGCCGAAGATTATCGAGCCCCCGGAGCCGGGCGGCGTGAACTGGATGATGCGGAAGTCGTCGCCGGCGAAGTCGGCGTCGAGCCTCCACCCGAGCCTCGCGTAGAACTCCTTCGCGCGATCAACATCCGAGACGGGAATGACGACCAGCTCAAGTTTCATGTCGACGCTCGGGGCGCTGCCGTTGTTACTGCGGATTTCATGCGTCAGATTTGCCATGTTCTTTCCTCCTGTGTGTTCATCTATGTGGCTCAGAGTGTTGTTTCCGGTCTTACTTCCTTGAATGCGCCCACATCACCGTGCTCGTGCCCGAACTCACTGATGCTTGTCGGCCGCCGTCTTGGCTTGAATGACAAAGGTGACCGTGCCTTTGTCGAGGGGGTGGTGGTTCGCATCCTCCAATTCAATAAGCACTTTGTGCGGACCAGGGGGAAGACCCATCAGGATGATTGGGTTAACCACTCGCATCTGCTCATACCCATGGGGCGTCGTCGAGTCTCACCTGAACGTGTCCGACGCGCGGCGAAACAGCCAGCGCATTTGCCCGAACACCGGGGCAAGGTGCACGTTCTGAGCACAATATTGGATAAATCGCTACTGCCCGAGAGGCCAGGGGTCCGGCCAGCGGTGGATCGATGATGATCTTCGCTGGGGGCTCACTGCCACCAGCGAGCGGGATTACGTGAGCGGGTCGACAGGCGTCCGTTGCGTTTTGCGCCATCGCGGTTATCGCGCACAACAACATGGCAGTGATCGTTGTGGAAAAGATCCACTTGAATAAGGTCTTGTCTTCCATCGTTCCATCTCCTTTAAGAGATTGAGGGGTTAGGCAGTTCTGCCAGGGCACAACGTCGTTCAATAACTACCTGCGTCGACAACGGTCTTGGCGAAGGCTTCGGGAGCTTCTTGCGGCAAATTATGCGCGATGCCGCCCTGGATTGTCCAGTGCTCGTATTTGCCCGAGAATTTTTTGGCATAGGAACTCGGGTCCGGATGCGGTGCACCATTGGCATCGCCTTCGAGGGTAATGGTGGGCACGGTGATGACCGGGGCTGCGGCAAGCCGCTTTTCCAGATCGTCATATTTCGCCTCGCCTTCGGCCAGGCCCTGCTGCCAGCGGTAATTGTGGATCACGATCGCGACATGGCGATCAAATCCCCAGAACGTGGAACGGCGGATTAGAACGAATACTTGACCGCAAACTGCAATACGCGGGGCCCGTTCAAAGCATTGATTCTCTGCAGAGCGCCAAAGCCGTTCGGCCCGTTGTTCGGGACCAGGTAACAAGTCTGGGTGGTCTGCGGGTTATCCGGGTTCCCGCAGCTTTGGCCGAATGGCGTGTACTGTATCTGGTTCACACCGTTTCCATTCTGCACGTAGAAGTTCGCGTGGTTCAGCAGATTGAAGGCCTGCACCTGAAAGGAAACGCTCTGTCTCTCGGTGATGCGGAATTTCCGCGCGAGCCCGAGATCCACTTGCTCGGTCCACGGTCCGTAGAAGGAATCCAAGCCCACGACCGGGCTTGGCCCCGAGCCGTTGATCCCCAAGGCGGAGTTGGCCGTGCTCTGCAGAGCAGCTGTGTTGTTAATAATATTGCCTGCATCTTCCTCGCAAGCCAGGTCGAGTTCGGTGGCGGTTGGACAAGTAGCATCCAGCACGGCTGCGTAGGGGCGGCCCGAGGCAAACTGCATGACTGTGCTGATGGACCAATTCGCGGCCAGGGCGCGCAGTACAGGTGACTGCAGGTTTGCTCCGAAGCTGGGCTGGTAAACCCCCGCCACCGAGATACGATGGCGCTGATCGAGCAGATAAGGCGAGTGCGTATTGCTGAAATCGAACTGGTTGTTGAAGTCCACTCCGTGGGACATGATGTTCTTCGAGAAGGTGTAGGACATTTGCAACGCCAAACCGCGTCGCATCCGCCGCCGCGCCTCCACAAAGAAAGAGTTGTAGTTATTCAATCCGGGGCTAATGAGCGCGTTGATTTGCCCGAAGTTGGGGTTCAAGCGGCGCTCCTGCAACAAGCCTGAGTCGAGCGTGGGCAGAGTGACGCGTGTGCCGTTGCAATCACCAACCTCTTCCGCGCCTGCGGGACACACCACATAGGTCGTCTGTCCGGTTGGCGGCATCATGTTCAGATCGTAGGCGCTGGAGGCGATCAGATGAACGCCGTGAGTCCAGGCCGTGCCCAGCGTTATCACAGTGTCGGGCAGAATCTCTCGCTCAATCTGCAGGCTGCCCTGAACAATGTAGGGAAACCTAAAATGAGGATCGATCAGGGAGATGTCGGGCGCCGAAAAAAGCTTTGGATCCGATATCTGGTGGGGAAACCCTGTAACCTGCTGGTCCGGTGCAAGAGACGGATCGTACTCTACGGTAGCCGATGCCTGTTGTGACAACAGGCCATTGGAAACTACCGCGTTGCGGTAATTCAGGCCGTTCAAGTTTTCGTAGAAGAGTCCGAACCCACCGCGAATAACGGTCCTATGCAGAGGCTGCCAAGCTACTCCAACCCGTGGCGCCAGGCGCTGAATCTGGTTGGCAAATTGCCCGGTGAGCGGGAATGCAGGGTTCTCCTTAGGCTGGGGATAGATTTGGAAGTCTTCTCGCACGCCGAAGTCCAGGGTTAAGCCTGGGCGTATTTGATACGTGTCCCCGGCGTAGAAGCCAAGATAGGGCACGTTGAAAGAGAACTTCGGCTGGCCTGAGCTTTGAAAGAATGTATCGTACTTCCCCAGGGCGAAATTCGCGAGACTGCTGAAGTTGTAAGTCCCGCGGAATGTTCCGTTCTGTTTCGCGGCGTCAGGGTCGAATCCGCCAAAGGCAAGGTCGGTCAGATGCGTATAGCTGAAATCCACGCCGAATTTCAAGGTATGTCTGGCCCTTAAATAACTCACGTGATCAGAGAGCTGCCACTGGGATTCGTTGGTACGGCCACCCGCAAATCCGGCATTGCCGAGTTGCAGAGCTCCGCCCTGGTCCGCATCTTCGCCGCCGGAGGTTAGAAGAATTGCCGGCAACACCGGATCCACTAATCCGGTCGGCGTGAAATACTGGTCGTCGCGCGAGAAGCTGGCATGCGCTTCATTGAGCAGATTGCTGCCCACGGTGTGGCTCCAGCCCGCGGCGGCCTGATAGTCACGGACAAAGGCGCTGGCCAGTGTGCTGGCTCCGAACAGCGAGGTTTGATTGCCTACAATTGCGCCCCTTGGAGAATCAAAGCGGTTCCAATTCAGGCTGAGATACCAACGGTCGTCCTTGGAGTCACGATAGTCAATCTTGGCGAACAGCGCCCAGTCATTGCGAAAGCGCGGTTGCGGCCCAAGACTGGAATGAATCGCATTCAGAGCATTGGAGACCTGCTGCAGATACGCGGGATCATCCGGGTTGGGCGTGTTGGTGTTTGCGGGAACAGGGAGCGGAGCACTGGGAGGAGGCAATTGCACATCGTCGCCGACTCCGAAGTCTCCTTTGTCAACTGCGGCAAATGCCGGGTTGATGACAGAGATCGGGTTCTTTTGCCGTTGCTGTTCGTAGTCCACAAAAAACCAGGCTCGCTGCGGCACCAGCGGGCCGCCCACCGCACCCCCGAACTGCTGCAGAATATCGACCGGACGCGGAATTCTGTTGGCGGCGTTTACCGCGTCGTTGGCGCCAGTTCCGGAATTGCGGTTGTAGTAGAAGGCATTGCCATGGAAACCGTCAGTCCCAGAGCGCGTAACCACGTTCACAAAACCGGTTGCCGCTCCTCCGTACTCAACTCGGTAGGGGGATTGCGCCACCTGAAACTCTTCAATGGCGTTTTCGCCGAAAATGTAGGGTGCCCGCTCACCTCCGCGTGCAGCGCCGAAGTAGTTGCTGGTCGCGCTGGCCCCGTCCACCGTGAAGGAGTTGGCTCCGTTGGCGTTAGCATAGCCGGTATCTTGTCCACCCTGCTCTCCGGAAAAACTCACCAGACCCTGTTCGCCGTCAGGGGAAGCGTTCGGAACAAGGAGGGCAAAATCCAGGAAGCGGCGGCCACTGAGAGGCATATTATCGAGCACAACCCGGTCGATCACAGAACCGAGATGGGAATCTTCGGTCTGCAGCAGCGGGGATTCTCCACTCACGGTGATGGACTCCCCTCCCCGTCCGGGCTGCAGACGAATCATTACGGCAGTCGTCTGCCCAACTTGCACGTCGACTCCTTGCACGATTTGCTTGCGGAATCCCGCGGCGCTTACTTCCAATTCATAAGCTCCCACGGGTTGCGCGGGAAATACAAAAATCCCGGCTCCGTTCGTGCTCCGTGCAAGCCGCTGGTTGGTCATATGTGCGGCAAGCACGACGTTAGCGCCGGGGATCACTGCGCCTGAGTTATCGCTGACAACGCCACGCACCACACCGGTCGTGATGGCCGTCTGCCCGGCGCACAACTGCCCGGCAATGGCCAGCAACAGAACCAGCCTGCCGAAGCCTGCGGTGCCATGGCCGAGAATGCAAGGCGGGCGCCTGAATCTTGCCCGCAGTGTCCGCGACAGTGAAGTCGACGCGGTCTGGAACGGATTTTGAAATCGCGGGGGCCCTAGAGCGGGCAGTAACCATTCGCGAAGCATACAGTCTGAATCCCTTCCTTGACTTCAAAAACGGCCCTTGCTACTCCAATCTGCGCTGTCCTGACTCATTCGGTCACTTGTCCTGCAATCTTGGAGACGATTCGCGACGGCCGCACCACGGTCAAGTTAAACCTCTGTTAATTCTGCGAGTGGACTGCGTGAGGGTCCGGCAAGGTTAGCATTTTCGGGTTTAGAATTACAACCGATGACCTTGTCCACAAAGTATCAAGAGTTCGTCAGGCAGCAAGTCAAGCAACCGGGTTCCTGGGTGACGATTGCGCTGGCGATTCCCCTGGCCAGGCTGCAGCTTTCACGCTAGGTTTGCGCCATGTCCCAGCCTCCAAACACAGCCGCGCCGCAGCAAGTGGCGCCTCTGCTTGCGTTGGCCGCTCAGTTCCTCATGGCCGGGCGACCCGCCGATGCGATCGCGCCGTTGCGCGATGCAGCGCTGCTGCAGCCGACCAATCCCATCATCCAGCACGATCTCGGCCTCGCTTGCCTTGAGGTCGACCGCGTACCGGATGCTATCGCGGCATTGCAGCGGGCTGTCGCCAGCAACCCGCGCTACGCCGATGCATATTTCCGTCTGGGAATCGCCTTGGAGAAGCTGGGCGATATCGGCGGGGCAATCGCTGCGTACGACCGCGCCGTTAAGCTGCTTCCATCCCTGACCGAGGCGTGGTTCCGCGCCGGCGCCCTGTTTTACACGCTGGGCCAGCGCGACGAGGCGATCGGCTGTTTCCGCCGCGCGGCGGCGACTGGAGGTCCGACCAGCTTCGGCCGCCTTGGCAAGGCGCGGGCGCTGCTGACTGAGGATCGCAATCAGGAAGCCGAACAGATGCTGCGAGAGACGCTGGTGGCTGATCCGAGGAACGCCATGGCGTATGATCTGCTCGGCAATCTGCTCTCTGAGTTCGGCCGTTTCGACGAGGCTCGAGCCTGCTTCGAACGCGCGATCGCGATCGCGCCGCTGCTGGCGGGAAGCTACTACGATCTGGTCCGGTGTCGCCCGGTCACGAGCCATGACAACGGTCTGCTTCAAGCGATGGAAGCCGCCCTGGCCACGCCGGGGCTGGAAGCGGCGCAACGCCTGCGGCTTCACCTCGCCATCGGCAAAGCGGCGGAGGATCTTGGCGACTACGCCTTGGCCATGCACCATTTCGACGCCGCAGACACCGTGCGCCGGGGCGCTGCGTCGTTCGACTCGGCCGCGTTCTCCAATGAGATCGACCGCCTGATTGCCCGCTGCACGCCCGAATGGATCGCGCGCGCGCCCGAACTCGGCAGCCCCGATGCGACGCCGGTGCTGATCATCGGCATGCCGCGGTCCGGCACAACTCTCGTCGAGCAGATCGTCTCCATGCATCCCGAAGTCGGGGCCGGCGGCGAGTTGCATTTCTGGAACCAGCGCGGGGCGGAGTGGCAGCGTGCGGGCGCGGGCGGGAACGAGACCCAGTTCCTGGCCAAGGCGGCGGCAGACTATCTTGGCGTGCTGCGCGCGATCGCGCCGACGGCGGCGCGAGTGACCGACAAGATGCCGTTCAACTTCCTCTGGGCCGGGCTGATCCACGTGGCATTCCCGCGCGCAACCATCATCCATTGCCGCCGCGCTGCCGTCGACACGGCGCTGTCGATCCATCAAACTCACTTCCGTCCGGGCGTGGCGTTTCCGACTGGAGGCGCCGAACTGGTCGCGTATTTCCGCAGCTACCAGCGGCTCATCGACCATTGGCGGAGCGTGCTGCCGGCGGATCGCTTCATCGAGGTCGATTACGAGGACCTGACCCGCGCGCCCGAACCAGTCATCCGGCGGATCATCGCGGCCTGCGGCCTGGTGTGGCACGACGCCTGCCTGCGCCCCGAATCCAATCCGCGGGCGGTGAAGACCCCCAGCAAGTGGCAGACCCGGCAGCCGATCTATCGCACCTCCGTCGCGCGCTGGCGACGCTACGAACCCTGGCTGGGGCCCCTGCGCGCGCTGGTTGATGTCTAGCAGAATCTATGACGGGTCGGAACTGCACATATTATGGTGCAGAAAAACCATCAAAAAAAACGCTCAATTTCGCCCAAAATCTAGAAAACAAAGGACCGAAAAAAATTCTGCCTCCTAGATCTATGGTTCTTAAGGTAGTTACAGGCAAAATATTCTAAACGTTGGACTTAGCGCGTCGTCGGGCCGGGTTGCGCCTACGCTCTCGGGACAACAGCAAAGCGCCGGACGAAGGTTTTTGCCTTCGTCTAGTTGGTCGGACTCAGCAGTTGGTAATGGCCAAGAGCTGCGCCCTTGTCAGGTTGTCAAAGAACGCGGTTATCTTTATCTTATAGATAACCTGTGTTGCTCTATAATATCGCGGGTGGGGGAATGAGATCAAGGGGAAAGTGGATGGGCCCTGAAGTCGATTCCCGAAATGGGAAACGTAAAGTGCGCGAACTGTGTGGGCCTGAATGGCGCAAGACGATCTATAGCTATGACAATCTGGGGCTGTCTCCTTCGGAATATGACGAAACCCAGGTTAGCGCCAGAAGAACGGGTGTTACAAGCCTGAATATACAAGGAATGGGCGCGAACCTGGGGAACCGGGCTTGTTGCATATGTGCAAGCCTCCAACATCCCCACTCTAAATTTCGGATTCGTCAGGGATTAGTCGTTCGAAGGTGCGGCTTCCAGCAGGGCAGCGGTTGAGTACCTGCCCAATAACGGACACCAATTTCGCAAACGGACGGTGTCGTGTCCAACATAACAGGCTCTCCGCAATGTTGGATCAATCTTTTCAGTGGCACAGCCGTTTTCGACTTATGGCCTGAAATTTGCTCGAACGTAAGTAGTACCGCCACGTCTAACCGAAGGTCTTAGCAGACGGTGGGACCGAGAGGAGCGTCTTCATGGGGACTTTACTTCAGGATGTTCGCTATGGTTTGCGCATGCTGGTCAAGAAGCCCACATTCACGATCGTGGCTGTCCTGACGCTGGCTCTGGGCGTGGGAGCCAACACGGCCATTTTCAGCATCGTGAATGCCGTGTTGCTGCGTTCTCTGCCCTACCGCGATCCCGATCGTTTGGTACGAATCTTCTTTAACGAGCCCGGCGTAGGATTGCGGGACGTTGAGTTTTCGAAGCCCGAAATGGATGACCTGCAGACGCGAGCGGGCGTATTTGAAGATGTGACCCCGATTCTCGAGGGTAGCGACATTTTGACCGGCACCAAACAGCCCGAGCGTGTCGAGGGGCTCAGTGGCAGTTTCAGCTACTTTTCCATGCTGGGTGCGACCCCGCAAATTGGACGGTTGTTTGGTCCGCAGGACTTCACGCTCGGTTTCGCTTCAGTGGTCGTGATCAGCGATGGCCTATGGCATCGCTCCTATGGCGCCGATCCGAACGTTCTCGGTCGTACCCTCCGGCTCGACAATGATCCCTATACAATTATCGGGGTTCTGCCGCGCGGATTTCGCCATCCTGGACCGACGGTTTCCGGCGACGTGGAAGTGTTTGGCGCCGGCGGATTCAGCGCAGATCCCTTTCCCCCGCCAATACGTGGTACCCGGGATTTAATAAATGGAATCGGACGACTTAAGCCTGGCCTGACACTGGCGCAAGCTCAGGCGCGGCTCACTGCCATGGCCGCCGAATTGCGCCACGACTTTCCCACCGATTACCCGCCGCAGGCGCAATGGACAATTGAGATTCAACCATTGCAAGAAACTTTGGTAGGCAATGTTCGGCCCATGCTGCTGGTGTTACTGAGTGCGGTAATCCTAATCGTTTTCATCGTATCGTTGAACATTGCCAATCTCCTCTTGGCGCGCGCTTCGGGGCGACAACAAGAGATGGCGGTGCGGTTAGCGCTGGGGGCGAGCCGCGGCCGCATGGTGCGCCAGATGCTGACCGAGTCCATGCTGCTGTCGCTCATCGGCGGTGCCGCGGGAATCGTAACCGCGGTGGGTACTTTGGGTTTCATCCTGCGCTTTATGCCATCGAACGTTCCCCGGCTCAACGAAGTACGAATCGACTGGGTGGTGCTGGCGTTCGCTCTGCTGATTTCCATTCTCACCGGCTTAGTGTTTGGACTTGCTCCAGCGCTTCATTCGGCAAAAGTCGCTCTCTCCTCGGCCATTCGTGAAGGCGGTCGCGGTTCGGGCTACAGCACTAAGACCGGCCGATTGCGGGATGTTCTAATCGTCTCGGAACTGGCATTTGCCGTCATACTGATGGTGGGAGCCGGCTTGCTGCTGCGTACGCTGCGGGATCTGTTGCAGGAAGATCCAGGCTTTAATCCAACTCAAGTTGTCACTGCAAACATCTGGCTTCCGAATCCCAACGATCCGAAGACGGATCCGTATCTCGATATTCCTCGCAGAGCCACCTTTGATCGTGAGTTGCTGCGGCGCATGAAGGCAATTCCGGGAGTGAAACTCGCCGCAATCACCTCAGCTCTACCGACCACCAATAACGACCCCAACGCGGTCGGTGGCTTAGCGATTGAAGGCTTAGCGATTGAAGATAGACCGGTCGAGTCCTCGCAGGATCTGAGCGCCGAGAGAATTCGGATAAGCCCCGATTATTTTAAGGTGTTGCAGGCGACGCTCCTACGCGGCCGCTCATTCACCGAGGGCGATGAAGATGGCAAACAGCCGGTGGCCATCATTGATGAAAGCACCGCTCGTAAGTATTGGCCAACCCGCGATCCGTTGGGCCGCCAAGTGCGGTTCGGAAAAGACCCTACCACGCCATGGACGACCGTCGTGGGTATTATTAAGGATATCAAGAGTGACGGTCTCGACATCGATGGCGTTCCCCACATCTACGTTTCGACCTACCAAGACTCCATCAAGGGAGTGAGCGTGGTGTTGCGGACGTCTCTGCCCGCGACCCTGCTCGAACCACAGATTCGGCATGAAATCCAGAGCATTGATCCCGGCTTGCCGGTATTTAATGTTTCTTCTATGAACGACATCCTTGATCAGTCACTGGCTTCACGCCGTTTTTCTGCCGACCTGGTGGGCGGATTTGCTGGACTGGCGGTGCTTCTGGCCTCCATCGGAATTTATGGCTTGCTGGCCTACATGGTCAGCCAAAGATCGCGCGAGATCGGTATTCGCATGGCCTTGGGGGCCGGGCGAGGCGGCGTCCTGAAGCTGTTCTTGCAAAAGGGTATAGTGCTGGCGGGCCTCGGAATTGTGGCCGGCATGGTCGTTTCTGCATCCACTGCGTCGTTGATGGGCAGTTTGCTTTACGGCGTGCGCCCGCATGATCCGGCTGTGTTTGTGATCGTGCCTGTGCTTTTGTTTGCCGTTGCCGTTCTAGCCAGCTATCTTCCAGCGCGGCGCGCGACGAAGGTGGATCCAATGATTGCCCTTCGCGAGGCATGAACTTGCCGGTTTACGGCCGGTTCATCAATCGCGTGATTTCGGATACGCAGCGAAGCGAGGCACACCAATCGGCGCCAACGACCTGCTGAACAATGATTTGCTCCAGACGGGTACGCAGCAATCCGTAGCTCGCGTCCGCCGGAGTCTCGAAGGGCAAGACTTCCAGCACAGCACTCCAAGCACCGCGTCTAACTGGGACGAGAGCCGCCGCGAGCCTTTCTTATCGAAATATAGGAACAGACGGGAGGTATCCCGGTTTCTTCACGCCACTGAGCCGAAAGAAAAACTGGTGAACGTCCCGCCTGTCGCCAAACTTCCTATTCCGGAGCGCAGCCAATTTTGCAGTCGCAGCCCCTTGACCCGCGAGAATTGTCTTTCGTTGTCAGTGACAATCACGTAACCAAGCGTCAGCGCCTGAGCCGCAATCAGCAGGTCCTTGATCAGCAGATCATTGGCGCCGATTGGTGTGCCCGCCCGTTCCAGATGAGTACGCAGCAGTCCGTAGCTCGTGTCCGCCGGGGTCTCGAAGGGTAAGACTTCCAGCGCGCCAAGCACCGCGTCTAACTGGGATGAGAGCCGTGGCGAGCCTTTCTTGTCGGCTCCGTAACGCAACTCCGCAGCGACGATGATGCTGGTGCAGACATGCTTTTCGCCCACCGTGCGAACGTGCCTTGCCACTTTTCCCTGCGGGTTGCGGACGAGATCGGAAACGATGTTGGTATCCAGAAGGTAGCGCATTAAAGCTCGACCGCATCAGGGGGAACATCCAGGATGGGGGGGAAATCCTCCGGCAACGGCGCAAGCTTCGCCAACAGAGCGAGTAGAGACTTCGTGGGAACGGGCTCGATGACGAGCCGGTCCCCTTCCTTTCGCATGATGGCCTCGTCACCCGGAAATTCAAACTCACGGGGAATTCGCACGGCCTTGTTCCGTCCATTCTTAAAGACTTTGACGTGGCGTTCGAGGCTGGTTTTGGCGGGCTCCGATGGCATATGTCAAGCAGACGCTAAGAGATGTCATTTGTCCAGTCCTCGCATTCCCTTAGAATATGGCAGACAAACAACCACTGGAGCAGCCCATGGAAGAGGAACAAATACGTGAAGCCCTGAATGCGCACTGGCAGGCGTCGGCAGTCGGCGACGCAAACGCGGAACATGATATTTACGCTGACGACGCCATTTGTGACTATCCCCAGTCAGGCGAGCGAATCCTCGGGCGCGGCAATTTGCAGGCCTTGCGGAGTCATCATCCCGGCAAGCCGTCAGGTTTCAACGTTAGGCGAATTCTGGGGAAAGGTGATCTCTGGATTACGGAATACACAATCACCTACGAAGGGCGGCCGGCATACACCGTGAGCATTATGGAGTTCCGCAACGGTAAGGTCGTGCACGAGACACAGTACTTCGCGGACCCCTTCGAGGCGCCGGCCTGGCGGAGGCAATGGGTTCAGCAGATCGCGTGACGCCGCACTGAGGCGTCAAAGGTCAATGAGCGACATGGCGATTTTGCAACGGTTGAGATGTGAGAGGCTATTTTCTTCCGCGCGCCAACTTGCCTAACGTTTCGGGCTGCACCGTAATCACATCCGGTCCAGTGATCTGGCCTGCGATGATTGGCTTGTTGGGGACGGTCTCGTAAGCGTAGCCAGTCAGGGTGCCGCTCACATCGTCGTATTGCCGCTGGTGCCCAAGCGTGACGCTGAGTCTGGCCCAGCCGTAGTGAACTTTGCCGTTAACGACAAACTTTAGTCCCAAATATCGATTCCTGACACCCTTACCTTTGCCGGCCCACGGGCCTCGGTCGAAATACTGGCTGCGGACACCGTTGAAAAGCTCCTCTGCCATAAATGGGAAATTAACGGAGAAGTTGCGTTGTGGTCCGATTCGGGCGCCTGTGGGCAAGGCGGAGGCAGCAGAAAAAAAATAGCCGCTGTGACTAAAACGTTTCCCGGCGACCGCGTTGTTGATGTTGCGGTATCCGGATGCGTCGAGCCCTAACTCTAAGTACGCGGTGCCCACGTAGAAGGTCGTGCGCAGTACAAAATCCTTGATGCCGTCGTGGTTGAGATCAATGTATAGGGGAAAGCCTGTGTGCGTCACTTGATGCGTTTCCGTATAGACAACTTTCGCCTCGGAGGCCCTGGCCAGCGCCAGCACACTCACTCCGGCTGCGCTTGCCACCAGCGCGTACGTATTGAGTTGCCGGTTAAGGGAATCGGAAATTTTGAATGTCTTACGGGACCGCGGAGCGCTGGACATGAGTCTTCCTCCGAAGGGGTTTCATTATCCGTCCGGCTACATCAGCAGTCAACGCTCAATTGTCGAAATCTCCGCGTGCTAATCACAGTGACTTTTTCACCAACCACGGGCGATTACACTCAGAGGCCGTCCCCAGCGATTTGCGCGCGTCACAATCCGCGAGAAAAGGTTCAGCGCCATTTAACGGAAAATTCACCCGACCGTCACAGAGCCGTCACAGGTCGTCTGTAAAGATTAGCGCTGGCAAATTAACCCCGGTCAATTTCAACCCTGATGTCACACAGCCGATCTCAGTTGCGTGATGAAAAAAATCCAAAGAGGAGAACGGTACATGTCCCGAAAAGCATCACGAAATAACTCTCGAAAAAACTCTCGAACAAAATCTCGGATCAACCGTTTGCGTCCGCTCGCCGGCCTGCTGGCGGCGGGGCTGAGCCTTCCGGGGCTCGCCGCTGCTCAGTCCCAGGAGTTCCCAACCTACTTTACCGGCCCGCAGCCGGACGGCTCGTGGGTCGTCAGCAGCGGCCAGATCCTCACTCCAGCCGGTATCCAAGTCAACCTCGGCGACCGCGTCCGCGCGAAGGCCGTTGCGCTGAACCCCAATCTGCGCACCCACACCGCCGCCGTCCTCACCTTGGGCGTGAGCTCGTCGGACGTCACCGCCGGAGCCGTCGAGGTGTTCGACACCAATACTGGCGTTGTCCTGCAAAACTACATCACGTTCGGAGGGGATGCGAGCGGCAGCTATAGCGGCATAGCCTACACGGCGGACGGCAAGCACCTGGTGTTCAGCCAGGACAGCAGCAATGTCACCATCGCCAACGTCACTGCGGAGGGCTTGCTGGAAGACAACGCACAGGTCAGCGTGCCGCCGAACAATTCCTTCATCACCTGCTTTAAGAACAGCCCTCCGGGCGCTTATGGCGTACCCTGCGGCACGTTCTATAGTCCGAGCACAGCTTATCCCGGCGGCATCGCGCTTTCAAGTGACGGCAAGAGCGCCTATGCTCTGCTGAACCAGAACGATACGCTCGCCCAGATCGACCTGACCACGAATACAGAGGGTGAGCAGATCCGCGTCGGTAACGCGCCGCACAGCGTCCTGATCGACAGCAAGGGCACGACCGCCTATGTCAGCAACGAGGGTGGCCGGGCCGCTACCGAGGCGGACTTCCAGATCTGGTCCGCCGGCACTGAAATCGTCGCCGACCCGGTGGTTGGCGCCGCGGTCACCGGTACGGTTTCTGTGGTTGACCTTCCCTCCATGACGGTCACCGCAAACATCGACACGGGTGGTCTGCACCCGACCGGGATGGCGTTCTTTGGAAAGTACCTGTTGGTCGCCAACACCTATAGCGACACCATCTCGGTTATCGACACAACTACCAACGAAGTGGCGTGGATGGTCAACCTTGGGCTGCCGATCGGAGTGCCCGGCGCAGGACAACCTGCCTATGGCGCCGCGCCGAACTCGATCGCAGTCGATCCCAATAAAGCCGGCATCGCCTACGTCGCGCTGTACAATGCCAACGCGGTCGCGGTGGTCAACCTCACCAAGAACGCGGCGGTTCCCGTCATAGGCATGATCCCGGTAGCGTATGCGCCGGCCTCAGTCGTGCTGGACAAGGGCAATTACTCGCTGATCGTTGCCAACGACAAGGGCATCGGCACGCGTTATTCTTTCGAGTGCGACCACGGCGTCTGTGGCTACAATACCCACCAGGACAATGGCACCGTCAGTATCGTCTCCGTGCCGGATGGCCCTACCTTGGCGCAGATGACAAAGCAGGTCTTCGATAACAACCACTGGGATCTGACGGAAAATATCAACTCTGCCTCCGGTGGCAACCCGAATACCAAGCCGGTCGCAGTCCCGGCCAGGATCGGCGATCCGTCGCTGATCAAGCACGTGTTCCTGATCGTCCGCGAAAACCGCACCTATGATCAGATCCTGGGCGACGTGGCCGCCGGCAATGGCGACCCCAAGTTGGCAGTGTTCGGCTACGACGGCACGACGCACCTGGACACGCCGAACGTGCACAAACTGGTGAAGCGCTTCCCTCTTTTGGACAATTTCTACGACCCGAGCCGCCAGTCGGCTGACGGTCACCAGTGGATCACCGAGGGCATGGCGCCCTACGCCGACGACATCCAGTCGCCTGACTGGGTCCGCAGCTATCCCGGCGGGAACGCCGGCGATGCACTCGCCTATCAACCCAAGGGCTTCCTGTTCTCGGAAGCGGCGGCCGCCGGCCTGTCGGTGAAGCTCTACGGGGAATACGTCGAGGCCGATACCTTCAAAACGAAGGGCGGGACGGAGCCGACCTGGACACAGTTTTACAGAGACTCGAGGAGATTCGAGACTGGGAAAGAGAAGACGCTGCACTATCAGAACACGGTCCAGGCAGAGTCCTCTATCCCGGCTGTGTCTAACCACCTCATCAAGAACTTCCCGCAGTTCGATCTGAACATTCCCGACCAGTTCCGCGTCGATCTGTGGCTGCAGGACTTCAACAATGACGTCGCGAACAATACGGTGCCTACGTTGAGCATCCTGTGGATCATGTGCGACCACACCGGCGGCCCGCCGACCCCGGACGCCGAACAGGCCGATAACGACTTGGCCGTTGGGCGCATTATCGACTACATCAGCCACAGCAACGTGTGGTCCACGTCGGCGATCTTCATGGAGGAAGACGACGCGCAGAACGGCGTCGACCACATCGACGGTCATCGCAGCCCAGGCTATATCGTCAGCCCGTACGCCGTGCAGAACGGCCCCACCCAACCCTACTACTACACGCAGGTCAACATGACTCGGACGATGGAGCAAATCCTTGGTCTGACGCCCATGAACCAGTTTGACCTGATTGCGTCGCCGATGAGGACGGCTTTCGTCAAGGGCAAACCGCCCGCGAAGAACTTCCTGCCGTGGACGCACGTGCGCAACCAGGTTCCGCTGAACCAGGGCGTTGGAGCGGACGAAGCCAACACCAAGGGCAGCGCTACGATCAAGGCCCTGAGGGCAGGTTGGCTCCAGAAGAAGGCGGAGATCTTCGCGGGGAAACTGACCAAGCCCGACTCCGAAGACCCGGACACCGTCAACCATCTGAACTGGTACATGTCGACCGGGTTTAAGCGGCCCTATCCCGGCGAGAGCACGGTTCGCCCCCCGAGCGACTTCAACAACCCGCCACCTGCTGGTGACGGGGACGGGGACGAATAAAACACGTTCCCACTGCAACCGCCCTCTCCCCGATGACCGGGGAGAGGGTTTTTTGTTCATGCCTAAAACGCAAAGTCCCCGCCAACCTGAACCCGCCCCCACACCGGCGTGAACGTTACTCATCAGGATCCTCGGCGCCTACTTGTCTCTCCAGAATGATAAGGTTCCGCGCTTAAGATCGTGGGATAATTGCCTTATCATGGAAACTTTGAGTCTCGATCTGGTGTATTTGGAGAGCGATCCGAGAACCAAGCAGCCATCTGCTTGTGTGTGCATGAGAACAAGCGGCAGCCAGGACTACGCTGGCGTGAAGGCTGAAAAGCTGATCGCCGCTCAGTGCATAAGTTTTATTGAGTTGGATGCGGAAATCAGGAGGCTGCACGCGGAACTTGACGAAATCCGCGCTAGAGCCAAAAAGAAGTTCTACAAAGCGCACGCCGCTGCCGCGGCAGGAGCGTAAGCGCGGCCGGAGAATAGGAAAGCTCGGACGTCCTGAGTCCGTGCCATGCCCGATGCTACCCCATCGACAATAAGCCTGCCGATTATGTCATCGGCAGGCACCTTGCAGGCTCGGCTCACCCCAACAGCAGAGCCAAGCAGCGAAGGCTCGTACAATGCATCCTAATAATGCCTATAAATACAATAGAGATAGTTGACAAAAAGGACTTCCCATGATATTCCTCCGTGTGGTTCACATTTCAACTTAGGCAACCGGGAATTTTTTAAGACGGCACGGAGAATGAGCGGACTGGACGAACCGGCGGCGGTTGTCGCTGAACTTGGGTCGATGGAAATTGAGGGCGGACCGCCGCAGGTTACGGTGATGCTGGCCGTGTCCTGCGCGCTAGAATCGGCTTCCGCCGTCGCGGTTATGGTGACGACTGGCAAACCCTGCGCCGGGGCAGTATAAGTCGTTGTTGTAGAGGGACCGGGGGTACTTAGGGTCCCACACGCGCTGCCGCTGCATTGTTGCGAGGACAAAGCTCAAAAAGCGTTTTGATCGGATGAGCCCGTGATCTGGACATTGAAGACTTGCTGGCCGGTTTGAGGGACATCCGGTTGCTTAGGGCTGACCGCAACCGTGATTGTCGAAGCCTGGATTATGTGATGGTTGCGGAATCGGACTTCGTTGAATCGTAGACAGACTGGGCAGTTATTGGGAACTGCGCGGGGTTGGGAACGCTAGACGGAGCGGAGTAATTGACGTTGGTTACGCAACCCTGAGGGTTGGCTGGGGTTATCGTACCGTAAATGCCACCGTCGCCGCCCGAGTAACCGTTTTCCAGCCAGTTGATTTCTGCCTGCGATCACCAATCCCGGGGGGAACATCACCAGCAAGCAGAGTTTCGTTGTGAAGTAGAGGTGCGCGTTGAACCTGATGCCGCATCTCTGCGCGGGAATCACAGGCTGCGAGTAGATCGGCTCCGAGCCTCCTCCGGAATGCTTCGGATGCGATGAATACCGTCCACGATCGCCCTAGGGAGTTGCTGATCAGGACCGAACGAGACGAAGGCGATCGGGTGCTGCTCAGCGTGAAAGATGCGGGGATCGGTTTCGATCCTCAAACTGCCGACAGGCTCTTCGAAACGTTCTACACAACTAAGAATGACGGTATGGGGGTAGGACTATGGGTCAGTCGCTCCATTATCGAGAGTCATCAGGGTCGTTTATCGGCAACGCTGAATGACGGTCCGGGAGCTACGTTCTCGTTTTCTATTCCTCGGGGACTCGACGGCGCGACCGGCGCCGACCGTGATCGTGACATGCGGTCGCCTGCCAGAGCCGATACGGATGCTCTATGAGAAATCTATGAAATCCACACTTACAAGAGATCGCGATCATCTTCGTCTGCCGCGCCGGTGTTGATATCGGCGCCGAACCAATACCAAGGGACAAAGGCGCTCTCCACTGGAGTGGCGCATCCCTGTGACATGGACCGCCCCCAAGTCGCGTTTTCATTCGCCCTTCTTTGCGGACTCGAGGGTTTTGACGGCCGCCGAGACCAGTCGCGGCATTCGGACACCAGCCGTGACGGATCCGGCACAAAATCTATGAAAGTTACGCGTTCACTTGTGTCAATAGTCGATGACGATGAGTCCGCGCGTGAGTCGCTACCCGACTTGCTGAAGAGTTCGGCTTTGCGGCCCGTGCGTTCTGATCGGCGCAAGAGTTCCTCGCCTCCGATTGCGTCGGCCAAACCAGATGGACTGCGCTAGGAGGATATAAAATGAATTTAGCCCGCGCACTTGGCCATGAAGTGGGGTCATCGCCCATGTCGGACGGCACACCAATCGTATTCGTGGTTGACGACGACGTCTCGGTACGCGAGTCGCTGGAGTTGTTGATTCGCTGCGAAGGCTGGCAGCCGGAAATATTCGAATCCGCACAGGAATTCCTCAGTCGCCCACGAGTCCTTGTTCCGAGCTGCCTCATACTTGACGTTTCTCTTCCAGGTCTCAATGGTCTCGATCTGCAGAAACGCATCGCCAGCGATCGGATCGACATGCCGATCATCTTCATTACGGGTCACGGTGACATACCGATGTCGGTCCAGGCCATGAAGGCGGGCGCTGTCGAGTTTCTGACGAAGCCCTTCGGCGATGATGTGCTGTTGAGTGCCATCCGAAACGCCATCGAGCGCAGCCAGGCCGCACTTGGTCGCGAGGCGGAGCTACGGGCGCTCCGGGACTGTTACGCGTCGCTCACTCCTCGCGAACGGCAAGTCATGGCGTTGGTAGCCTCCGGCCTGTTGAATAAACAGGTCGGTGGCGAACTCAACATCAGCGAGATCACGGTAAAGGCGCACCGAGGTCAGGTGATGCGAAAGATGAAGGCCGACTCTCTCGCCGACTTAGTGAATATGGCCGCAAGACTCCGCCTCGCACGTTCGCCGGGCCCTAACCCTCCCCGACCTCTTGATCATGGGTCTCTTGGGAACAAGCGGCATCTCTGACTCAACTCAGCGTAGTTTAAGCTCACAACCATCAATGCACCGCGCGGGAGTTTCCGAGCGCTCGACAACATGCAATTGTGCTCTCAGGAATTGCCTCGCAGGTGCTACGCACGGGACTTCACATTTCCGGCGTGTCTATTGCCTCCGTACCAGTGTTTTGTCGCGTATCAAGTTTCCGAAGTGTCGAGATCTTCCAATCTCACGTCGCGTGTCTCTCGTATGAAGAGCAGAGCCAGCATAGCAGCGGCTCCGTAGACCGCGTAAACGAGAGGTAGATAGTGCCAGTGATGAGCAACGTCCTGACCGATCAAACTTGCTAGAAGAGGCGGCGCGATCATTCCGGCCAGAATGCCCGACAATCCATAGGAAATACCCGCTCCCGAGTATCGAAATTTTGTGGGGAAGGTCTCCGAAGTCAGAATCGGCACGAGCCCGTGCAACAATCCCATCCCGAAAAGCACAATCAGACATTCTAGAACTGCTACGAGCACGACGTGCCTGCCTATGATCGCGAGGGCGAAGGGATAAGAGATCAACGTTGTCGCACCGATAGCGAAATAGGCGAGCCTTCTGCGCTTGCAAGGTCGGCTAATGGTCCGCTGAGCAGCACTCCCGTGACATCGGCAAAGCGGCTAAGAAAGATGATGATCGCCGCAGTGGCCAACGGGATACCCGCGAGATGCATGAACGAGACGATGTAGGTTCCCGTCACGACCGTATCCAAGTTCTGAAACGCAGCAACCGTCGCAAGAAGGAAGATCGAACCCGCGTGTTTCCGGAAGACATCAAAGCTGGGCAAACGGGCGAGTTGCTGCCTGTGCTTGAGTTGCTCAAATAGAGGGGAGTCGGCCAGCTTATACCGCGCTACCAGAGCTGGAATGACTATGATTGCGGAAAGCAGCATAGCAACCCGCCATCCGGTCGTCGCAAAACTCTTCCTTAAGAGCAAGAACATGCCGCTCGCAGCCATAATGCCCAGGGCCAGGCCGAGATTCGCCAGCGACATCCAAAACGCACGAGAGCGGCGTTTGGCCCCAAATTCCGCGAGCAAAGACGTAGCCCCGCCAAATTCACCCCCCCTCCGATTCCCTGAATGATGCGGAGGAGAACCAGGAGTATCGGCGCCGCAATGCCTATCGTTGCAAAGCCCGGAAGCAAGCCCGTCAGACACGTGCTGGCTCCCACAACAACAATGTTTATCAGGAACGCGAACTTGCGCCCGGACCTGTCACCAAAGTGCCCGAAAATGAAGGCACCGAGTAGGCGTGCGGGGTGCCCGGCTGCATACGCCAAGTAGGAAAACACCAAGGCTTGTGTTGGAGGCAACTTCGGGAAGAAGATTTCCGGAAAGGCGCTCGCCGCTGCGAATCCGAAAATCGCAAAATCATAAAACTCCACCAGGACACCGGCGGTTGCGGAAAAAGCCAGAATGATCAATGTTCGAGTATCGGCGCTTGGGGGGACTGAACTCTCGGACATGTAAGTCTGACCACCAGAAAGTTCATTGGCAACCGGCAAGTTCAGAACAGATGTCATGATCGTCTCCCCCATGCCGACCAGAGTATCGATGAGGGCATCATGAAGCTGGGATTGTTCAACCGTGCCAGATCCTCATCGAATTGTTGCGGGGTGATGTAATTGGCCTCGATCATCGCTTCTCGAAGCTGTTCGAAGTTCGCCCGCATCATCGCGATACCACTAGATCCGCTTTGCCACATGAATAATTGTGCCGACGCTCCCACGCTGGTCAATCCGCATTCTCGCAGTAACCCGGAAAGCAATCGTCCATACCGACGATTCACGCCGCCATCTTCCAAAAGTTTTAGCATTGCGACATGTGTCTGCAAAAGTACTTCGCCTGAACTGAGTGTTGGATCCGGCGGAATGGAGCAGCTATCGTATTCCTCGACCAATAGCCACCCTCCCACTTTCAAACTGGAGACCATACGCGCCAGAGCGGTATCGCGCTCGCGCACGTGCATCAGCACAAGCCGCGTGTGAATCAGATCGAACTCTGCGTCCGGCAGAGGATCGGACTCTATATCATGGGCGCGTACGTCTAGAGTGGGGCCCCGCAAGGGCTCTAGGAAACGGGTATCGACGTCGGTGACCAACACATATCCCGTGGGGCCCACGCGATCTGCAAGCCACTTCGCAATCGTTCCACTGCCGGCGCCAACCTCCAAGCAGCGCCATCCGCACGCAACACCCAGGGTTTCCAAATGACGGATGGTTTGTGGGTCATAGATTGCGGCTAGCGCTGCGAATCGAATCGGCGCCTCTTTGCCTTTATTTGCGAGCATGTAGTCGCAGTGAACCACGTCTATCGCTGTGGTATCGCAGGTTCCCATGACTCCCTCTTCTCTGTCCTGGTCAGTTCGCCCCGAACCCCTAGTAAATAACCGCCTTTGGAGTGGGGTGCGACAATTCGTTTCTGCCCGCTTGAAATTTCTCGAAATTTCCTGAAATCTGTCGAATAGGCCGCGTCTCATCCGTCATCTATTCAGGAGCGCACAGGCGCTCACAATTGTTCCCAAGGAGAAAAGGTGATGCAATTCGCCTTGCTGATCTTTGAATCACCAGAAGCTTTTGCGGCACGGAATGGGGACGAAAATGATCCCTACCTCGGTGCGTGGCGGGCGTACTACAAAGCGCTCGTCGAGGCCGGCATCTACGTCGGTGGCAATCCATTGCAACCCCCGGAGACCGGGACAACGGTGCGACTGAAGGATGGAAAGCGGCGTGTACAGGATGGCCCCTTCGCGGATACCAAGGAGCAACTGGGAGGATTCACAATCCTGGAGCTTCCCTCGCTTGACGCGGCGCTCGAATGGGCAGCGCGATGTCCGGCCGCTTCGATCGGTGCCGTGGAGGTCCGTCCCGTTTCGCCTGAATACAAGCGTCGAGTCACCGGATGAGTGGAAGCGAACAAGAGAGCACTCATCGAACTACCGAACGTGTGGCTCGTGAGTCCTACGGTCGCCTGGTTGCATACCTTTCCTCGCACACGCGCGACGTGGCCAGCGCGGAGGACGCCCTTGGCGACGCGTTAGTCAAGGCACTCACGGCCTGGCCGCGAGACGGCGTGCCGCAGAATGCAGAGGCCTGGCTGCTGACGACGGCGCGTCACTCTCTCATCGATCTTGTTCGTCATCAGCAAGTAGCCGAAGCGAGCGAGCCCACTCTGCTGCTCCTCAGCGAGGAGTCCAAGGAGGCCAATATGACATTGTCAACAGAATTTCCAGATGAGCGGTTGAAACTGCTATTTGTGTGTGCCCATCCTGCAATTGATCCGGCGATGCACACGCCGCTCATGCTCCAGACAGTTCTCGGCCTGGATGCCGCGCGCATTGCCCATGCCTTCCTGGTTTCGCCCACGACGATGGGGCAGCGCTTGGTGCGTGCCAAGACGAAGATCCGCGACGGGGGTATTCGGTTTGAAATCCCGCAGGAGCGTGAACTGCCGGAGCGGCTCGACGCGGTGCTGGAAGCGATTTACGCCGCCTTCGGGATTGGCTGGGATGACATGGCCGGGGTTGACCAGCGCGGCCGGGATCTGGCCGACGAGGCGATCTGGCTCGGGCGAGTGCTTCTCCAGTTGCTGCCAAGCGAGGCGGAGGTCCACGGCCTTTTAGCTCTCATGATTCACTGCGAAGCTCGGCGCGCGGCGCGAAGGGGGCAGGATGGCCGGTACGTTGCTCTTTCCGAGCAGGACACGAAGCAATGGTCCTTTCCTTTAATAGAAGAGGCAGAAGGCCATCTCGCTGAGGCGTTCAAGAACGGGCGGTTTGGCCGGTTTCAACTTGAAGCCGCGATTCAGTCCGTACATGCGGAGCGGGCACGCAGCGGTCGGATTGAGTGGGGAGCGATTGTAGGGTTCTATAAACAACTGATCCGCATATCGCCGACGCTCGGTACGCAAACCGGATACGCCGCGGCAGTGGCCGAAGCGAATGGACCCCAAGCTGGGCTGTCGGTACTGGACGCCATCGAGTTGGAAGCCGTCTCCAATTATCAGCCTTACTGGGCGGTTCGCGCTCACCTCTTGCAGCGGCTCGGGAAAATATCTGAGGCCGCGGATGCCTTCAACCGGGCGATTGGTCTGTCCGAGGACCCCGCAGTGAGACAGTTCCTGCTTCAAAAGCGGGGCTGATTTTTTTCCTGCTGCTTTGTCGAAATGAACTCCCTCCACCCGTCACCCCTACAGAGGCGGCTTAGCGGTCAAGCTTCGCCACCCGAGAAGTGAACGATAGGAGGATATATGACAATCAAAGAGAAAGCAGTTCTGGTGACCGGGGCCAATCGTGGTATCGGACGGGCGCTGGTCGAGGAAGCCTTGAGGAGAGGCGCGAAGCGGGTGTATGCCGGTACACGCCAGCCCTTTGCCCATTCGGATGGGCGGGTCACGCCCCTGACCTTGGACGTGACCAACGCTCGGCAGATTCAGGGAGCAGTCGAGAGGGTCGAATCTCTCGATATCCTCATCAACAATGCCGGCTTGGCGCTTTATGATGACTTGAGCGATCGCGCCGCGCTCGAACAGAGTCTGGCCATCAATCTCTATGGCCCGTATGGCGTGACCCAGGCTTTCCTGCCGTTGCTGACGCGTTCTCGAGGAGCCATCGTCAATGTTCTGTCGCTGTCGGCCATTGCGGCTGTGCCGTTCAGTCCAGCCTATTCGATCTCAAAGGCGGCCGCGTTTTCCCTGGCACAATCGCTGCGCGCTCTTCTGGCCAAACGGGACATTAGAGTGCATGTGGTCCTGCCCGGCCCCGTGGATACGGATATGACCCGAGGCCTGGAAATACCGAAGGCCTCTCCGGAGTCCGTTGCGCGAGCTATCTTCGACGGAGTGGCGAAAGGGGAAGAGGAAATATTCCCCGATCCCATGTCAGAGTCCATCGCGGAGGGCTGGCGCAGCGGTGCGGTCAAGTCGCTCCAGCGCCAGTTTGCGGCGCTCGTAAACGCAGAGGCCGTCAACGCATAAGCAAGGGGAGGGAATGTTTTGTATTTGGTCTGTCGAAATGAATTCCCTCCACTCGTCACCCATATAGAAGAGGATCAAGTCACGCTTAACGACCAAGGAGGAGAACGATGTGTCCATTCTGTTTTGCAACCATCGGAGTAGTCGTTGCCGGCGCGGTTTCTACCGGCGGGCTGGCAGCGTTGGCCGTGAAAGTATCTCGCAAGAACCGGACAGGAGAAGTCCTGCCGACCGCAGATGAAAGGAAAAATCAAAATGTCGACCAGAACGACTGAGAACCAGAATCTCGCGATGAAGACACCCTCGATCGTGTCGCAGCAGGAGTGGGAGGCTGCGCGCCAGCAGCTGCTCGTGAAGGAGAAGGCCTTGACCCGCTCCCGTGACGCGCTGGCGGCTGAACGCCGGCGGATGCCTTGGCTGGCTGTGGACAAGAAATACGAGTTCGACGGACCCAAGGGCAAGGTAAGCCTGCTCGACCTGTTCGAGGGCCGCCGTCAGTTGATCGTCTATCGCGCCTTCTTCGAGCCCGGGGTGTTCGGCTGGCCCGAGCACGCCTGCCGCGGCTGCTCCCTGGGCGCCGATCAGGTCGCGCACCTGGCCCATCTGAATGCCCGCGACACCACCCTCGCCTACGCCTCACGCGCGCCGCAGGCGGACATCACGCGCCTGAAGGCGCGGATGGGCTGGGAGATGCCGTGGTACACCATCACCGACGGCTTCGACGCGGACTTCGGCGTCGCTGAATGGCACGGCCACAACGTGTTCTTCCGCGACGGCGAGCGGGTGTTCCGCACATACTTCATCAACGGCCGCGGCGACGAGGCGATGGGGACCACCTGGAGCTACCTCGACCTCACGCCGCTCGGCCGTCAGGAAACTTGGGAGGACTCGCCAGAGGGTTACCCCCAGACCCCGCCGTACAAGTGGTGGAACTGGCACGACAACTACGACGCCGAGGCCTCTCCTGATCCGAAGTGGGTCAAGGTGTCCGACGTTGGAGAAGCCGCCTTCCGAAAGCGCGACGCAGAGGCGAAAGCGAGCTAAAGAATTACTCTTACAGTGGAAGGTCATCCAGTGATGCCGTATCGGCGGCCGCAGGCGAAATCGCGGCCGTCGAATTCTTTGTTCGAACAATCGCGAATGCCTCCACCTGACTTGCAGTTGGTGAGGCTCGTGGCCAAGGGCTCTTTCTGGACCTCTAGAACCACTGCCTCAGTCTGAATCAGCGAACACGCGGTGGTGGTATTTCAATTCGCCACAAAGGCAGTCGAGTCCCGTTATCGATGATCCGAGATTGTTGGCCAGAAACGGCCCTAGCAGTGATCAACCGATTGCTGGCGAGAAGCCGACTCCTAAAGGAACAACTCCTCGCTCGGTCGTTTTTTGTGGTATGAGGACATAGCCGAGTCGGGTGGCTTGTCTTCGCAACCTGGCCTGAGCACGTGTGATGGCCAGTTCATCGTACTTGGCGAGGGTGCTTTCTGAATAGGCCGTTATAGGTGGACGAGTGAATATCGATTCTCCGTCCTGCTGGCTGTGGAGCACGCTACTGGCGCCTTCCTCGGCGGCGCTAATTGTGCGCTTGCGGTAGAATCCAGAGCATCGGGGATGGGGCCCAGTGTATGAATGCGAGTCTGCCGATCGCTGATCGCGGTGCGCGCCAATTGTCTTCTTCGGCCAAGCTTGGTTCTGCAGTGCCTGCTGCGCACCGGAAGCGCCACTCCGGGCTCGTGCGCGTGACCCATTGGACTACCACGGTCGCGTTTCTGGCGCTGCTGGTCAGCGGAGGAGAGATCGTGCTTTCGCATCCACGGTTTTACTGGGGTGAGACCGGCAACGTAAACATGCGCCCGTGGCTCAATCTGCACCTGCCATCCTCCAGGGATACCGTCCCCACCGGCTATGGGTACGTGCTCCCTGATCAGAACGGCTGGAGCC
>Ga0209517_10000623_pt1 | contig 59215 bp, 39 predicted proteins | sample PeaSoiMetSII2010_FD_187695 | JGI IMG/M metagenome (GOLD analysis project Ga0209517, IMG submission 187695) | Peat soil microbial communities from Weissenstadt, Germany - SII-2010 (SPAdes) (version 2) | ecosystem: Environmental > Terrestrial > Soil > Wetlands > Peat | place: Germany... | reverse complement strand
CTGGATGGCGGCGCGCACGAAGAGGGACTGATCGAAGAAAGTGGTGAGGTTGAGGCCGTCAGGAAGGGAAGGCCGGTAATCGTTAAGGGTTTGTTTGACACGGTCGACGATGGAAAGCGTGGAGGCATTGCCCGTCTTGTAAATGCTCATCAGCACGCCGCGCTGCCCGTTGGCCAGGACGACGTTGGTCTGCGGGGAAAAACCATCGCGCACGTGCGCCACGTCCCGCAAGTAAATCGTCGAGCCATTGACGGTCTTTACGGGAAGATCGTTCAGTTCGGCAACAGTGCGGGGACTGCCATTCATCTCGACGTTGTATTCCAGTGGTCCGAGCTTCGCCGTGCCCGTCGGCAGGATGAGGTTTTGGGCGTTGACCGCGTTGACGATATCAACTGCGGAGAGCCCCTTGGCTTGCAGAGACGCAGCGTCAATATCGACGGAAATCAGCCGCTGCTTGCCGCCGTAAGGGAAAGGTGTTGAAGCACCCTGCACTGTTGCGAGCTGAGTGCGGATGAAATTGTTGCCGAAGTCGAAGAGTTGCTGCTCGCTCAGCCGCTCGCTGCTCAGCCCAATCTGAAGGACCGGGACCGTGGAAGCCGAGTAAATGATGACCAGAGGTGGTGTGGTACCCGGGGGCAGTGAGCGAAGAAAAGTCTGTGAAATGGCGGTAGTTTGCGCAAGAGCCGTCTGAATATTGGCTCCAGGGTGGAAAAAGATTTTGATGACCGCGATGCCATTTAGCGATTGGGATTCGATGTGTTCGACGTCGTTGACCAGCGTGGTAATGCCGCGTTCCACGCCGGAGGTAATGCGCTGCTCCATCTCCTGCGGCTGGAGCCCGGAATAGAACCAATTCAGAGCGATCACCGGGATATTGATCTCCGGGAAAATATCCGTAGGCGTGCGCGGCACCACGACAATCGTCAGGAGCACGATAACCATGGCCATGACGATGAAGGTGTAAGGCCTGGCGAGAGCTAGTCGGACAATCCACATAAATAGAGAAAGTTACCTCTAGGCCGGCCTGAGAAACACGCCACACACGGGCATCGCCGCCTCGCAGTCTAAGTCTGCGTACTCCTATTAGACTACGAGAGCACCAGATTTGGGTACGAAGGGTTCGCGGCAGGCGCGGCCGGAAAATCAGGGGGCAAGCATCCAGAATTTTGATGGAAAAGACCAGCGCGCGGGCCACTAGGTGGCACGGCGCCGAGTTCCGGGCGCGGACTGGGACGAGAGATTTACGAAACAGGCTGGAGAGCAAGCCTACTTGTGGGTCATGGTGAAGACACCATCCCAGGAGGCAGGGGGCTCGTCGAAGAGATACTCTTGGCAGCGTTTCCAGTACGTGCGGGAAGGGCCGTCGTCTGGCCAACGATCGAGGATGGATTGAAAGGCCTGTTGGGCCGGGGCCCACCGGCGCTGGTGATAGAGCAGGCGGGCTTCCGCGAAACTTGCCCAGCGTTGCTGCAATTCGACGAAGGCGGGTTCCTGCTGCAGCTCAGATGTCTTACCCAATAATTCGTAGATGGTGACGGGCTGAAGCTTGCCTTTCACGCGGATGATGTCGAGTTCGCGGAAGAAGAAGCCGGCATCCTTAACGGCAGAGTAAGTGGATTCATTGACGAGAATGTGCGTGCCGTATTCCTTGTTGAGGTCTTCGAGGCGGGAGGAAAGGTTTACCGCATCGCCCAACGCGGTATAGCCGTAGCGCAAGGCCGAGCCCATATTGCCGACGCTGGCAACGCCTGAATTCAGGCCGATGCCGATGTCGAGCCTGGGCTTGCCCTCCTTTTCCCACTGTAACTGCAGTTCGTGGACGCGCCGCATCATGGAGAGCGCAGCGGTGCAAGCCCGGTCGGCATGGCCGGGATCCTCGTAAGGTGCGCCCCAGAAAGCCATGACGGCATCACCAATGTATTTGTCCAACGTGCCCTGGGTATCGAAGACGATGCGCGTCATGTCCGAAAGATAGCCATTCAGGAAGAGCGCGAGTTCCTGCGCGTCAAGCTTTTCGGAGATGCTGGTGAAGCCGCGGATATCGCTGAACATCACGGTGATGTCGGTCTTGCGTGGCTCGACGAGTTGCGGGTTCAGAAGCAGCCGGCGAATCACTTCGGGACTTAGATACTGGCCAAATGCGGAGCGCACTTTGCGCTTCTCTTTCTCCTCGACCAGTGCGCGGTACAAAGATACGAGCATGACATTGGCCGTGAGCGTGCCGGCGGGAAGCGTGAAGTTAAGCCACCAGCCGTGCAGAAAGGCCAGGTACATGAGGGCGGCGAAGGGGATGAGCAGGGCAAGGCCGAACCACATCCATCGCGGGGAAACCAGGGCGAGGGCGATCCCGAGAGGAATGCCGAACAAAAAAATGAGCACAAGATCGAAAAGTTCCTGGTGCACACCGCGAATCAGAAAATCGTTGTTCAGCATGTTGTCGATGACGTTGGCGTGCACTTCAAGCCCCGGATAGCTGATGCCGCCGTAAGGCGGAGTGCGAAGATCACCGATGCCGGTAGCGGAAGCTCCGACCAGGACAATTTTGTCTTTGAAGGTGCCTGGCGCAAATTTGCGATTCACCACGTCAGCAATCGAATGGTAGGGGTAGGTGCTCGCGGGGCCGCGGTAGTTGACGATGATGCGCCCAATCCAATCGGGGTGCACGGTGAGCTTGTTGCCGAATTGCAGAGTGGAAATGCCGGCGGGACCGTAATTGACGGTGACCTGCTCGGTTTTCAGGCCCAAGTAAAGGCGCAGCGTCTGCACTTCGAGAGAGCCATAAAGGTCAAAGTCATCGGGATTGCCAGTGCGCCCGAAGGGCAGAACGAGCAAAGCGCGCCGCAAGACTCCGTCGGCGTCGGAGGAGATATTGAAGAAGCCGACGGCGGTTTTCTCGTCGTTATCGGGAGGGGCGAGTTCCGGGATGTTAGCGATGGTGGCGGAGTAGAGGGTTCCCTCAAATTGGAAGTTGTTCAGCAGAGAAACAAAATCAGCTTTACCGGTGGCGGGGATGATGGCGTTGCGATTCAGGGAGTACCACTGGACCATGGCAGCATATTTGTCCAGGGTGGCATCATCAATGCCCTGAATTTCCTGAGGCATTAGATAGAAATTTCCGAGGACCACGGGACCAAAGCGGCGGAGAGCCACGGCGAACTGGGCGTCGGCATCAAATTCCTTGGCGAGCTCAAAGACCTGTGCTTCGAGTTTTGGATCAGGAGGCATCCCGGCCTTCTTGTCGGCTTCCAGTTTGGCCCAGAGGGCGCGGATTGGCGCGACGCTTTGATCCGGTTTGTCGAAAGTGATGTCAAAGGAGACCACCTTGGCGCCGTCCTCGCGCAGCGCATCCAGCATTTCACCGAAATATTTGCGGGAGAAGGGCCACTTGCCGAGAACTTCCTGGGAGCGCTGGTCAATGGCAACCACAACGATACGAGGGTCGGGAGGCGTATAGCGCGTGGGACGATAGCGGAAGCGCGTATCGAGCGTGCTGTATTCAAAGCGCTTCAGGAAATCAAAGAGAGGCGTGTTGCGATCACCGAGGAAGGAAAAGAAGTACACGCCCAACGCGGCCAGCGTGATGCCCACGCTGATGAAAAAGGAGGCACGATGCTCCCACCAGGAGGAGAACAATTCGCGGAAACGAAAGGCGTTCCGCGCGGAGCGAACTCCTTCGGGAGGAGGGGGCATCGTTGAAGAGGGCTACTCCCGGAAAATAAAATTCAGACGGACGCCGCAAACTTCGATGAGGTCGCCGTCGTTCAGACGCGTAGGCCCGGGAATCGGCGTGCCGTTGACGGTAGGGACTTTGTCTCCGGTGCCTAGATAGTAGCCGTCATCGCGCTGATTGATCTGGGCAGCCATGGGTGGTTTGAACCAGCCACGAAGGCGCACGGTGGCCATGGGAGACTTGCCAATGACCGTGAGCTTGTTGGTGAGGACATATTCCTTCTGGTTGACCTTGCCGCTAAGAACGACGAGCGTGGGCATTTTGACGCGGCCGGGAGAAAATTGCGAGCGTTCGCCCATGGCCGCGGCTTGCGAAAGCATGTCGCGGCGGGCCTTGGTATCGAGGACCATGGTTTCGTTAATTTTGGGAGCAGCGGTCTTGCGTCCGGTATCCCAGGGAATAGCCGCATCGGCGGTGGCGTCAACTTTGATGTGGTGCTTGCCGATCCAGATGGAATCGCCATCGTGCAAAGTGGCACGCTCCACGCGGAGATCATTGACGAACGTTCCGTTGAGGCTGTCGAGATCCTCAACGACGAGGCGGCTACCCTCGTAATAGACGCGAGCGTGGTAATTGGAGATGGCGAGGTTGTCGATGGGGATGTCGTTGTCCGGGGAGCGGCCAATGCTTACCGGACGGCTGCCGATGGGAACCTCCTTGACCAGTTTGTTTTCAAACATGAGGCTGAGCTTCGCCATGCAATTCCTCCTGTGGAGGTCTATTCTTTTCAGGCCGAGCCGCGACGCAGCCAGGAGAGCCAACCCCGCGGTTCTTCCTGGAAGCGTGCGACGATGACAGTGATGTTATCAATGCCGCCGCGTTCGTTGGCTAGCGCGATGAGCTTGCGCGCCGCGGAGGCGGGGTCGGTCTCCGCTTGCAGGGAGCCGGCAATTTCGGGTTCCGTGACCATGCGGGTAAGCCCGTCGGAACACAGCAGCAGAATGTCGCGGGGATAGATGCCGACTTCATCAACGTCCACTTCGACTTGCGAGTGAGCCCCGAGCGCGCGCAGCAGTACGCTCTGCATTTCGCTGGCTTCCGCTTCCTGGGGGGTGATGATCCCGCGGCGCACCTGTTCCGCGACGAGGGAATGGTCGTTGGTGAGTTGTTGGAGCGTGCCGCCACGCAACAGATAGGCGCGACTATCGCCGACGTGCGCAATGCTCAGGCGCCCGTTATCGTACCAAGTAGCGGTGACGGTGGCGCCCATGCCCCGCTGCTCAGGATTTTTCTGCGCGGATTGATAAATCCTGCTATTTGCGAGGGACACGGCGTTTTGCAGGCGCTTGGTTTTCTCTGCCCAATGGTCGCCGGGAGCGCCAGCGAGAGTAATGTCGGAATCTTTCTTCGCTTCGGTGCAGTAGTTAACGATGGTCTCAACGGCCATGGAACTGGCAACTTCACCGTGGGCTTCGCCGCCCATGCCATCGGAAAGGACGAAGAGGTGGAGCGCTTCAAGAATCCGAAAGGAGTCCTCGTTGTTGGTGCGCACACGCCCTACGTCCGTCAAGCCGTCACTGTCGATCTGCACAGCCGCTCCTTCCAAGCTTTCCGTGAACACGCGTGGCACCCCCTGCGCGGACACACAAACAAGTACCCTACGGTCCACGCTAGCAGAGGCTTGGCCGCCAGGAAAGGCTTTGCACCCAAGTGATTACTCGCCGATTGGCAACACTGGCCGAAGGGCCAATTGGAAAGAATAACCGAAACGGAGCAGGGGAGACAGCCAGATGTGAATGAAGGGGCGAGGAAGTAATCCCGGGATGACCGGGACACTTCTGTGCAGGAGAAAACTCCACTACAATCGCGGTGTGCGGAGAATGTCGCGGCAGATCCGAAAGGGAGTGCTGGGGTTGGCAGCGCTTTGCGTTGTGGGTGGGTTGTGCCGGGCGCAACAGGCTCCTGCGGCGTCCGGTGCGCGGATTTTGCTGCTGCCGCGAAAAATTGTTACCGGGGAACGCGCGACTCTCGCGGTGTTGGACGTAAATGGGCGATTGACGCCCGGCGCCACCGTCGTTTTCTCGAACGGAGACAAAGTCTCCACCGACGCGACGGGGCGCGCCTTGTTTGTAGCCCCGCTGAATCCCGGCGTGATTTTTGCTTCCCTTGAAGGCCGCCCCGGGCGCGTGACGTCCGTCATCCTTTCACCAGACGAGGTGCCTTCCGGCTCACTGGATGTGATCTTGGCGCCGCGGGTGGCCACGACGAGCGATCGCTTCGAGATTTCGGGGCACGGCTTTTGCGGGGATGCAGATGCTAACAAAGTGAACATCGGCGGTGTGCCGGGGCTGGTGCTGGCGGCTTCGCCGGCATACCTTGCGGTGCTGCCGCCGGCGGAAATGAATCTGGGACCCGCGCGCGTGGACGTGAGTTGCGGGGCGCGCAATGTTGCGGCGTTCACCGTGTTGTTTATCAGCTTGGAACTGGAAGCGAGCGGCATCGCGCTGGCGCCGGGGGAGCATCGCGAGTTGACCGTGCATGTGCATGGGAGCGCGGCACAGATTAATCTGGAGGCACGAAACCTTGCGCCGGATGTGGCCGATTTGCAGGGAGGAACCACGGTGCGCTCGGTTTCTTCAGGCGGCGCGGACAATGTGGCGCGGTTTGCGTTGCTCGGGAAACACCACGGGAGTTTCCTGATTTCCATCCGCCTGGTCGCTCCGCCTGTGACGCCAAGACCGTAAAGCGGCAGCCCTTCGAAGCTCCCCTCGAAGATCGCCGCAAGCAGGGTAAACAAGCTGCTGCACTTCAAGGAATTCAGGCGGAGTTTTTTGCGACAGCCGGGGGCAGCGCCAAGTTCGCCTGGGCGTCTTCGATGACGGGCTGGCCTGCGTCGCCGCTGCTGAGCAGGTTATCGAGCGTGCTGGAAACCTTGTCGATGCGCTTGTCGGCTTCGGTGTAAGTCTGCTGCGCGTTTTTGATGTGCGTGCCGAGGATGTCGAAGCTCTTGCTGAAGACGTCCAGTTGCTTGCGCATGCCATCGAGATTGGCGGACAGGTGCTTGGCGTTTTCCTCGATTTGCATGCCACGCAGTCCCATGGCAATCACCGATAGATGCGCGTAGAGCGTGTTGGGAGAGACGGGGACGATTTTGCGGGAGCGGCAATAGGCATCCACAGCCACGCCGCGCGAATCGCTGCTGCGCAGTAATTCGTAGTAGACCGCTTCGCTGGGCACGAACATCAGGGCGAGATCGAGGGTTTTTTCATCTGGAACAATGTATTTTTTCGCGACGGAATCGGCGTGCAGCTTGACCGCGTTGACGAAGGCCTTGCGAGCCTCCTCGCCTTCTGTGTCGAGGCGTAGAAAGGCGTCGAGCGGGAATTTGGAATCGATGGCCATGATTTTTTTGTCGCGGAGATGAATCACCGCGTCCACGGCCTCACCACTTCGGAAGCGGTACTGTTGGCTGTACTGCGAAGGAGCCAGGCAGTCCTCCAGAAGCCGCTCCAGCGTGGTTTCCCCGAAAGTGCCTCGGGACTTGGTGCCGCCCAGGATATTTTCCAGGCGGGTGGCGGCGTCGTGCATCAGATTGCCGGATTGCTGGACCTGGCCCAACTGCTGCTGAATCTGGGTGATCTGGTCGCGGGTGTTCTTCAACTCCGTGGACATGGCCGTCTGGGCTTGCGAGGTGATCTGCGAAGTAATTTCGGCCGAGTCCTTGGTGCCCTGCTGCACCGCGGTGGTGACAGCTTCCAGCCGGGTATTCACCGCGTTGGCGATGGTGTCCAACTTGGTAGAGGATTGGGCTTGCGCTGTGAACAGGCCGACAAGGTCACGGCGCAGCTCGTTCATCTGCGATTCCAGTTGTTCGTTCTTCTTCTGGTCCTGGGTATTTTGGACGAGAACCCAGACGACCAGGCCAATCAGAACGAACGCGAACATGGCAACGGCAATCCAGATGACGTTCATGCGTTCTCCGATGCGTTAACGGGAAACGATAAAACCACTGTACTCGCAAGAGCGCGGAATGGGTAGGGCACGGCGATCGACGGGAGCGGCTGGCTTACGAAAGGCGCCCGCCGCAAGAATGAGGGCCAGCGAAAAGAAAAGAGGCCCCGATGACGCGGGGCCTCTCTAGTGAAGTGAAAATGTGGATGGCGCTACCAGTTCAGCTTGATGGCGAACTGCAACTGCCGGGCATCGTAGGCAGCGGAGGGCTGGCCCGCCGAGCAAACCGCGCCCGCGGAAGGATCGCACAACTGGTTCACGGCAAGGATGTTTGTATGGTTGAGGAGGTTGAAACCGTCGGCGATCAGGTCCAGCCGGAAGCGCTCGCCAAAGTTGATGCCCTTAGAGACGCGCATGTCGAACTGGAAGAAACCCGACATAGTGAAGGCATTGCGGCCGAGGTCGCCAATGCAACCGAAAGGCGGTGTGATGCCAGGAACCGTGAACGTAGAAAAGTTGGCCAAGTAGCAACTGGAAGCATCGACAAAGGCCACGCCGGGAATGTAGGGCGACGTTGTGGCGCCAGGCGTTTTCGCGGTAACAACCGAAGGGCGATCCTGCGACGCGCCGAGGTCGAGACGCGTATCGAGGCCGGTGATCACGTTGTAGGGCCGCCCGGAGCCCCATTCCACCAGAGGGGCAAGGGTGAAGTTGCTCAGGAAGCTGTTCCAGAAGTTCTCACCGGACTTATGGGGAGAGGACTGGAAAACAACGCTGGTGACCCAACGATGGCGCTGGTCGTTCACGGAGTTGGAGCGCTCCAGCCACGGGAAGCGGCTATCCTGCGGTTCAAGCGTGGATTGCAGGTCGGTGGAATCGTCAATCGAATGCGACCACGTATAGCTGGAGAGCAGTTCGAAGTGATTCGAGAAGCGCTTTTCCAAATTGACAGTCAATGCGTTGTACCAGGAGTTGCCATTGGACACCTGTGTATCCACGCTGTTGAACGGAACGGGAACGCCAAAGCCCGCCGGAAAACCTGCCGCCCGGGCGAGAAGGACTTGGGTGCCGTAACCCCCGGGAACGAGAGCCGCGAAAGAGGGGTTCGGCCCGGAGGGGCGGAAGAAGTTGAAGAAGGCAGGCAGGCCAACGAATTTGCCGTTCAGGCCAGCAAAAGCGGGGGAGTTGGGGCAGCCATAGAGAGCACCAAGGACGCCGGGGACAAGCCCGGGAGCCGCGGTAGTGAGGCCGCACGTGATTCCCGGATTGGGCGCAATATCCTGCACCTGCACGAGCACCGGATTTGTAAAGCCGAGGCCCGCCGCATCCGCATACAGCATGTTGTTTGTAAGGAGTTGCGGATCCGTGGAGTTGATATCCTGTGGCCGGTTGAGGTGCAGACCACGCGTCCACTGGTAGCCGGCGCTGAGCTTCCAGTTGCCGGCGATCACGTGCTCGACGGTGAGGTTGGCCTGCTGCGCATATCCATACTGAAAGTTCTTCTGCACGGGCAGAGTGAAGGGAAGAATCGGAAGCGGGAAGCCCAGATTCAGATAGGTCTGGTTGACGAAGATGGAGTTGGAAGCAAAGGGATCGAAACGCTGCTGATTGGCTTGATAGCCAAGGGTCACCGAAGTGGGAAATGCGAGATAGATGGATTGATCATTCAACACGCCCTGGAAAATCGAGGAACCGTTGAGGTTCTGCGGACCATCCGCGCCACCCCCGCAGTAGCCCATAGGGGGGGTCGCGAGTAGGTTGCTAGGAAGCGGGAGCAAGCCGCAAGCCGAAGGAGTACCTCCAGAGGCGAGCAATTGCACGGATCGTCCGCCGTCGGCAGTAGAGGAGTCGAACGCCACTGCAAGCAATGGATGATCGTAGAAGAGGCCGTAGCCTGCGCGGACGACAGTCTTGCTATCTCCCCGCGGATCCCAGGCAATACCGATGCGCGGTGCAACGTTCTTATAGTCGCGCGGGATGCCTTCAATAACGCCGAGAGCTTTTTCAGCGGCCGCATTGACTGCAGTGGCAGGGGCAAACAGCGGGGTAATCTCAAGATCATAACGCAGCCCGTAATTAAGCGTGAGATTCCGGGTGAGGCGCCAAGTGTCTTGAGCGAAGAATCCAAAGGGGAGATTGTCAAAAGGTTCGTTGGAACTGCCAATGCCCTGGATGTAGCTGGTGGGAATACCCAGGCCGTAGGCTTGCAGCCCGGTGGCGCTGGGTAAATTAAGCGCATGTTCGCCCTGCGCACAGGCGCCGATGTGGGAGCTACCGGTAGCGGGATTCACGCAATCCGGGAAGCCCAGGGAATCGGCGGCAATCGCTCCAAAGTTGACGTCGCCGCCAAAATCCAATTCAAAGATCTGCTGCTTTTTCGAGCGCAATTGGATGACGTTGACGTCGGCGCCGAATTTGAGAGTATGGCGGCCGCGCGTAAGTGTGGCGTTGTCGGTGAATTCGAAACGGCGTTCGATTCGGTCAACGGTAGAGTAGGGCTCGCGGCCGAAGTACGCGTAACCGGGAATGTTTACACCGATTTGATCGCCACCCGGAAGGTTGGAGTAGCCGAAATGAATACCGCGGCGGGCCACCTGCAGGCGGAATTCGTTGAAGGCGCTGTCACTCAGAATGGTGTCGTGCTGGAAGGTCACGTTGAAGTCGCGGGATTGATTGATGCCCGTGCGGGAGCCCGCGTTCTGGCCGAAGACCTGGTTCTGTGAGGTGGACTGAATGCCGGTGACTAGCGAGGGAGAAACGCCGACGCGGAGGAACGATGTGTTGTGATTGTTCCAGCGCTGATCCAGGCGACCGGACCACAAACTGGTTTTTTCCATCGCCGGGAAATTCCCGCGAATGGAATTCAGGCCCACATACGAGCCGGGAAGAGCCACGGCGCCCGCAGGCACAATGGAACCGTTTGTTCCAATTTTGGCGGCTCCCACGCATGCTACGGTGTTTATAGTCGCTTCTGCAGGGCAGGATGCCGGCAGCGGGAATTCGCCAAATAAAGGTCCTCCAGGAGTGAGAACCGGATTCACGGGCGTGATGGAGCCGCCTGACAGACTAGTTACCAGCGCACCGTAGTCCAGCCGGTTTGTTGCAACGCTCGACGCCGAGCCCATCAGAACTCCGTACTGGACTCCCAAGGCTTGTAGCGCAGGTACGCCCGAAGTCAGCAGCGAGTTCACCGCGCCTGCCTGGCTTACCGTTAATTGCACTGGCAAGACTCCCCCCGGAACCCCGGGAACCGGCAGATTCACGCCCTCCAAACCATAATTACCTATTCCAATGCTGGAAAATCCGGTTTCTTCGCGTTGGGTGTATTCGTAACTGAAAAAGTAAAACGTCTTGTCTTTCTTCAGGGCGCCGCCGAAGGTGGCCCCGGTTTGCACGCGCGTGTAGGCCTGCTTGACGGGGACGAGGTCGCCATTGGCGTCAATTTCACCGGAGAAGGGGTTGCGCGCCTGGAAAGCTTTGTTGCGGACATAACCGAAGACATCGCCGTGGAAGTTGTTGGTGCCGCTTTTGGTGACGATGTTGACCACGCCGCCTGTGGCGCGGCCGTACTCCGCGTTGTAATTGCTGAGAATCATCTGGAATTCCTGCACCGCTTCCTGCGAGACGGTGGCGCGAATGCCGTTGATGGAGTTGTCTACGGCGTCGGCGCCATCCACGCTCACCATGTTGGAACGCGCGCGTGCGCCGCTAAGGTTCAGGCCGCTGTTGGGCGCGGGTCCAATAGTGGGAGAGATGTCCCGGGTGGTTTGGGAGTTGGTGAGAGTGAAATTGATATAGTTGCGGCCGTTGATGGGCAGGTTATTGATCTGGCGTTCCTCGATGGTCTGTGCACTTTCTGAGCGGGTGGTCTCAATCGGGAGGGACTCCGAGCTCACCGTCACCACTTGGGTTTGCGTACCCAGTTCCAGCTTCACATTCAGGACGGCCTCCTGGCCGACCCTGACCTGGACCGAAGGATTCTCGTAGGGTGCGAAGTTTGTACCGCCTTCCACGCGAATCTTGTATTCGCCCGGCACCAAGCCCACGATGACGTAACGCCCTCCCTCGTCCGCCGTGGCGTTGCGTTCCGCGCCGGTCGCCAGACTCGTGGTCGTGACCTTTGCGCCGCGCACTGCCAATCCTTGCGGATCAGTGACCAGCCCAATCAATGTTGCGGTGTTCACCTGCGCCACCGCCGTTGTTATCCCCAGCAAAACCGCCAAGCACAGAACCACACACGCAAACAACGGCTGCCTGCGTTGCATACCCTTTCCTCCTTATGGAACCTGCAACCCCCCCGCTACCCCTAGCGGTGACGGCTTAGCCCGTCAATTGATGGCCCTTGAGACAATGAAATGGATAGGAAGGCCTTGTACAGCAAACCGCGAATCTTTGCAACTGTAATCTGCAGAAGCACCTGGCGCGAACAGTTTCCGGCAGTCCACGTGCCCGACCCGTTTTCGCACGGCACACCCCTGCATTTCGTTTTCTGAGGATGCTCCCAGAACTTGGAGGGATGCTTCAGCTTTCGGTGAGCTGTTCGGGAACGAGGGGCTTGCCGGGTTCCCGGCGTTCTTTCCAGGCCTTCAGCAGAGTGGCGGCAGCGATCAGGATGGCGGTGGCCGCGTTGGTCAGAATGAGAGCTTGCGCGTGAATCAGGAGTGCATAGGCCAGCCACATCAGCACGCCACCCAAATAGAGGCTCAGCATCCCGTAGGAGAGGTCGCGGCCGCCCTGCTTGTAAATCTTCACGAGTTGGGGGACGTAGGCAAAGGTAGTACAGAAGCCGGCCACAGCTCCAAGAATTTCAACCCAACCGGGGGCAGTCATTATTCGCTATCTCCTCGATTTCCCTGGCCCAACGGCAATCACCTGGACCCCAAGGGCGGTGACTCGCAACACCTCAAGGCCATACGCAATTTTAGCAACAGGCCCGGGTAAGCCTAAACCAACGTTTTGCATGTGATGCATTCGTGAAGGTAATACAAAAAAGAGAAGTGGGCGTCTAAGTGGTACTAGATTGAAACTACAGGTGTTAAGGCCTTTTCCACGAAGATACGAGGTAGATCAGAGGTGCATATGCCGCTGTACGAGCTTGCGCAAGCGCTCGCGGTCTTCGTCCTTCATGTGCACGAATTCCACGCCCCCGCCATCCGGCCCGATATTGCGAACCACCGCGGTGAAGTGGATTTTGCGGAGGCCAGCACGCACTTCGAGTTGGATGGAATCGCCGACACTCAGCCGGCTGGGGGATTCGAGGTAGGCGCCCCCCAGACTGATGGTGCGCACGCGCACCGGGCTCATCATTTGCTGGCTGCCGATTTGCGCGCGCAAAGGAGATTCCAGCGGGATGCGCGCATAACGCCGCGGCACGATGAAATTCGCAAGCGGGGCAGCGGCCGGCTCGAAAGCGGCGCGGGCTCGCGCGGAGGCAGGACTCTCTTCCATGAGCGCCAAGGCATCTTCGGCAACTGCGCGGAGGCCGGCGGGCTCCACGTAAGTCAGGCCTTCACGCCTGCTGGCAAGATGCCGGAGCAGTTCAGCGGCTTCGGTGGCGCGAAGGCGCCCGAGAGCTTCGATGGACTTGATGCGGACGAACTGGTCGCGGAGGATTTCGTGTTCACCGGCGGCGATTTCCATGAGCATCGGGACGGCGGTGGCCTCCTGGCCAATACCGATCTGATCGATCATCATGGGCACGACCAGGGGGTGCGCGTCGGCAAGAATGGCGGAGAAAACAAACGCGGTGCTTTGCACAGAAGGTGAATTGGAGGGCCGCGCCAGTTCGCTCACAGCCAAATCTTGCAGGTTCCATTCCCAACTGGCCATCGCACGCGTCAGGCCGCGAAGCAATCGGTCAGGATCGGCGGCGGCCAGGAGTTTGATGGCGGCACTCACGCGCTGCCGCCGCGCTTCAAAGAGCCGTGTTTCCAGGAGCGTCAGCGCGGGAACGCCAATGGCGCGCAAAATGCGAGCCATCGCCGGCAACATCTCCGAGCCATGGGAATCAGTCAAAAGAAGGGTCAGACGATCCAATAAACGCTCTGGATCGCGCTGCAGGAGCCTAGGCAGTGCGGGATCCAGCGGACGATTGGCCAGCGCGGCGTCTACCAGCGCCATCCAGCGGTCGTTCGCGACAAGGCGATGGCCGAGTGCGTTCATATGCTCGTGCTCGGCATCGCGCGGCACTTTTTCCAAGCTGACCAGAATGTTCTCGAAACTTGTAAAATCACCGCGGGTGACCGCAATGCGGCCGAGGGTTTCGAGGAAGGCTGCAAGCAGCGCGCTGGTTTCCGGGGCGTGTTCCTTGGAGAGAGCCTTCATTGTGCCACGGCCCAACTCTTCCGGAAGCTGGTTGGGCCACAGAGATTCCAGGAGAGCTGTAAGTTCGCTGAGACCCGCGGCAACGATGCGCCGCGCCGCAGGAGCTTCGTGTTCGAGGCGTCTAGCGTAGTTCAACAGAATGTTGCGTGCTTCCCGGCGGGGAGCATCCGCACCGGCTTCCACAAGTTGGCCAAGAGTCCGGCGGATAGCCGTGATGGGCACGCACCAAATCTCCGTGCCGCGAAGGACGGCGGACTTTTCACGTGGCGGAAGCTCCAGCCAGAAACGCTCCAACAGCTGTTCCCGGTAGTTTTCGTCGGCCCATGCAGAGGCCAGCACCGAAAAATGCTGCGAGGAATGCGGGCCGCGATAGCCGCCGGCACTCACCAGAACATCGGCCAGTTGATTCAAGAGCGGGCGCACGGCAACGGGGGCAAGGTTGCCAGCGGCAGATTCCGTTGTGAGATGCTCGAGGACCAGGTTCTGGGAAAGCCGCTGCAGATAGGCTTGAGGTGCCTCGCCCTCTTGGGGAGTGTAATGCGTCATCGCCGCCATGAGCATGCGGACTGTGCTCCGGCTGGCGAGTTCCATGGAGGAGTGAATGGCACGCGCCGCGTCTTCCGCGGAGAGGCCGCTGGCCACTTCCATCGGCGGCGTCAGGCAGCCTATGAGGCGAAGTGTGTCGAAGGTCGCTTCGGCTTGCGGCGCGCGGATGGGCGTGTCACCGCTATCATGCGGGGCATTGCCGCCATAGGCCACCAGCGCCGCGATGAGACTCGCCAGAACCGTGTCCACCTTGCGCTCAGTCAGCGTATTGATCTGAATTCCTTCCACGCGCTGCTCCCGGAGTTGCGCCGCCCAGCCCATCGCTCCCGGGCGATTTGACAGCTCATCTGATCTTAGCAAGTTGGCTTTGATGAGTTGTGCTAGCGTGTCCAATTCGCCCACATGGAACTTCGTGGCGAAGTAGAGAGTCTGGATGCCGGCGCGCTGCAGGTCGCTCGCCAAGGCATAGAATTCGCCGCGCGCATCAGCCAAATGGCCTTCGGCAAATTTGGCTACCACGATGCCACCCCGTTCGGTGCGCACTTCCAAGCCGTCAAAATCGGTGGCTGCGCGTTTGAGGGAATCGTAGGCGGCGTCCAGGCTGTCCAGCACGCGAGGGTGAGCGGAATCGTACAGACGGTGGGCGCGCAACAGCAGATGCAACTCGCGCAAGGCCTGGGTCAGGTCGGCCAACTGCGAATCGCCCTGGCGCGCGCGCTCGCGAGGTGCAGCAACGGGCTCGTGCTTCGGGGCACGAGGAGAGGCAGGCTTGGCCGACCTCTTCTCGTCGATCAGAAGTGAGGCTCGCAATACCAATGGGCCTTCCTAGGTCCGATGCACTCTGTCGGGAACGCTCCAAGCATCCGAAATCACGACCGCGCAGGGTGCATTGGGAACAGTCGAGCGAGAACTCCGCTCCCCGGAGGAGGCGAATTCCGCAACAATAGGGTAGGACGAGGGAGTGTGGATGGATATAGTACTTACAGTCCATTATGGGATAGAAATGTTACTGTTTCGGAGGAACAACCTGCTCTTTTACAACCCCGACTTTTTCTTTTCTTCGCTGTACTTTGCGGCTTCTACTTGTGCTTCAAATCCTCGGTGATGGGCACGGTGCTGCCCTCGCTAACCTCTATGCCCCGCCTCACGGCCTGGAAGCCATTTAGTTTCAGTGCGATAACGTGGGTTCCAGCGGGAATCTGAACACGCGAGGGAGAGAACTGACCGGTAGAAACACCGTCGATGAGAATCTCTGCACCCGGCGGGGTGGTTGTCACTTGCGCCCAAGCCACATGGGTCTGACTGCGCTCCTTGAGTTCGGCGTCCAGCGTCGTCTGGATGTTGTCCTTGACCTGAACTTCACCGACATAGGGTGCGTAACCCTGGAGTCGCAGGACCAGGTCATAATGGCCAGGGGCAAGGGGAAGCGTCGAAGGGGTTTGTCCGGATTGCTTCGCGCCGTTAATGAAAATATCCGCGCCCGGTGGCTTGCTGCTAATGTAGACACCCTTCGCCAGGGCCTCCAGATGGATCTTTTGATCCTGGGATTCACCCGCTTTCAAAGCCAGCGCGGTTTGCACTTGAACGTAGCCATCCTTCTGCACCTGAAGACTGTAGCGTTCCGGGAAAAGGTTGTTGAAGCTGCAGGGTGTCTGGCAGTCGGCCAGAGAGCGTCCGCCACGACCGAAAAGCGTGGCCTTCGCACCGATCACGTCTGTTAACACGTGAACCGCGCTCAGGCCCTTTGCAGGGACAGGGTGACCTTCTGACTCTCCCGCGCCGGGAGCCGCCAGTGGAGTGTCATCGTAAAGAATGTCGTCAACGATGTGAACGGCGCTGGGTGCGTCGTGCATAAACCGGAGCAGCGAGGCATGCTCTACGGGGCGTAATTTGCCGCTCAGGGTAAGCGTATTTCCGATACCCGCGATCATGACGCGACCGTTCAAGCCGCGATCCGCAATCGCTTCCTCGATGCGGCCCTTGTATTCGAGTGCGGCGGCCAGTGAGGCAGCTTCCGGTTTTCGGACTGGAACGACTGTTGTGACCCGGGGTTCTGTTGTTTTCAATGGAGTCGCGGCAGGCGTGGCGGCCGCGGGTTTTGGCTCTTCGACAGGCGCCTGGTGCACTGAAGCCGGCTGAGAAACAGATTGTGCAGGCACGGGAATGGTGGTTGGGCCGGTCACCGTAGCCGTAGCTGCGGCTGGGTCAGCGGGGGCATCCTTCACGACCGACGACTGGGCGGAATTCCCATCAGACACAGCGTCTTGTTGCGATGAATGGTTACGTTCGTGCGCGGCCTGAAATTCCGGGCGCAACTTATTGCCGCCATAGATGATTACACCAACGAGAAACAAAGCGGCCAGCACCGTCGCAACGGTATTCTTCTTTTTCGGCGGCTCGATGGGACGAACGGGGCCTGTGCGCCGCACTGCGGGGGTCTGCGACGGGCCGCCCGCACGATTCTGCAGAGAGCGCACCGTCGCGGCGGTCATGGGATCTTCGATATGCGCGCCACGCAGACCGTTTGCTTCTGCGTTCAGTGGCAACATGGCTCCAGGGCGAGGCGAAATCATGGTGGCATCGGGGTTTCGTTCATTGCCGCCCAAGGCGCGATAATTTCGCAAATCTTCCAGAAGCTCGCGGCAACTCTGGTAGCGGACCTCGGGTTCCTTGGCGAGCGCGCGGAGGACGATGTCATTCAGCCCCGGATGGATGGAAGGATTGATCTGCCGGGGCGGTATGGGTTCCTCGTTGACGATTTTGTAGATCACCGTGGTGATGCTCTGGCCGGGGAACGGCTTTTCACCGGTTAGCATTTCGTAGAGCATGACGCCGATGGAAAAGATATCGCTGCGTCCATCAACGGGCCGCCCCTTCACCTGTTCGGGGGACATGTAACTGGGCGTGCCCATCACGTGAGCAGTCTGCTGGACGGTGCCGAACTGCAGGATCTTGGCGGTGCCGAAATCGGTCACCTTGACGGTGTCGTCGGCGGTCAGCATCAGATTGGCGGGCTTGATATCGCGGTGGACGATGTTGCGCTCGTGGGCGAATTGCAGCGCGCTGCACGTCTGCTCCAGGATGCGAATTACGCGCGGGACGGGAAAGGCATGGCCGCCATCGAGCAGCGCTTGCAGGCTTTTGCCCTCCACCAGCTCCATGGTGATGAAATAGAGGCCGTTCTCTTCGCCCGCGTCGTAGACCACGACGATGTTGGGATGCGTAAGCAGGCCCGCAGCGCGCGCTTCGGTCTGGAACCGCGCCAGGAGTTCGGGCCGCGTCAGGCCGGTGCCTTCTTCGCTCAGGCGAATCGTCTTGACGGCGACGGTTCGCCCGATGACGGGGTCCATAGCCCGATAGACCACGCCCATAGCGCCACGGCCGAGCTCGTCGATGATTTCGTACCGCCCCGCTTTGACCATCGTTGCCATGCTGTTGCCGCCACGCGCTCGTGGCCTATCCCCTTAAACACGGCGCCCAGCGCAGTGTTCCGCCCAGTTTCCTCGACGTAGAGAATCGGAAAAGGCTGCCTTTGTTGGGCCCTGAGTCCTTACCGCAATGTGTTCATGCCTCTTCCGCGCACACCCCTCGCCAATAAAGACAGTAACGAGCGCCTTTTCAAAGGGTCAACGCTACGGCAGTACTAGTGTGCCGCACTCGATATGTCCTTTCGGACAGGTCTGGCGACGCGGAAAACTTCCAGTTGCAAACAACCTGCTGGCGGGCAAGGCCACGTAGTTCTTGCGTGGTGTCGGCTGACTTCACCGGGGCGCAGTGTGTTTCGGTCGAATGATTAATCGCCGTGCCCGGGGGTATCGGGCGTTTCGGCGACTTTGCCGGCGAACGAGCGATAGACGTATACAAAATAGACGGTTGCCAGCGCCATTCCGATCACCCACCAGATCAGGCCGATTTTCAACCCGTAAGCACCGGCTTTGGCATTCTGCACGGTGAGATTGAAGGCCGGATTCCGTGCGGGCAGCACCATCGGATAGACACCGAAAACCACGCTGGTGAGCATGCCCAGGAAATACGTGCAGGATGCCAGAAAAGCGTTGCGTTCGTTTTTGCGGTGCAATTCGAATTTGACAGCGGCGAATCCGGCAACCGCGAGGAGGGGCAAAACGTAGCCGGCAGGCCAGGTATGGAAATTAGCGATCACTTGCGGTTGAATGACAAAGGTCGCCCCCGTGACCACAGCCGTCATCACGAGCACGCCCCACCACGCCTTGCCAGCAAGTTCCCCTGCGCGTTCGCTGACTGCGCCGCGAGTTTTCAGTTGCACCCACAAGCCGCCGTGCATCATCAGCGCTAGAAGTGCCTGAACGCCGACGAGAATCGTGAACCAATCGAGAATGCCGGTGTGTTCGCCGAGGCGGAAATTGGTCCACAGCGGTTCAAAGAAGTAGCCGCTCGCATCCAGCGGCACGCCACGCACGACATTGCCAAGTGCGGCGCCGAAGAACACCGCCAGCAGCAGGCTGGACACGGAGAAAATAAAATCCCACAAGGGAATCCAGATGGGGCTCTGGATGTGGTTGCGGAATTCCACGGAGGTGCCCCGCAGGATCAGCAGCCACAACACTATCATCAGCGGTAGATAAAAGCCGCTGAAGCCGCTGGCATAAAGGGTGGGAAAGGCGAAATAAAGCGTGCCGCCCGCGGCCAGCAGCCAGACTTCGTTGCCGTCCCAAACAGGGCCGATGGTCGCGATCACCTGGCGCCGCTCTTCGTTGGTCCGCGCCACAAGAAAATGAATCGCGCCCGCGCCCAGATCAAACCCATCAAGGAGCACGTACATCGCCACCATCACTGCGACGAGGACAAACCAAATCGTTTCCATCGCTCCTCCTCAGTCCGCCGCCGGCGCGGTTTCGCCAGCGGGCTGCGCATTTTCCGGTTCGGGCCCGCGTTCGATCTCACGGTAAACCAGGAACAACCAGAGAATCGAAAGCACGGTATACATGCCCATGAAGCCCAAGAGGGTAAACCAGGCATTGCCTGCACCGACGCGGGGCGACGCGCCGTGGATGGTGCGAAGCAATCCATAGATGAGCCAGGGCTGGCGTCCAAGCTCCGCGGTCATCCATCCGGCCGTGTTGGCGATGTAGGGGAGAGGCACGCTCAGCATGAGTATCCAGAGCATCCAACGCGACTCATAGAGTTTGTTGCGCCAGAGCAGAAATACGGAGAGGGCCATGACGACTATGAAGATGGTTCCGAGCCCCACCATCACGTGATAGCTGTAATACAACAGCTCGATTTTGTCGGGCCACTGGTTCGCGGGAAAGGCGTCGAGCCCCTGGACGTGCGCGCTCCAGTGCTTGTAGGTGAGTAAGCTAAGCATGCGCGGGACTTCCATGGGATTATCGAGTTGCCGCTTCTCTACGTCCGGCTGGCCGATTACGGCCAGCGGTGCGCCCTCCTGTGACACAAATAACCCTTCCATCGCGGCCAGGGCGGCAGGCTGATTTTGCGCAACCATTTTTCCCTGGAAGTCGCCCGTAGGCACAAGTTGCAGAATCGCGGCGATCACGCCGACGATGACGCCGAGACGCACAAACGTGCGGCCATAAGGCAGGTCGCGCTTGACGAGCAGATAGAACGCGCCGACAGCGGCCATGACGAAGCACGCGGTTTGCACCGCACCAAGCATGTTGTGTGCGTATTGCCAAAGCGCCCAGGGATTCAAGATCAGTTGCCAATAGCTGGCCAGTTCGATGCCGCCAGCGGCGTTAATCCGGTAGCCGGTGGGATGCTGCATCCAAGCGTCGGTAGCGACGATGAGATAACCGGACATCCACGACCCGAGAAAAACGAGAAATGCCGCCCACCAGTGGCCGATTCGCCCGAGACGTTTCTCGCCATACAGAAACAGCCCCAGGAAACTGGACTCCAGGAAGAAGGAGAAAACACCCTCCATGGCCAGGGTCTGCCCGATAACCCCCCCGGCAGCTTTGGAAAATTCCGCCCAGTTCGTGCCGAACTGAAATTCCATGGGGATACCGGTCACCACTCCAAGGGCAAAGTTGATGCCGAAGATCTTGGCCCAAAAACGCGCGGCGCGGTTGTAATGCTCATCGCCGGTGCGAAGCGCAAGCGTCTTCAGGATGACTAGAAGAAGTGCCAGGCCCATGGTGAGTTGCGGGAATAAGTAATGGTAGGTAACAGTAAATGCAAAATGCAGGCGGTGCACATCCAGAGCTGATCCCATGCGAGCACCTCTATGCGGGATTGCTGCGAACGGTCCATACGGACCGCAAGGGAGCGAACAGGGGCGGAAGATACGCCGCCATTCTCCAACTTTTTGGCGAGGGAGGCAATCGAAGATTGTCCGAGCCTTCGGCCTTGGTTTTTGTGGTGGAAGACAGCCTTGTTGACGTCCGGCCAGAACTCTTTGACGAGGTTGCTTAGGCCGTCCTGAATGACTTGGCTTAACCAGTGCTGGTAGGTTTTGACGAAAGGGTTCGAATCTGCGGGGTAGTAGGCGTTGCCAATTCCCGCGGCTGCTCCAGCCCCCACGACCTCGGATATGTTGAATGTTTTCCTTCCCGAGTCGGTTCTGGTGATGAACAGGCGGTTCATGTCATAGCCGCTGCGTTTAAAGAATCCGCCTCTGCCGAGCGTGTAATACCGCGGGTCTTCCTTCGTCAACGAAGGGACGATCGCTTCTACCATGTAGTTCTCAATGGCGTTGTCCGCAAAACCGTGCGCAAAGTAATTCCCGTAGCCGGCAGCGCCCTGGCCAAAAGAGGGCTCCGATTTTCCCGCCATGGCGACTCCGGAAAGAATGCCCACATAAGCAAAGGCCGAGTAATCGAAGCTATCCTGGGTAGCCATCCAGAACTTTTCCTTGAAGCTCTGCGGAGGCAGGTAGGTATTCGCACTTACGGCGCGCTAGTTGGGTATGATCCACAGAATGCGTTTGGTTTGCTGGGCAGAGTCCGCGGGCTCAACCTTGGGTTGCGGCGAGTCCGGTTTCGTGTTGGTTGCTCCATCGGGGGATTTTGGGGTTGGGGGGTCAGGTGCCGGTATCGTGGCGGTGCCGGCCGGGCTACCTTGCCCATTCGCGGGCGGAGTTGCAGGGCCTTCCTGAGCGCAAAGCCGTAAGCCTCCGGCAGTTCAATCGAATAGTAGGATTGCGACAAGAAGCCTCTGTGTAACCTTTTCTTTCAATGCCTCCCCCATTGCTATTTGTTCTCGACGCAGCAGCTAGTTCCATCAACTTTTTCCTGCCAGATGACGGAGTTGGCACCTAATTGGATACATGGCAGGCGACTTCGGATGTTTCTGGGGATGCTCTTTTTTTGGTCCGTGACATGCTGTACCCTTCTTGGCCGGCCCTTTCCCGTTGACTCCCTCACTCTGCAGCCCTACCATCAAAATCTCAAACGCGTATTCCTGCCGAATAACGCGGCCTGCGAGAAAAAGGGGCGGCTGGCAAGAGGGTTGGTCAAGATCGCATTCTTCTCAGTTAGGAGCCTCTCATGATCCTGGAAGTGCAGAAAAAATCTCCCGCGACGGGGGTGGGCCTTCTAGAACTCCGCGGACGGCTGCTGATGGGAAATGACAGCCGGCAAGTCGAGTGGGCTGTCGTGGAATGGATCAATGCTGGAGTGAAGAGTGTGGTTGTCGACCTGAGCGGCCTGGAGATGATTGACAGCACCGGCGTGGGGATCATTGTGATGTGCCATGCCAAGCTGGAAAAGGCGGGAGGCAGCCTGCGCATCGCGGGCGCGAAGGGCATCATTCAAGAAATTCTGCACATGACGCACGTGGACAGGATCGTGAGATTTTTTCCGGCGGCCGAAGAAGCTAGCAAGAACTTTGGACTCCCCTAAAAGCTAAATCTGCGCAGGCGAGGGGGGGCGCGTCGTTCTGGGGCGCACTCGGAAGATATTTGTAGGGATGGGCGGATTTACCGCCGTGGACCCGGCGTTGCCCTCAGTGAAATGATGCCACGGCTTGCGGGAGTTCCTCAAAGGTCGTGAAGAGATTCAACAACCCCACCATCTTGAGCGTCTGGACCGCAAATTTGGAGGGCTTCAGCAGCCGGATTGCGCCCCCGCTCTGCTTGGTGGTTGTCAGGAAGCGAACCAGCATGCCGATGCCGCTGGAATCGATAGTCGGGACTTCTTCCAAATCGAGAATAATCCGGTTGTGCCCTTCGCGGAGAAGCTCGGTCATGGTGGCATTGAAGCGATCGAGCGCGGAACCCATGCTCAGGCGCCCCGTTAACTTGACGACTTTTACACCGTCCTGCATTTTCGTTTCGATATCCAACTTGCATCTCCCCCGGTGGCAGGCGGCTTGCCGCATACCCCATCATTGACACTCGCTGATTGCCTTTGTTAGAGTGCGCGGACAACTTAGTTAATCTACGCCGAAAAAGCAAGGTACCCAGTCCGGTAGTGGCTCTCTGCGTGGAGGAGTCGGCGGACAGAAAGCCGAACATTGGCGAGCCCTGAACAGGAGTCAATTCTCGATCTGTCAAGCCTATCCACCGACCTGCTGGCAGAGCAGGAGGTGGCACCGCGGGCGCGCATCTTCGCGAAATTCGTCGCGGAGCTGCTGGGCGAAGCCGCGGTGAACGTCTACACGCTAGGCTCCGATGGGGAAAGCCGCTTCTGGGTTCCGCGAGCCACCTTTGGCGAAGCCGCGATCCACGATCAGGCCATTACGGGGGACGCAGGCATTCTCGGGGGCCTGCTGGAGGACACTGCACCGGTATTGCGCACCGCCGCAAGTCTGAAGCGCGAAGACTATGCTCACGTTGATACCCGAAAATCCCTCCTCTCTCTTTGCTGTATTCCCTTGCAACGCGGGGAAAACCTGATCGGCGCCCTTGAGATTCTTGCTTTTGAAGAGGAAATTTCGGAGGCGGCGGTCGAAGCCCTTCGTCCCGCCGCCCGAGTGGCGGGCGTTGCGCTTTCCACCGCGCAAGCCTATGAGGAGGAGCGCAACGGCACGCTTAATTCGATCACGCGCCTCACGCAACTATACGATTTGGAGAAAGTGTTCTCGTCCACGCTGGAGATGGACGAACTCTTGCCGCTGATTGCCACAAAGTTTTCGGAGGTTTTGGCCTGCGGGGCCGTAAACCTCTGGCTCCTCCGGGGGGATGAGTCCGTGGAACTGCTTCAGCAGGCCGGATCGGATCCCACGGTATTCAAGGGCCAGATCCAGAAACCCGGCGAAGGAATAGCCGGAGCACTCTCGGACAACGGCGAAACTCTGTGTCTCTCTGAGGCGCGGGACGAACGATTGGTGCAGCGCAATCAGGTGGCGCCGGAAACACCCGTCCTTTCCCTGATTGCCGCGCCCATCCTTGACAAGGGGTCGCTCGTTGGTGTCGTGGAAGCGGTGAACAAGCAGGACTCCACGCCCTTCAACGACGATGATTTGTTCACCTTGTCCAACCTGGCAGAAACTGCTTCAACGGCGCTCCACAACGCCAGTTTGCTGCTCGCGGAACGCAAGGTGGAAATCCTGGAGACGCTCAACACCGTCAGCCACGAGATCACCTCCACGCTGAATCTCGAGCGCATGCTGCAGACCATTGTCAATGCGCCGCAAGCCGTGATTCCTTACGAGCGCGCAGCCATCGCTCTGGAGCGGCGCGGCCGCTTCAAACTGAGCGCGGTCACGAGTCTCACCGAGGTGAACGCCGACGCGCCGGAAATCGCCCCGCTTAATGAAATCCTGCAATGGGCGGCCCTGTCCGAGGAGGTTATTCACGTTCGCCAGCATGGCGAAGAGATTGACAGTGACCGCGAAGAAACGCGCGCCAAATTCAAGAAATACTTCGCCGATTCGGGAATGCGCGGCTTTTATGCCAGGCCATTGAATGACGACACCGGGCGCGTGGGCCTGCTCGCCATGGAGAGCAGCGATCCCGATTTTCTGGGGCCGGCGCACATCGAGATTCTCGAAGTTCTTGCCGGTCAGGCAACCGTCGCTCTGCGCAATGCCCAGATGTACAAAGAAGTGCCGTTTATCTCCGTTCTGGAACCTGTGCTGGTTCGCAAGCGGAAATTCATGGCCATGGAAAAGCGCCGGCGCAGCCTGTTCGTCGCGCTGGGGGGCGTCGCCTTGTTTTTCCTGGTGGCGTGCCCGCTGCCTTTTCGCGTTGACGGTGACGCCGTGGTTGCGCCGGGCCGGCGAGCGTTGGTGCAACCCGAAGTCGAAGGAGTGGTGGGCAAGGTCCTGGTGCACGAAGGGGAAATTGTCCAGCGCGGTCAGGTGCTGGCGGAGATGGAAGCCTGGGACTTCCGCTCCGCCGTTGCGGAAGCGCAATCAAAATACGAGTCCGCCATGCTGCAGATGAATCGCGCGCTGGCAGCCAACGACGGAACCGAAGCGGGTGTGCATCGCGTTCAGGCTGATTTTTGGAAGGCGGAAGTGGACCGCGCGCGGCAGTTGCTGGAAAAGGCCCAGTTGCGTTCGCCGATTGATGGCGTCGTGGCCACCCCACACGTCGAAAATTTTGCTGGCCGCAAACTGCAGCAAGGTGATTCCTTCGCGGAAGTTGTGGACACCTCGCGAGCGATCGTCGATGTGGCGATTGATGACACCGATGCCGGCGTGTTGAAAGAGGGGCAGAATGCCGTGGTCAAGCTGAACAGTTATCCCATGCGCACGTTCCACGGACACGTGGTGATTGTCAGCCCCAAAGCCGAGATCCTCCACGAGACGCCCGTTTTTTATGCCCGCGTGGGTGTGCCCAATGACGATGGGGCCATCCGAGCGGGCATGGAAGGACGCGGCAAAGTGCGCGTTGGATGGTATCCGGCGGCCTATGTATTCTTCCGGCGGCCTTCTCTGTGGGTGTATTCCAAAGTGTGGTCCTGGCTGGGTTGGTAGAGATGCGGCGGAGGCAAGGCATGCGAAGTATGCTCGTACCAATCGCACTGGTCGCGGTTTTTCTCGCGGCGGGTTGCGACGACACCAAGACCGCTGCCCCCGGCGTGACCAATGCCGCTGCGGCTCCAGCGCCCGCTGCAAAGGCCGCGCCGCCGGTGGAAGCCGCGGATCAGGGGCTCGTTGTCTCCGGACCGATCATTGTCGAACACCAGGTGGACCTTACGGCGCAGCGCGACGGCGTGCTCGCCAAAATCTTTTTTGATGCGCCGGCCCGGGTGAAAGCGGGAACCATGCTGGCGCAGTTGGATGACCGCCAGATTACCGCGAATTTGGAAGCCGCGCGCGCCAAGTCCCGCAGCATTGCTGCTGACCTGAAGAACTGGCAGGCGGAGGCGGAAGTATTGCAAGCGGATTATGTCCGCGCACAACGGCTTTGGGATTTGGGCTTGATTTCGCAGGAGCAGTTGCAGCACGCGAAGTACAAGGCCGAATCGGACCGGTGGGATATCAAGCGCGTTGAGGAAACGCTGAATACCGCGCACGACGAGGAACGCTCCCTGGAGCTGGAACTCGAAAAAACGAGAGTCACCGCTCCTTTTGACGGGCTGATTGCGCGCCGCTACGCTCGCGAAGGGCAGTCGGTCATCAAGGGGGACCGCCTGTTCTGGGTAACTGCCGAAGCCCCGCTTTTGATGCGCTTCACCTTGCCGGAGAAGTACTTCGGGCACGTGCGCTCCGTACAGCAATTTGACATTACCTCGCCCGATGTACCCGGAGAAAAGCACGCCGCGCGGATCAGGGAAGTCAGCCCGGTGGTGGACCCATCGAGCGGCACATTCGAGGTCCTCGTGGAGTTGGTTGGTGAACGCGGCTCCCTGCGCCCCGGCATGACGGCGAATTTAAAAGTCGAGAACACCCGCTAGAACCGCCATGAATCTTACCCGCGCCCTCGAAGTGGCCTTGCCGGACATTCCGGCTCGCACACTCTCGGACCGGCCTCCGCGCCTAGATCCAGGCGTGACTTTCCGCGAACACATCGAGGATGGCAAACCTGTGGTCCGTATCTACGTTCCCAGTTGCAAGCTCATGTTCACGTTCAGCCCGCAAGACTGGGAGCTGGCCCAGTTGTTCGATGGAACTCGCTCCTATGATGAGATCGCACAGATCCACTCACAAGCCAGAAATATTGAGTACGACGCGGAAGAAGTTCGAAAGTTTGCCGGCGAGCTCGATGGGTATGACTTCTGGTACAAGACGTCCCAGGAAAAAAACATACTCTTAATGAAGCAGAGCGTGGAAGAACGCCGCAAGAAACTCAAAGTTCGCAGCCGGTGGGCGGATCTTTCCGATGTCACATTTCCGGCGTTCAATCCTGATCGTTTTCTGACCTGGTTCTATCGGTACACGAAATTCATTTACACCCCCTGGTTCACGATTCTGAGTCTTCTTGGCGTTGCCATCACCGCCGGCATCACCATCACCCACTGGACCGCAATCTGGCGCGATACGGTGGAGTTCTATAACTTCTCGAACAAGACGTGGGGAGATGTTTTCGTTCTCTACACTCTGGGTATGGGTGTCGTGGCCGTCCACGAATTTGCCCACGCGCATGCCTGCAAACACTATGGTGGCCGCGTACCTTCCATGGGCTTTGCTCTGGTGTACCTGACTCCCGCGTTTTACACCGACACCACCGAAGGATTCGTTCAAGGATCGCGCTACCAGCGCGTGATTATCGCTCTGGCCGGCATCTGGTCGGAGTTAATCATGTGCTCCATCGCGACTCCCATCTGGTGGGGCACCCCTCCCGAGACGCTCGTTCACGACGGCGCCTATTTCATCATGATGATGACCGGGCTCATGTCGTTGTTCATTAATTGGAACCCGTTAATGAAGCTCGACGGCTATTACATGCTGTGCGAGATCGTCGGCGTTCGTGATCTGAAGGAGGACTCTACAGCCTATGTCGCGGCCTGGGTCAAGCACCACATCTGGCGCTTGCCAGTCGATGTACCCTACGTACCAAAACAGCGACGTTTCGGCTTCGTGATCTACGCCCTGTTGTCCGGAACTTACAGCTATTTTGTTCTCTATCTTGTCGCCCGTTTCGCAGGAAATTTCGTCCGTAATTTCAGCCCAGAGTGGGGTTTCATCCCGGAAATTGGTGTCGCCATCCTGATTTTTCGCTCGCGAATTCGATTACTGGTGAACTTTATGAAATTCTTCTATCTCGATAAAAAAGACCGTATCGCCGCGTGGTTCACGCTCCGGCATTCCCTGATCTTGGGTGCGGCGGTGGCGGTATTCCTCGCCTTGCCTCTTTGGCGGGATTCCGTGTCCGGCAAGTTTCTGCTAGAGCCCGCAGTTACCGCCTTTGTCCGGGCCCATGTCCCAGGGATGGTCACGCAACTCGAGGCCCACGAAGGCCAATTCGTCCATGCCGGAGAGCCTCTCGCAAAGCTCCGTAATCTACCCGTCCAATCACAATACGAAGACACGCGAACCCGCCTTCTCGTTGCTTCGGACCGCGTTAATGCTGCCGCCCTTCAGTACCTGGGTTACGGCACGGCCCTGCAAGAGCGCGAACACCTCACGGCACAGCTTCACCAACAGTCAGAGGTCAATTCCGCTCTGCAACTGACGAGTCCGATTTCCGGAACGATTCTTACTCCCAAGGTGGAAGATCTGCTGGGCGCTTACTTGCCGGCCGGCGCGGAACTCCTGGAAGTCGCCGATCTCTCCTCCATGCGCGCCAGAATCTACATTTCGGAGTATGAACTCGCTAAAATTCATCCCGGGGCACCGGGCGTGCTTCAGGTGCGAGGAATTGTCAGGCGGTGGGACGCGCAAACTATCTCAATTGCAGCGAAACCTACGGAGATGGATAACCGTTTGAGCGAAAAAGGCGAGCTAGAGGGAATGAATGCCCCTCACTTTTACCTTGCGGATCTGCTGGTAGCGAACCCGAATTCTATCCTGAAACCTGGTATGGCCGGGGACGCGCGGATCTATGGGGCACGCCGCAGCATTGCCGGCATGGGATGGGAAGCGATTTCCCATTTCTGGGCACGGAAGCTCTGGTAACGGCCGGCAGAGGATCCAGTCTCGCAATCGAGTTGGACGAACGCCTGGCTGAATCGTTCCGAACCATAAAAAAAGAGGGTTGCTCTCTGGCAACCCTCTTTAAGAACGGTTCTGTTTGTAACTGGCGGCAAATCGCAACGAACAACTGAGTTCTGGCAGCCTTCTTAGAACCTGGAGCGCTTGGTGACGACGTGGGCAGGCGCACGCTTGGTGACGATGTGGGCGGGCGAGCGCTTGGTGGTGACGCTGGCTGGCTTGGCACTTAATTCTGAACTGGCCACGTTGGCTTTCTTGGTGGTCTTCAGGGTGCTGATTAAGCTCTTCTTCTGGATGGACATGTTTTTTGCTCTCCTGGCTAAAATTTTTATCCCTCGCGGACGCCTGACCATAGTGCAGGTGATATGCCAAACCAGGAGGTCGCTGGAGCGAAAGGCGGCGGTGCTGAAAAGAAAGCAGTTAGTACCAAAGTACCAGCGGACTGGAGCGTTGCCGCGGTGAATAATTCTGCGAGCGGTTAAAATTTAACCTCGCTAGAGTTAAATTTTAACCGTTTTGAGCCGCTACTGGATGCCGAGCTTCCGGCACAAGTACTTCATGCGTTGCGGATCGATCTGCAGCAGGGCCGCCGCGGCCGTTTTCTTGCCACCGGTCCGCCGGAGCGCCGCACTCAGATAGGTCACCTCAATCTTTTCCATTTCCGCGTCGAAATCCACGCCGGCCTCGGGAATAAGGATGGCTTCCTGTCCGGAGGCGCTGTGATGCAGCAGTTGTTGGGGGAGGTGTTCGGCGGTGACCACCTGCCCGGCCACCATCACCGCAAGCCGCTGGACCAGGTTCTCCAGTTCGCGCACATTCCCCGGCCAGGAATACTCTTCCAGAATTTCCAAGACCTCCGGCTGGAGTGCCTTTAGAGGTTTCTTGGCGGAGGCGCAATAGATGCGCAGGAAATGGTCCACCAGGAGCGGGATATCGCCTTTGCGTTCGCGCAAGGGAGGAAGGAAAAGCGGGACGACATTGATGCGGAAATAAAGGTCCTCGCGAAAACGCCCTTTGCGCACGCAATCTTCCAGATCATCGTTTGTCGCGGTGATCAATCGGAAGTCGATCTTCCTTGCGCTGCGCCCGCCGAGGCGCTGCACGGAACGTTCTTGAAGAACACGCAGCAGCTTGCTCTGCAGTGGCGGATTGAGCGTCGTAATCTCGTCGAGGAAGAGCGTACCGTCGTGGGCCATTTCCACGAGACCCGGTTTGGGCGCGTCCGCTCCGGTAAAAGCGCCCTTCTCATATCCGAAAAGTTCGGATTCCATGAGGCTTTCCGGCAGCGCCGAGCAGTTGAGGCAGACGAAGGGCTTATCGGCGCGATGGCCGCACTGCACGATGGCGTTCGCAGCTAGTTCTTTGCCGACGCCGCTTTCTCCCCGCAGGACCACAGACGCGCTCGTGGCGGCCACCGCTTCGATCGCCTGGTAGACCTTCTGCATGGCATCGCTGCCGCCGACCAGCCCGTGGAAGGCCGCTTTGCTCTCCACCTGCTGGACGAACCAGCGCCCCTCCAATTCCAGGGCGCGCTTTTCGATGGCCCGAGAGAGAACAATCTTGAGTTCGTCAAAGCGTATAGGAGAAAGGAAGAACTCGTCGGCGCCCGCTTGGCTGGCCTTAAGAGGGATAGTGCGCTGGTTGGAACTGGTGAAGGCAACAATCACGACATCGTCGCGAATCCGGCGGATTTCGGTGAGCACCTCGAGGCCGTCGATCGGGCCGTCACCAATGCTATCGAGGTTGAAGAGGATCGCGTGAAGATCGGGGCGCTCGAGAAGATCCCGGATGGCGTTTTCGGTCGAGGCCAGACTGGTGCGGAAGTCACTGCCGAGATGCTTGCGAATCTCCGGGAAGATTTCCTCGTCATCGGTGATGACGGCAAGGGCGTAGCGCGCCGGGCGGGCAGCCGATTCAGGCAAATGGGTGGACCACTCCAGTGGGCTGGCATTATAGGGGATGGAAGAGCCCGGAGCAAAGAGGCGCGTGCAGTAAGAAGCGGCCGGCCCCACCAACACGACTGATGAGGCCAGAGAGCAAGATTCGGTGAAACGGAGGTCAGTGAGCGCGGTCGGCGGGCTTGAGATTACCGCGAAGGACGGTCACCGAAGCCGCAGGGAGCGTGAACGAAGTGGCGGAATCCGCATTCACAGTGGAAGAAGCTACGGGTCCATCCGGATCAGCGGTGCCGCCATTGAGCCTGGGATGCCACTGGTATTGCGCCTTGCCGAATGTTCTCACCGTGACCGGACCGGAGAAGGAACTCGCGCCCGCAGGGGTGGCGTTGGCGAAAGAGATGCGCACCTGGTGCGCATTCTCCTGGTCCTTATTGACGATCAGTAGGGACCACGTGCCGTCGGGACGCGCGGCGGCGTAAGCCGTGACCAGGACGTTGTTCGCCCCGTCGCGAATGTCGCTTTCCGCCGAAAACAGTTTGTGTACACCATTGCCGGGTTGCATCCATTCGAGGTTGATGAGCTGGCTCGCGAAGAACTGCGACAACGGCTGCTTGACCTTCCGATCGGCGTCCGTGGAAAACATTCCGAAGGTGCCGAGCGAACCATTGGTGCCGCGATTTATGCCGAGCGGCAAATAGTGGAAATAGTAGACGGCCGCACCGCCGCCATTCAGGAACGCGGCGACGTAATCGGCCAGCCAGAGAGCCCCCCAGATGTCCACATAAGCTTCGGACGATTGCCAGGAAATGTTGGACTCCGTGATCATCAGCGGCACATTCGCGGGAACGCCGTCTTCCCGCCAGACTTTCATGATCCCGGTGACGAGATTGGCTTCGTCATAGAGGTTGCTCCACTGAATCTTCCCGGGGTCCATGGGGTAGTGCTCAAAGGAGAAAAACGCCAGTTCGCCGAGCTTGCCGCGCGATTTCAGGAAGTCAATGAAGCGCCGAGTCCAAGAAGTTTGTCCGTCGGCGTCGGGCCAGGTTTCGATGTCGCGATTCACGCCGGTGAAGATGGGACCACCGAGCTTGAGTTTGGGATCGAAACGGTGAAGCGCGGCGGCGAACTGCAGATAAATCTCCGCGTAATCCTCCGGCGGCGTGTAGTGCCCATCCGGCTCTTCGCCCATTTCGACATAAGAGACCGGGTAGCCGCGATGTTCGAGGTAGCTCAATTCGGCCACGGCGTCCTCGGGTGTTGAGTAGATCATGGCGATGGGGATCATCGCGGGCAGCCCGCGGGTGTAGCCGCCCGTAAAGAACAGATCGAAGCCGACCTGATCGCCGGCCTTCTCGTCGAGATTCGCTGGTTCGTGCCAGGGATCCACGGAGGAGCAGTACGTCATAGTCTGATCCTGATCCGGCGTGTGGCGAACGAGGTCGTGAAATTGGCCGTCGCCTGAGAATGTGCCGATATAAAGTTCGCGAATGGCATAGCCGAGGCAATTGCGCTTATCGGCCGAACCATGCGTGTCGCACGTGTTGGAGGGAGCGCTCATCAGAATGCGAATGTACTGCACAGGAATGGGAGCAGAAACGAGTTGCAGAACCGCGCTACCGCCCTTGCCGTCTGTAATGGCGCCATTGGGAAACGTCTGCCACACGCCGGCAGTGGGCTTCTTGATGGGGTCTTCACCGGTGAAGTACTGCACCAGATAGTGTGTGGCGTACGGTTCACCCCAGTGAATGCGGATGGCGCTAATGTCGCGTCTACCGGCGAGATCCACGATAACCCATTGCGGATGCAGGGCATCACTCTCACCCGTGAAAGCCTGGGAGAGATACGGGTTGCTTTTCCAGTAGGAATCGGGATCGCCATCGGTGAGCCGGGAATAGCCGTCGGTGTCCGTGCCATCGTCGCGGGTGACGCCGCGGTGCGGAAGCGCGTAACCGTAAGAGTGGCGAATGGGCTCTGCACCGGGAGTGGCGCTGCCGATGAAGTAGCCTTTGCCGGATGGATCACTCCACGTGCCTTGCGGATTCCAGTGCCACGCTTCCATGTGGAGTTCGGTGTTTTGGCGATAGGTTACGGTCTGCCAGCCCGCGGAAAGAACCTGCGCGATGGTGGGCTCAACGTAAAGTTTATCCGCGGCGCCGTAGGGGAGGCGGTCGATGCCCGCGCCCAGCGCTTCCGTGGGACGAATGGAGTTCGTGGAATGGCTGGGAGCGGCGTCAACGACAATAGTTTGCGCGAGGGAGGGAGCGCCAGCGAGGGAGAGGAATAGTGCCGTACGGGCGGCGACGCACGCAAAGCGGATGGCAGGGAAGTATCGCCGGGCGGAAGTCGTCATGATTTTGTCCTCAGCTTTCTTGTAAATGTGCGTGGTCCATCCGGGGTATCCGTCGGGAGAAACGGAGCATTAAAACGATTCAATACAAGAAGAATCTAACCCCGCGCGGTTCGCGGCGTCAATCGGAATTGCCGGAAGACACCACAGGTTTCTTGCCGCGAAGCCGGCCGGAACGTAGGGCGAGCTACTCAGGCAGTTTGAATTCGCCGCGGATTTCTAAGGGCACTTCCACAACGGGCGCGGAAGTTCCCGGTTGTCCGCCGCCCACGCTGACGCGGTATTTGCCGGAGGCGACGAGCCGGTCGCCGGCTTCGTTGACGAAGCTGAGGTCGCGGGGATCGAGTTTCACATGCACGTGCTGCGTTTTGCCCGCGGGCACATGGACGCGCGTGAAGCCACGCAATGCGCGAATCGGCGCGCCGGGGAGTTGCGGAAAGGTCAGATAGACCTGGACGACTTCATCGCCGTCGCGGGCGCCGGTATTTTTGACCTCCGCTTCAACGGTCAAGGATTCGCCGGCCTTTAACTTCGCCGTCGAGAGCTTCGGTTTGCCATACGCGAATTTGGAATAGCTCAAGCCATAGCCAAACGGATAGAGAGGCTGGCCGCGAAAATAGCGGTAGGTGCGATTGTTCATCGCGTAGTCCTCGAAGGGCGGCAATTGGTCCACGCCAGTGTAAAAGGTGACCGGCAAACGCCCGGCGGGATTGTTGACGCCCGCGAGGGTTTCGGCGATGGCCGTGCCGCCTTCTTCGCCCGGATACCAGGCATCGAGAATGGCATTGGCGTTGGCTTGCGCCCAATTGACGGCCAGCGCGCTGCCGTTCATGAGCACCACGACGAGAGGCTTGCCGGTCGCTTTGAGGGCCTTCAGGAGATCCTCTTCGGGTTGCGGCAAATCGAGGCTGGTGCGGTCTCCACCCTTGAAGCCGGGAAGATTGACGGGCATCTCCTCGCCCTCGAGAGTGGACGAAATGCCCACCACGGCAACAACGACGTCCGCCTTGTTGGCGTCCGCCAAGGCGCGCTCCAGCGGGTCCCCGGTGGGCGGATACCAAAGCAACTGGGCGACAGCACCGCCTTCTCCTTGAAAGTATTCGATCTTGATGGCGTACTTGCGTCCTTTTTCAAAGCTTAATGTGGCAGTTTTCAACGAGGGACCGTGCATGGTCCAGTCCTCGAAGAGCACCTTGTCGTCCATCCACATGCGATAGCCATCGTCGCCATTGAAGCTGATGTCATAGACGCCGGATTCCTGTGGAGTGAGAAATCCTGTCCAGCGAGTGGAGAAGTTGACCGTACCGACGGCGGACCCAAAGCTGGAGAGATCGAAGTCTATGGATTTGTCCACGCGGCTGACACTGGGAGCGCCCTCCAGATTGATGCCTTTGAAGTAATCGGCTTTCAGGCCGGGCTGGCCATCCGGCGTCGAGAGGACGGATTCCGGAATGACTTGACCGGGAACAAGGAAGCGCGTTCCGGGAGCGAAGGTCACCTCGCTGGACGCGAATTGCTTCTGGAGGCCCTGCAGGGCGCTGGTGGCGCGGGAAGGCGTGCCGTTGTAATTGCCGTAGAGAACCGTCAACTGGTCTGCAAGAGGGCCGACGACGGCGATTTTTTTCGTGCCGGGCTTGAGAGGGAGGATGCCGTCGTTCTTCAGCAGAACCATGGATTCGCGCGCCAGGCGCAGGGCGAGTTCGCGGTGCGCCGGCGCCTCCAATTCACTGTAGGGAATCTGCTGGTACTTGACGAGGTCCGGTGGATCGAACATGCCGAGGAGCATGCGCGCTTTCATCAGCCGTTTGACGGAAACGTCGAGTTCGACTTCGGTGAGCAGACCCTGCTTGACGGCGGCGACGTAGCGTGAATAGTCATTGCCGGTGTCGGCGCATTCGAGATCGGTGCCGCGCTTGATGGAAATGGCGCCGGCTTCCGCGAGGGTGTTGACGAAGTGGTGGCCGCGTTGAATATCGGAGACGGCGCCGCAATCGGAAACTACATAGCCCTGGAATTTCCATTTGTCGCGAAGCTGGTCCTGCAGCAGGAAGGAGTTGGCGCAGCCAGGTTCGCCATTCACGCTGTTGTAGACGCACATCACGGAGCCGGCTTTGGCTTCGGTGACAGCGGCGCGGAAGGCGGGGAGGTAAGTGTCTTCCTCATCGTGCTTGGAGACCTTGACATCAACGGTGTGACGCGTGGGTTCCGGCCCGCTGTGCACGGCGTAGTGCTTGGGCGTGGCGATGGTGCGGAGGTACTTGGGGTCATCGCCCTGCATGCCGGAGACAAAGGCAACACCCATGCGCGAGGTGAGGAAGGGATCCTCACCATAAGTTTCCTGGCCGCGGCCCCAGCGGGGATCGCGGAAGATATTCACATTGGGAGACCAGAAATCCAGGCCGACGTCCTGGAAAATGCCGTGGCGGACCTGTTCGTGATGCTTAGCGCGTGCCTCCGTGCTGATGACGATGGCCATTTCGTGTACTAGCGGCGTGTCAAAAGAAGCGGCCAGGCCGATGGGCTCGGGGAAAACCGTGGTGGGCGAGGTGAGGACTCCATGCAGCGCTTCCGTCCACCAGTTGTAAGCGGGAAGCTGCAGGCGCGGGATGGCCGCGGCCCTGTGGACGACCTGGGAGGCCTTTTCCTCGAGGGTCATGCGGGAGACAAGATCGTCCACGCGGCGGTCGACCGACGCTTTCGGATCCAGATAGAGTGGCGGAGAGGAAGAGGTGTCAGTGCTTTGCTGTGAATAGGCAGGAGAAGTGAGAAAACCGAGGACGGCAAGGAAGTAAAGGAACATCGCGAGGGGCAAGCAGGAGCATTTTCTTAGACTGGACAAGTTGATCCTCCAGAATTGTGACGGGTCACCTGAAAATGGAGCGCCGGCAAGGCCCGAGGTTTGGTCAGGGCACAGCGAGAGACCCGGTGTTAAAGGAAGCTTAGCACTAGAGGCGGAATTGCGAGTGGGCAAAAGTAGTAAAACAGAAGTTCTCACAGGGAAAGTGCAAGTTGGCCGAGGAAGAGAAGGAAAAACTGGTGGGACCGCCCGGACTTGAACCGGGATTGCAGGTTTAGGAAACCTGTGCTTTATCCATTTAAGCAACGGCCCCCAATTCCAATTCTACCATGCGCCCGGCCCTCATCGTTCCGCACCTCGCCTGGTCAGGGATGTACTCACGCTCAGCCGCGTCTCCCCGTTCGACGAGGGCGGCGTTTCTTGTCTCTGGGAGCCCGTGAATCCTTTCGCTTGCCGTAACCGCCGCGCCTTTCACTTTCTGGCATAGTTGGCAATTTTGGTTGCGGGGGTTCAGGTTCAATTTTGCTGTAATCAATAGGCTGTTCGTCCATCGCGCCCTCCTAATCACCCATTATGGCACCATGCGTTAGGCAGGCAAGTTGACCGGGCTGCGAGCCGGTGCTAGCGTGCTATTTAATTCTTCTTGGGGTGGTCAACAGATGGCCTATTACGACCCAAAGAAAACCACGATCGCTGAAGACCTTAAGGCAGTGGGGAAATTCATTCTAATTGTAGCCGCAATTTGTGCTCTTTATTTCGTTTGGACTGCGCTTGAAGATTCGAACTGGATTTTCCATGACCGCACGGCCACCGTTCAGGGTAAGGGCTGGCAGACGGGCGAAATCAAATTCTGCGTTTCCGTGACAAGAGAAGAACTGAAATACTCGTTGCTGTTGGATTGCGATAGATCATGGGAGCATGACCCTAAGTTTTTCGAGGTGCGTTTCTGGGGGCCGATCCAGAAAAACGAGAAGGACAAAACAATTACGCTGCACTGGAAGTGCCGGAAAAACGGGGAGACTGAACCAGTGATAACCTGCGATGCGCAGGAGCAGGGCGAGTAGGGTCAGCGGAGCAGTATCGGAAGCTAACTCCGCAACGGCCCCGCAAAATGATTTTAACACGATTTTCGTGGCCCGATTTTGCGCGACTTCGGAGTTCATTCCGCACGTTTGACCGCAAAACTTAACAGGAATCCGGAGGAGTACGGCGGAGTCTTGGCGAACGGCTGGGGAAAAAAGGAGTGGCGCTGCAACCGCAAAACAGTGTGGTAACATGCGGCGCAAGACGCATGGAAACAACCGTCCGCACCTGCCTTTCCGGAGGAAACCATGAGCAGCAAACTGAAATGGATTGCCATCGCGATCATTGTGCTGATTCTGATTCTGGTCGTTCTGCCATTCTTGATCCCCATGAACCAGTTCCGTCCCACGCTTGAGGAGAAAGCATCCGCGGCGTTGGGAAGAAAAGTACAAGTGGGAAACTTAAGGTTAGAGATTCTGCGTGGCTCGCTGGGAATTGATAACCTTTCCATCAGCGACGATCCGAAGTTCAACTCAGGGCCATTCCTGACAGCGAGTTCGGTAAGGGTCGGCGTGGAATTGCTGCCGTTGATCTTCTCCAAACAGGTGAAGGTCACTGAGATCGTCATCGACAAGCCGCAAGTAATGATGTTCAAGGATCCCGCCGGGAAATGGAATTTTTCGTCCATCGGGGGTAGCGCGCCCGCGGAAATCAAGCCGGCGGCACCGAAGCAGGCCGAGCCCAAGCAGGCCGAACCCACCGCATCGGGCAGCAATGCCGCCGAGTCTTTGTCGATCGGGAAACTCGAACTGAAGGACGGACAGATCACCATTGGCAACACGAATTCGCAGAAACGCAGCGTCTATACAGAGGTGAATCTGACCGCTAGCAATGTTTCGATGACAAACCAGTTCCCACTGGTCTTCTCGATGGGCCTCCCCGGCGGCGGCACGATAAAGCTTGATGGAAAAGTGGGGCCGGTGGACGCGCAGGACGCGGCGTTTACGCCCGTAGACGCGAAGTTAACGGTCAGCGCGCTGGACCTCGGCAAGACGGGCTTCCTCGACCCTGCACTCGGTCTGGGCGGCACGGTGGACGTGGACGCAAACCTGGTCAGCCAGGGCGGACAGAGGGCGACAAAGGGCACCCTGAAACTCTCGAAGGCAGTGCTGATCGCCGGCGGAAAGCCGTCGGGCGTGCCCTTGGGGCTGAATTTCGACACCAAGTTCGATATGGCCAAGGGGATGGGAGTGCTGAATCCCTCGACGGTGAGCATTGGGAATGCCAAATCTCATTTGAGCGGCACCTTCAAGTTGGAGGGTGAAGAGATTGCCGTGGACATGAAGTTGACGGGCGAGGGACTCCCGGCAACGGACCTGGAATCGTTTCTTCCGGCCCTGGCGATCAACCTGCCCGAGGGTTCCAAGCTGACCGCGGGCAGTCTGAGCACCAATCTGCACATCACTGGGCCGACAAACAAGCTGGTGACCGACGGAAACATCGGATTGTTCAAGGGCAAGCTCTCGGGCTTCGACCTCGGCAAGAAGATGTCCGGAGTCGCGTCGCTGGCGGGAATCAAGACCGGGCAAGACCTGGACATCGAAAAGATGACCACCAACGTGCATATGGCTCCCACGGGTCTGCGTGCGGACAACTTTGATCTGGAGGTGCCGGCGCTCGGGACAGTGGTGGGCGGCGGGACGCTGGATGCCAAGAACAATATGGATTTCAAACTCGTGGCAACGGTGAACAGCTCCGTGCTGAGCGCAACGGGAGGGTCGGCTGGCGGTGCCGCTGGGAAATTGCTGGGCGGCGGCGCGAGTTGCAAAAATGGCGGAATCAAGGTGCCGCTGCAAATTCACGGCACGACCGCGAACCCACAATTCACGCCCGACATCGGCGGCGCGACGGCCAGCCTCATGAAATCGGAACTCACCTGCGCAGGTGGATCCGTGGGAAGCCTGGCCGGTTTGGCGGGTTCTTCCGGTGGCACGAGCACGTCTGACGCGGTGAAGCAATTAGGCGGGCTGTTTGGCGGAAAAAAGAAGAACCCGTAATACGGTTTCATCTCGAAAGCGTCAAATCATGGGACAGATTGCTATGCCTGTCCCATCTTTATGCAGAGGCGCTTGACGTCGGGGCGAGTTCCCACTAGCCTCAGGTGTCTGTCGGCGGCGGGAATCGATCGCGGCCTTCGCATGAAAAACAAGGAGTCCGGCATGAGTTTGAGAAGCGTCCGCAAGCGCCCGGGAATCGTTGTGTTTGCTGCACTGTGGTTGAGCCTATGCGGTGCCGGACAGGTGGCGGCACAGGGCGGAGAGCCACGGAGCTTCGCAATTCGCGGTGCGAAAGTGGTGCCGGTGTCGGGCGGACCGCTGGAGAACGCCACCGTGCTGGTTTCGCGCGGAGTCATCATGGCGGTGGGAACAAATGTAGCCATTCCCGCAGACGCGTGGGTCATTGAAGGAAAGGGATTGACGGTGTATCCGGGGCTGGTGGATGCATTCACGGACGTGGGCGTGGCAGTAGCGCCGGCGAGTGGTGGAGGCGGCGAAGGCAACGCCAAACCTCTGATTTCCAAAGGGCCCGAAGATCGGCCGGCGACCACACCGTGGCGCAATGCCGCCGACGAAATCAACCAGGGAGATGCGCGGATTGAGAGCTGGCGCAGCATTGGATTCGCAACCACGGTCTCCGCTCCCAAGAGTGGAATCTTTCCAGGCCAAGCCGTGGTGCTGAACCTGGCAGGTGAGCGCTCGGGGAATCTGGTGGTGAAAACGCCGGTGGCGGTGCCGGTTTCCTTGCAGGCACCGGGAGGCTTCCGGAGCTATCCGGGTTCGCTGATGGGCGCGATTGCGTATGTGCGGCAGGTTTGGCTGGACGCGAATTGGAGCGCGCAGGCGGAGGCGATTTACGAAAAAAATCCGCGCGGCGTGGAACGCCCGAGGTACGACCACAGTACAGAAGCGCTGAACGAAGCACTCCGGAAGCGAGCCGTGGTGCTGATTCCGGGGAATAGTTCGCTGGAGATTCGGCGGGCGCTTGTCTTGGGCGCGGAATGGAAAATCAACAGCGTGATCTACGGCGGGCAGATGGGATACGAAGTGGCGGCGGAGATCGCGGCAAAAAAGGTGCCGGTTCTCGTGAATCTGAAATGGCCGGAAGCGCCTAAGGATGGCGATCCTGAGGACGTGCCGTCATTGCAGACGTTGAGGTTCCGGGACCGCGCGCCATCGTCACCCGCGGCGCTGGAAAAGGCCGGAGCGAAATTCGCATTTTATTCCGGAGGCATAACCACGGCCCAAGACATTTTGCCGGCGGCAAAGAAGGCCATCGATGCGGGGTTGAGTCCCGACGCGGCCCTTCGCGCACTGACGCTTTCGCCGGCGGAGATATTTGGCCTGGCGGATGTGCTGGGTTCGATCGAGAAGGGAAAGATCGCAAACCTGGTGGTGACGGACGGAGACCTGTTCGAAAAGAAGACAAAAGTGAAAATGGTGTTCGTGGACGGGCAAAAGTTTGAAGTGCGCGAACCGCTGCGCCCGAGCGAACCGCCGAAGGGCGACTTGACGGGAAAGTGGAAATTATCCACCTCCACGCCGGACGGAGTAGAGGAGTTGACGGCGGACCTGTCCATGGAAACGGATGGGACATTGACCGGGACGGTGAGCAGTCCGCAGCGAGGCACCGGAAGCCTCTTCAGCGGATATGTGAGCGAGGAGAAATTCAGCTTCACGATCAATCTTCCGATTAACGGGAGTCCAGCGGATGTGCGGTTCACAGGAACATTTGAGGGCAACTCGATGAAGGGTTCGATCAGCGTGTTGGGTTTCACCCTGGAGTTCACCGGCACAAAACCCGGCGCGACGGCGGGAGGTGCGCGATGAACCGGCGCAGAGTAAGTTTTGGAGCTGCGGTCATTGCGCTGCTTTTCTTGCTGGCTGGCACGACCGGGGTGGCCCGCGAGAAAGAGACGAAGGCCAGCGCAGCGGCGAATCCAGCGCCGGTGCTGTTGATCCACAATGCCACTATTATCACCGTGACGCACGGTACGCTCGAAAATGGCGACATCCTTATTAAGGATGGGAAAATCGCGGCCGTGGGAAGCGCGTTGAAGCCGCCAGCGGACGCCCAGGTGATTGATGCCAGCGGACAGTTTGTCATGCCCGGGATTATCGATTGCCATTCGCATATCGCCGTCGATGGCGATGTAAACGAAGGCAGCGTGTCGGTCTCCTCGATGGTGAACATTGCCGACGTTTTGAATTCCGATGATCCCGCGATTTACCGCGACCTGGCAGGCGGCGTGACGGAGGCGAATGTTCTGCATGGTTCGGCGAATTCCATCGGTGGGCAGACGGTGGTGATCAAGCTGCGCTGGGGGCAACCTGCGGCAAAGCTCCCGTTTGAGGGCGCGCTTCCGGGTATCAAGTTTGCCCTGGGAGAAAATCCCAAGCGCTCGAACTTCCGCGGATTCGGACTCCCGGAGCGATACCCGGCCACGCGCATGGGCGTGGAAGAGACCATTCGCGGGGCGTTTACCGAGGCGCGTGACTACAAGAAAAGCTGGGACGATTACAACAAACACGTTGCTGCGGGAGACAAGAATCTGATTCCCCCGCGGCGCGATTTGAAACTTGACCCCCTGGTCGAAGTCCTGGAAGGGAAGCGCTACGTCCACGCGCACTGCTACCGCGAAGACGAAATCCTGATGCTTCTTCGAGTAGCGAAGGAATTCGGGTTCCACGTGCAGACACTGCAGCACGTTCTGGAGGGGTATAAGGTTGCGGATGAAATCGCCGCGGCTGGGACGGGAGCTTCGACATTTTCGGATTGGTGGGCCTACAAGGTGGAGGCGTATGACGCGATACCCTACAATGCCGCGCTGATGACCCGACGCGGCGTGGTCGTCTCCGTGAATTCGGATGACGCGGCGGAAGCGACCCACCTGAACCAGGAGGCCGCAAAGTCCATGCGCTACGGAGGCTTGACACGCGACGAAGCCTTGAAACTCGTGACCCTGAATCCCGCGATCCAATTGGGCATCGAGAAACGTGTGGGGTCGATTGAGGTGGGAAAGGACGCGGATTTGGCGATTTACAACCGTGATCCTTTGAGCGCATATGCGGTGGTACAGAAGACGCTCATTGACGGGCGCGTTTACTTTGACCGCGAAAGGGACCTAGCGGGGCGGGCGGCGCTGGAGCAGGAGAAGAAGGAACTCTTGCAGAAGGCCAAAAAGAGCGCGGAGAAAAAGGCGGACGGAAAGAGAGCTGAAGAGAAAAAGTCAGAGGAGAAGAAACCGGAAGAAAAAGCCAAGCCGCCGCAAGTGCGGATTGATGAGGGAGGTGCGCGATGAAGGCGAGCAACATGAAATTGCGCGTACCGAGCCTCACGCTGGGCTGTTTGCTTCTGGGGGGAACACTGTTTGGCCAAAACGTTCCGGCAACGGACACGGCCATTACGCACGCGAAGATTTTCACTTTAGCGGGAGTGCCGGTCGAAGACGGTACTCTGGTCATCCACGAAGGGAAGATCGCGGCCGTGGGTGTAAACATAACCATACCCGCCGGGGCGAAAGTGATAGATGCGAAGGGGCTACAGGTGTACCCAGGACTGTTCGATCCGATTACGCAGATGGGATTGAGCGAAATCAGCGCGGTGGGCGCAACGGTAGATACCACGGAATCGGGTTCGTTCAATCCAGACTTGGTTGCGGCGACGGCGGTGCTCCCTTCCAGCGCGCACATTCCTGTGACGCGCGCAGCGGGCATTACAGAGGTGCTTGCGGTGCCGGCGAGCGGCGGGTTTGATTCAGCCAGAGCCACCAACCTGATTGGCGGGCAGGCGTCAGCTATCAACCTGGCAGGCTGGACGGCCACGGAGATGTTGATCCGCAAGAACGCTGCGATGGTGGTGGACTGGCCGGAAATCGCGACGCGATCGTTCGATTATTCGACGTTCTCCACGAAAGAGAAGCCATTCAGCGATGCGAAGAAGGACTACGACAAGTCCGTGGACCAGCTAACGAACTGGATAGCGGAGTCGCGACATTACGCGCAGGTCGCGGCGGCAAGCGGGGCCGCTTACGATCGCGACGTCAAGCTGGAAGCGATGATTCTGGTGGTGCGCGGAGAGATGCCCGTGCTGGTTTTCGCGGATAAGGCGCGGGACATCCGCAACGCCGTGGAGTTTTGCGAAAATCAAAATCTGAAGATGATTCTGGCCGGAGGCGGCGAAGCGTGGAAGGTGAAAGACCTGCTGCGCTCGAAGAGCGTTCCGGTAATCCTGCGGCCGACTTTGGACTATCCCATAGAGGATGATGATGCCTACGACCGCCTTATGACACAACCCGCGGAACTCCTGGCCGCGGGCGTGAAAATTGCGTTCGGGAGCTTCGACAATAGCTTTGCAAGACGCTTGGGGCAGCAGGCCGCCAATGCCGTCGCCCACGGCTTGGCGTATGAGGATGGGTTGAAGGCGGTCACACTCTACCCCGCGCAAATCCTGGGGCTTGACGACGAGTTGGGGACGCTGGAAACGGGTAAAATCGCGAACCTCATCGTGACGAACGGTGACCCGCTGGAGCTGACCACCGAGGTGCGCTATCTCTTTATTAAGGGACAGCTCACGTCTACGGATAACAAGCAGAAGGACTTGTACGAAAAATATCTGAATCGGCCGCCAGCAGCCAAGTAAAAGTGGATGCCAGTCGTCGGTCTTCTGTCCGCTGGAGTGTGTCTCCCGTCCAGCCCAAAATGCTGCATGATTCCCGAGCAACTTTTTGCCGGGTGTTGCGTATCTACTAGAGATATCATGCGCCGGCTTACTCGTGTTGTGTTCGCTCTCTTTCTTTGCCTCCCAGGGGCCGGGGCCATCCTCGCGCAGGATGCCGACAAAATCATCGAGCAGTATCTGAAGGCAGCCGGTGGAAATAAGTCCATCTCGCGGATTCAGACCGTCTCAATCGATGGAACATTCACAAGCGGGGCAGAGGCGAAACCCGGAGCGTTCACTTTCCGCGCCAAGAAGCCTAACCGTTATTACACCGAGATTCAGAACGAAGGCAAAACGCTGATTGAGTCCTACAATGGCAAGTCTGCCTGGCACCAGGCCGAAGATGGCGAGATCGGCACGCTCTTAGGGCCGCAGGCGTTAGAAATCGAAGCAGCGGCGGAGTATTACAACGCGCGACTGCAGGCGCTGGCGAAACGAAAGATTGGCGCAGCGTTCAAGGGGCATGCGCAGGTGCACGGCCGGGATGCGCTGCGGGTGGAGCTGACCTATCCCACGGGCGTGCGGTGGGAAGTCTATTTCGATTCGCAAACACATCTAATCGCGGAAGAGAAGGCCACCATCGCGGGGATTCCTCAGGACATCTTTTATGACGATTACCGGAATGTGGATGGGGTGAAGCTTCCGCACAAGTTGGAATTGCACCGCGGGAACGACACCTATGCAGTGAGCGTGACCCGTGCGGCGGTCAACGATACCGTCGGCGAGCGCGTTTTCGATTTCCCGAAGAAGTCGCAGGTGCAACTTCCGGACTTGAAAAAGCTTTTCGCGGAAATTGATGGCAATCAGAAGCAGATTGACAAGATCAAGGAGAATTACGCGGGGACAAATGTCGAGGAAGAGACGGAATTCGACAGGACCGGAAAGGTGACCAAGACGGAAGCGAAGGAGTACACCTTTTTCTACCTGAATGGTGAAGAGGTTTCGACCTTGGTGAAGAAAGACGGCAAGCCTCTGAGCGACGACGCGCAGAAGAAGGAAAACGAAAAGACGCAGAAGCGCATTGAAGAGATTCAAAAAAACGAAAAGAAAAAGGAAGCGAAGGAAGAAAAGGCCAAGGAAGAAGGGAAAGAGGAGAAAGAAAACGGAGATCCAGGCATCGAGGTGTTCTTGCGCGTCTCTCAGTTCGTGAACCCCCGCAGGGAGCGCTTTCGCGGCCAGGACGTACTCGTATTTGATTTCGAGTCGAATCCCGAGTACAAGCCCAAAAACATGGAAGAGCGAGTGGTGAAGGAACTCGCCGGCGTCGTGTGGGTGGACGAAAAGGCCCACGACGTGGCGAGGCTGGAGGCTTATTTTGTGGGTGACGTGAAAATTGCCGGCGGCCTCCTGGCCAACCTGCAAAAAGGCACGAGCTTTGCCTTTGAGCAGGCTTACGTGAACAACGAAGTCTGGCTGCCCACTTACATCGAGGCCCACGTAGGGGTGCGCGTCCTGCTGGTGAAGGGCTTCAAGATAAATGTGGTGAACCGGTATTCCGACTACAAACGATTCAATGTGGAGACGTTGAGCACCATCAACAAGCCGAAAGAATCGCCTGACAACGCATCCAAGCCTTGATGAAGCGCAGTTCCTCCACCTTGCGCAGTATTAGATTCCTGCGCAGCCTGCCCGATCTTAATCCCAGCAAAAACGTTCCTTAATGGCCCTCCCGCTTACATCGCGGGGGTGTGGTTAAGGACTTCGCGGACTTTCTCAACAAGCACGGCGGGAGAAAATGGCTTTTGGAGAAACGCCAGCCCCTTTTCAAGCATTCCGCCGCTGGTGATGACATTTTCGGTGTAGCCAGACATGAAGAGCACGCGCATTCCTGGGCGGTGCGGCGTGATCCGGGAGGCCAGTTCGCGGCCACTGGTGCCGGGCATGACCACATCCGTCAGGAGCAGGTGAATCTCGCGGGCATAACTGACGGCGAGTTGTTCGGCATGCTGGGGATCGCGTGCGGGAATGACGTCGTAACCGTGTTCGGCCAGAACCGTTTGGATTAGCTCGCGAACCGCCTCTTCATCTTCGACAAGGAGGATGGTCTCCGCACCGCGCAGGGAGAGGGCGCGGGGTTGCGCCACGCCGGGTTCCTCCGCGGGGCCGTCGACACGCGGCAGGTAGACCTTAAAGGTGCTGCCCTTGCCGGGTTCGCTATACACCCAGATGTAGCCGCCGCTTTGCTTGACGATGCCGTAAACGGTGGAGAGACCCAGACCGGTGCCGCGACCGCCTTCCTTTGTAGTGTAGAAAGGCTCGAAGATATGTGCGATGGTCCGGCGATCCATGCCGACACCCGTGTCGGATACCGCAAGCATGACGTAGCGACCGGGCTTCATGCTGACGTGGTTTTCGGCGTAGCCTGCATCGAGATCGGCGTTGCACGTCTCCACAACCAGGCGGCCTCCATTGGGCATGGCGTCGCGGGCGTTCACAACCAGGTTCATGATGACCTGCTCGATTTGTGCCGGGTCAGCCTTCACCTTTCCCACGTTTTCCGGTACGCGCGTGACCATCTCGACGTTATCGTCCATCAACCGGCGCAACAGCTTATCCAGATTTAGAACGATGCCATTGAGGTCGATCGTTTTTGGCTGCAGTACCTGGCGGCGGCTGAAAGCAAGCAACTGACGCACCAGGCCTGCGGCGCGGCCCGCGGCGTTTTCGATACGTTCGATGTCCGAGCGAATTTCTGGCGCAACCGTGGGACGGCTGAGCGCCAGCTCGGTGTACCCGGTGATGATCGTCAGGAGGTTGTTGAAGTCATGGGCGATGCCGCCGGCTAGGCGGCCAACCGCTTCCATTTTGCGCGATTGCTGAAGCTGCGTTTCCAGTTGTTTGCGCTCCGTGATATCAACGATGATGCCTTCCATGACCGGGTGGGAATCGCTGCCCTGCACGACCACGGCGGTGTCGTTGAGCCAGACTTCGCGGCCGTCCTTGCGCTTGATCCGGAATTCCGCCTGAAAAGGTGTGCCATTCTTGCTGGCCTCTTCAGCAGCGGCAACCGCCGGCAAGTCATCCGGATGAATCAATTGGGCCCAACGCTGGGCAATGCCCAACCACTCTTCGGGCGTGTACCCGAGAATGGCCTCCACTTGAGGGCTGACGTAAAACCACTGCCCGTCAATGCCGATTTCCGCGATATAGGTGATGGCGTTGACTTGCTCGACGAGCATTTTGTATCTGGCTTCGGCTTGGGCACGTGCTTTTTCGGCTTCCGCGCGCTGCGAGAGGTCGCGGCAGACGCAGATGGTGCCGCCGTCGGGCATGGCGCTAATGTTCAATTCGACGGGAAGCTGGGTGCCGTCGGGCCGGTGCAGGAGGATTTGGGAAGCCCATTTGCCCGTCTGGGCCAGAGAGCGCCGGATCTCCGGTTCCAGGCGGTCCATATCTTGAAAGGTGTACACCGTTCGCCAGGGCTGGCCGGTGATGCTCTCCGGACCCGCAAAGCCCAGCATGCGGGCGAATGAAGAGTTCGCGTACACGTGCAGACCCTTCTCATTCAAAATGCTCATGCCATCGACGGAAGAGTCCATGGCCAAAGTCTGACGGCGGACGGTTTCGGCCGATTGCTGTTGGTGGAACTGCGTCAGGCCGATGCGCAAGGCATAACACACAAACGAAAGTCCCAGAAGACCGAAGCGAAGGAGTCTCCATCCCGGGGCCAATTGGGCTGCCAGAAAAAGAATGACGAGTGGGAGAAAGGCAAACATACAGTTGGTAAAAACGATTTCCGGCAGGGACTTTGCGTGGACACGCTGGCGCGTGTCGCGGGTCTCGACCGGCTGCCAGGTGGCGGCCCAAAACGCTCCATAGAGCAAGGGTATCGTCCAAGCGAGGTCGTACCAGCTGCCTGTCGGGTTATGATGGACGGCCTGGAAGGCGGCCGCGGTGTGCGCCCCGATGGCGTAGATCACCGTATAAAGCGCTAGTCCCCCAAAGAGCTTGCGGGTCTGCGTGGAGACGCCGCGCCGCCACAGCACGACGGCTAGCAGGATGATTCCCGCGTCCGTCCATCGGGCGATAGTCATTTCGCGTGCCAGCGCGTCCCGGCCGCCGAGATTCATCGCCGGAAGAATGTACATCCCAAAATAGATTAAGAAAAAGAATATGCCGATCTGGATGAAATCCAGTGCCTCTTCAAACTCCACACGTGCATGCGTTTTTTCCTGGTTCAGAAAAATCGCCATCACAAAAAACATGCCGTAGGAATGGAACAGGAAGCGGATCATAGAGCCTGGCGGGGGTTCCGCGTGGAGAAAGACTTCGTGGTAGGTCCAGCCCAAGTCAGCCACGCCCCACAGGCACATTCCAAAGCCAACCAGGGTCCAGAAGGATTGGCTGAAGCCGGCGAGTTTGCGTGCGGCTCCGAAACACATGATTGCGGCGATGAGACTGGAGAGGATCTGCAAGGTGTTGCCGAGGATGGAACCGAGAGCGGTGGCCCCAAAGAACACCACAGTTAGGACGTGGCATATCACCACTGCGAGGGCCAGAAGCAAGAGGGAGCGCGGAAACGGTCGCGGAGCCAAGGGTATAGTCCCGGTACTAGGTCGAGCCATTAGTTTAACGGGTTTTCTATTTGGGAATGCGCTTCCTTGCGCATCTGTGCCCGGCTCGTTATAGACCTAAGCGGCGAGGGGCCATGCCCGGCTCGTACTGGGGCATCCGCGTATCCCTCCCGGAGAAGGCAGGGAAGCCCGGCATTGCCCGACGGCGCGAACAAGATCCGGTGATGGACCCAAGATGCCGCTGAGGTTTAGCGGCCCTCGAAGGGGTAGCGGTCCTGGGCTTGGACGACGGCCGCGATGCGCCGACGCAGCGCGATGGTGTCCACGCCGGCGCGCTTGCCGAATCGCTTCAGGACGGCCAACTGGGTGATGCGCATGTCGCCCTCGTGAACGGCGGCAATGGCACGCTTGGCCTCGTGATCCACGCGTTCGGCGGCGTCCGCTATAAAAACGCGCGCGGCACCGATCATCACAGAAGAGGCAGCTTCGCCCTTGGTGCCAGCGGCCTTCTGAGCGCGCAGGAGGCAGGACTCCATCGCGTAGATTTCCATCACCATGTTGGCGAGGGCGCCAATCAACTCTTGTTCGTCCGCCAGTTTTTCGCGGAACTTCTGGACCGCGCCGCCCGCCGCCTGCAGAAACATTTTCTTGGCGTTGGCGACGACGCGCGCTTCATCGGCAAGCACGTCTTCCGGCGTTTCTTCAAACGAGGGGCCAGCAAGGATTTCATCGGCGAGCTTCATGGCCGCGGGAATGAGGGGTAATTGGCCGCCCATGGCGCGCTTCATGAGCATCTGGATGATCAGCATGCGGTTGATTTCGTTGGTGCCTTCAAAAATGCGGTTGATGCGCGAATCACGGTAGGCGCGGCAGACGGGATAGTCCTCGTGAAAACCATAGCCGCCGAACATCTGCACCGCTTCGTCCACCACGAAATCCAGCATTTCGCTGCCATAGACCTTGGCGATGGAGCTTTCGATGGCGTATTCCTCGAGGACCTTCATGGCGCTCTGGGTCTTGTCGCCGCTGCCCGAAGCGGCGGTCATGGCCGCCTCGATAATGCCGGCCGTGCGGTAGATCATGGAATCGACGGCAAAAATCTGCACGGCCATTTCCGCAAGTTTTTCCTTCATCAGGCCAAACTCGCCGATCTGCTTGCCGAAAGCCTTGCGCTCTTTCGCATATTTCGACGCGGTCATCAGCACATGCTTGGAACCGCCGAGGCAGGATGCACCGAGGGTAAAACGCCCGGCATTCAGCACGTTGAAGGCGACAATGTGGCCGCGGCCCACTTCGTGGAGCAGGTTTTCCTTCGGCACCTTGCAATTTTCGAGGAACACCGGCGTGGTGGAGCTACCGTGGATGCCCATCTTGTGCTCTTCATTGCCGGGCTTGCAGCCGGGGAAATTCTTTTCCACGATGAAGGCGGTGAGTTTCTCGCCATCCACCTTCGCAAACACGATGAAAAGGTCGGCAAAGCCCCCGTTGGTGATCCACATCTTCTGGCCGTCGAGGATGTAGTGGGTACCATCAGCGCTCAGTTCGGCGCGCGTCAACAAATTCTGCGCGTCGCTCCCGGCTTGCGGCTCGGAGAGGCAATAGGCGCCGATGAATTCGCCGCTGGCGAGCTTCGGCAGATACTTCTTCTTCTGCGCTTCGGTGCCGAAATACACGATGGGGAGCGTGCCGATGCCCGCATGGGCGCCGTGCGTCGTGGCAAACCCGCCGTAAATGGAAATCTTCTCGGTCAGGAGCGTGGTGGCGATTTTGTCCAGGCCCGCGCCGCCGTACTCTTCAGGCGTTGCGCCGCTCATCAAGCCGAGTTCCGCGGCTTTGCGCGTGAGTTCGGCCATGAGACCCGGCTTCTTGTCTTCCAAATCCTTGATGCGAGGAAAGACCTCCTTGATGACGAACTCTTCCGCCGTTTGTCCGATCAGTTTCTGGTCATCGGTAAGGTCCGCCGGCGTGAATACATCCTGCGGGGCCGGGGTTTCCAGCAGAAAACTGCCGCCCTTCGCTGCGGGTTTGGAAATAACCGAGCTTGCCATGGTGCTGCTCCTTGTCGGCGGAAAGCCCTGGGTAAAATTCAAACGCCCATTTGAAAAAAACAATTTTGGGATTGTACGCCTGAGGGGCGTACTCGCGCAATAGCGCGGGGGCGACAGCTTTTCAAAAGCGACTGTACCGAAGCGAATGCGCGGCCTCAAACATCTTCTCTTTCCGTTCCGCGCTTGGTGCGGAAAAAGTACGCGGCCGCGCCGATTACAATAGCGAAAAAGGCCACTACTCCAGCTAGGATTGCGAAGGCTCCTGGCTCCACTCTGGCTCCGGCGACCGCTGCAAACCGCTGCGACCAAATGGCTGCATAACCCAAGGAGTTGTGAGCCCCAGGGCTCCCGGCCGGGGTAGTCGTCCAGGGTGCAAAACAACAGAGAATGGCCAAACCAATGAAGAAGATAAAGGACGTTACGCTGTAGAAAGTCTTCATAGAGGCACAGTCTACACCAGGTGATTGCCCCCTGGGACAAATGAAGCCGCGGCGACGGTCTTAGGAAGTCGCTGTGAGCCTGACCATTTTCCCTTGGATATGCAGTCGCGTAATCGGAAACTGACCAACCACCCGGAGTGCCAGAAACAGCAGAAACGGAGTGCCGCAGGCTCTGCGCACGAGGCCAAGATAGGGAGAATGCAACTGCAAGCTCTACATGTAAGGAATGTTAAAGGCGCTCGAAGATGCCGGCGGCACCCATGCCGCCGCCGATGCACATGGTCACCATGCCGTAGCGCGCATTGCGGCGTTGCAATTCGCGGATAAGAGAAGCGGTGAGTTTCGCGCCTGTGCAGCCGAGTGGATGGCCCAGCGCGATCGCGCCGCCGTTGGGATTCACGCGCGCCGCATCGAGATTTGCTTGCTGAATGACGGCCAGCGACTGCGCCGCAAACGCTTCGTTCAGTTCAATTACCGCAACATCGTTGAGAGATAGTCCCGCCAAATTCAACGCCTTGGGAATAGCGTAAACAGGACCAATGCCGAATTCTTCCGGGGGGCAACCCGCCGTGGCAAAAGCAACAAAGCGCGCTTGCGGTTTCAAGCCGAGCTGCGCGGCCTTGGCATCGGACATGACCACAACCGCGGCCGCGCCATCGCTCATGGGCGAACTGTTGCCCGCGGTCACCGTGCCCTTCACGTGGAAAGCGGGCTTCAATCCCGCCAGCACCTCCAGCGAAGTATCCGTGCGCGGCAGTTCGTCCCTATCGAAAAGGAACGATTGCGTCGCCGGCTTGGCCGGCCCTTTTGGCTTTGTGCCGTTGCCACTGGGCAGGGAAGTGATCTTCACCTCGACGGGTACGGTCTCATCCTTGAATTTTCCCGCTGCCAGCGCCGCAATGGCTTTTTTGTGCGAGTCCGCAGCGAATTGGTCCGCTTGTTCTCGGGAGATGCCGAATTTGCGCGCGATAAGTTCCGTGCCGAGGCCCATGTTGATGTAGGCGTCCGGATAATGATCCACGAGCCAGGGATTCGGCGAAATCTTGTTGCCACCCATGGGCACAAGCGACATGGATTCTGTGCCGCCCGCGACGATAACCTGGGCGGCGCCGCTGCGGACGCGGTCCGCGGCGAGGGCGATGGCTTGCAGGCCACTGGCACAGAAACGGTTCACCGTCATGGCGGACGTTTCCACAGGAAGGCCCGCGCGCAACGCCGCGATGCGCGCCACGTTCATGCCTTGTTCGCCTTCGGGCATGGCACATCCTAGAATCACATCGTCAATTTCCTTGGGATCGAGACCCGGCACGCGCGCGAGCGCTTCCTTGATGACAAGGGCGGCGAGGTCGTCGGGGCGGGTGGTGCGCAACGATCCTTTGTAGCCGCGCCCCACGGGCGTGCGAACAGAAGCAACGATGACGGCTTCGGGCATGGCAGACCTCCCTTGGCGAAATCTTCCCGATTGTCAGCCGCCATCCGCAAAAAAGCAAATCGCCACGAAAACGGGGCGCCCTGTTTGCATTACTTGCCCTTGATCGGCGCACCCTTCCTGGGAATGAACAGAGGCACCGGCGGCGTAATCTTGTACGACACTGAAAAATTGCGCTGATTCACGGCCAGCCCAACGCGGTCGCGGGAATCTGCATAGAGCAGCGGCTCTCCTACGGGCACGTCCATGAAAGTTTTGACATAAGGGACCGTTAACGGCTTCTTGTTCAACTGGACAATGATTTTGTCACCGAGGTTGTAGCCGAGCTTCTTGAATTCGTCGCCAGAGATATCGCTGATAAGCGAGCCAAAGGGGTCATCCAGGCCGATGATGTCGCCTTCAATGCCTTGGTCGGTCGTGGTCGCAACTTTCGGGGTGAGGCGCACAAGTTGTTGTACTTGCGACCCCACCATAGTGAAGTCCCAACCGGCGGCGAGATGCGCGCCGACGGGCGAGAAAATGTCGCGCCCATGAAAGGTTGAGGAAACAGTCTGGCCTAGCATCCAGCCGGTGTTGGTGATTTCGCGCGCGGAGTCCAAGCCGTCGCGTTCGATTACCGGAGTGATCAAGCCATTGTCCGGCAGCACGAAATATTGTCCCTTCTTCGTCTTGACAACAACCGCCTTGCGCGAGGTGCCCACCCCCGGATCAACTACCGCGACAAAGACAGTGCCGGCGGGATAGTAGGGCGAAACGCCCTCGAGGATGCGCGAGCCTTCTTCGATCGAATAGGGAGTGACCTGATGCGTGATGTCCAGGATGCGCGCATCCGGCGCGATGCCCAGCATGACGCCTTTGCAGATGGCCACGGCATCGTTGGCCGTGCCGAAATCCGTCATGAAGACGATTGTTGGGCGAGCATTGCCCGCCGCCGGTTCCGCAACCTTTTGCGAGGACTCCTGCCGGGAACATCCCACCAATCCAAGAACGAATGCAAGAAATGCCCCGGAAACGCCCAGCCAGCGCAGCCTTTTCACACGTCCCCCCGCATGATTTGTTTTTTTGGCGCGTTGCGGACGGTTGCGGCGCAACTCGCACGGTCGATTAGAGAGCGGAATTGCAGATCCCCCGCAACCCATTCCAAAAGAACGCTACCACTATAGAGGAAGGAGGGCAAATTAGGCGAGCCAGGCAAAGATGCGGATGAGGAATTGCGGCTGCGCGAAGAAATCATTACAATTCTCTCTTTCTGTTACCGGGTTTGTTGCGGCAGGGTCGTTTCACTTCCGCCCGCGTGAAGTCCAGCCCAAGGTGAATGCATGTTGAAGTTTTTCGAGGAGAACGCAAATGCGTCGTAGCTTCTTGTGTGTAATGTTGTTGTTGGTAAGCGCTGCGGGGGCGACCGCGGACCAGGTCACCCTGAAAAATGGCGACCGCCTGACAGGCACGATCGTGTCTGGCGACGGGAAAAGTCTGCTGCTGAAATCCGAGTTCGCGGGCGACGTCACCATCCAATGGGACGCCATCACGGCGATCGAATCGGCGCAGAATCTGAATCTCACGTTGAAGGATGGCACTCGGCTGACCGGAAAAGTCACCACCCGGGATGGGAAGTTCCTCGTGGCAGGCGCGGCCACTCCTGCGGGTGGCGTAAACGCGTCGAAGGACGTCATTGTGGCCGTGCGGAATGACGCGGAGCAGAAAGCTTTCGACGCCCAGGCTGAAAGGATAGCCCATCCCAAATTCACATATTTCTGGGGAGGACTCTTCGACACTGGACTCGCGCTGACACAGGGCAATTCCTCGACAGAGACCTTCACCCTATCCGCTAAAGCGGTCCGCACAACGCCGCGCGATAAGATCACTCTCTATTCCACCTACATCTATGGAAACGACAGTTCCACATCGCCGAGCCGCACAACGGCGAATGCCCTGGCCGCCGGGATTCGCGGCGACTACAACTTGCGCCCCAGTTTCTTTGGCTTTGGCTTTGCTGATTTTGAGACCAATGCGCTGCAGCACTTGGATCTGCGCACCGTTTTTGGCGGCGGTTTTGGTTACCACGCGATCAAGACGGCGCGCTCAACGTTTGACTTGTTCGGTGGCATCAGCTACGACCGAGACTCTTTCGGCACCTACACCCTGACGAATCCCACTCCGCCCCCGGCTCTCACTACGATTCCATCCTCGGTGCAGAACAGCGCGGAAGCGGTACTCGGCGAGGAGTTTGATTCCAAGCTCTCCAAGAGAACCGCGTTGACAGAACGCTTGAGCTTCTATCCGAACTTGTCGCATACCGGCGAGTACCGTTTCCAATTCGATTCTACGCTGTCCACGCAGTTGAAGAACTGGCTGAGCTGGCAGTTCACGTTCAGCGACCACTACATCAGCTATCCGCCGCCGGGACTGAAGGGAAACGACATCCTTCTATCTACGGGCTTGCGCGTCACCTGGGGTAAGGCCAAACTATAGCCGGTTCCCCACCCATCGTTCTGCTCCCTCTCGGAGCCAAGGAGGTTGTGCCTATGGGAATTCTCTCTTGGATCATCGTGGGTCTCATCGCAGGTTGGCTGGCAGGGCAGGTCATGAAAGGCGGAGGCTACGGCATGGTCGTCGACATTATCCTCGGCATTCTCGGGGGAATTGTCGGCGGGTGGGTATTCGGGTTGCTGGGGATTTGGTCGGGTCGCGGATGGATTGGTTCGATTATCGTGGCTTTCATCGGTGCGGTGATCCTGGTATGGATCACGCGTCTGCTGAAAAAAGCATAAGTAGGATTCCAGAAAAACAAATCGCGCTGCCGTGGCTGGGGGAAGCCGCTGCAGCGCGATTGTTTGTTCGGGGGAAAACCGTGTCAGGGCTTCACGCCTTCCGCGTTGATGCGATTGATCTGCGTGGCCACGTACCATTCCGCCGTCGGCGTGCGCAAATATTTCAGGCGCCGCAGCGCTTTCTCCGTGGCCATTTGGGCGTGCATGATGGCTTCATCGAAACCCGCGTTTTCGTATTGGTCCAGGGCCAGTTCCAGGTTTTCACGCGCTTCCACCGATTTGCTGGCGATGCCCAGGGTGCCAAACAATTTCTGCGATGCTGGCGTCACCTTGACGGCAGGCTTCGCTGGGCGCGCTCTTGCTTCCTCGATGTGAGCCGATTGCTGCGACCATACCGGCGCGGCAAGCAAACTGGCCAGGACCAGCGCAGTTCGCAGAGTGACGAGAAGATTCATGGCCATTCCGCTCCTGAAGTGAAGTTCCAGTTTTTGCGGTGCACCTGTCGAAGTTAGCGTTCTGAGTGCCTCGCTCGATACTGGACCGAAGAACAGGTGTGCGCAGTTGCCAAGCACACGCGCCCACGTCGTTACAGTTTTGGGCACGTCGTCAGGTTGGGCACATGTTTCCGAAGACGTACTTGTGCGAACTTCCTGCCAACCGGGAAACTGGTGGTATTCAGCGTGGAAGGTCGTTGCTGCCTATGGAAGATGCTTCTTCACTTCGGAAACTTCGAGCCTGCGGACTTGCAGGGCTGCTTTTGCTCTCTGCTCTGCCCGTGCTATCCGCCGTCAAGACTTGGGCGCTGGTGACCGCTACAGGGAACAAGCTGCAGGGGGTCTCCACTGCGGAACTCACCAAACTGTGTCGAGGTGCTCAGAAGACCTGGCCTGACGGCAGAAATTTCACTCTGGTGATGCACGATCCGGAATCCCCGGAGATGCGCGGCGCCAGCCAGAAGCTTTTCGGGGTTCCTGCTTCAGAGGTGAAACCTCTGGTGACTAAGCTCAACGGGTCCCGGCCGGTGATTCGGATTGTGGCAAGCGACGAGGACCTCCTTCGGATGGTGGAAGCCACGCCCGGAGCGGTCGGGTTGGTGGACGTTTATGCCATCAACAGTGCGGTGAAGGTGCTGAGGATTGACGGTAAGCTCCCCTTTGACGCGGGTTATTCTTTCAAGAGCAATTAGACTCTTTCTGTCCAAAATCCCTCAAGCGTAAGACTGTTCTTGGAGACAGGTATGTTTCAGTGAAGGCGCCCGGGGAGCGCCGCGCAAAACCTGTACGGAAGGGCAGGTTTTCCACAGGATAGTACCGCGAACAAAAGGCGCAAGTTTCCCTTTTTGGCACTCCACAAATAAGTTTCCTATTTACAGTAATATAGAGCAAATGTCATTTTTGCAAGGGTCGTACTAGAAGCCCAGTTTGCCTGCGATTTTGTTACCTTCGTACCATGGATTTCCTTCCCCTCTACCTGTCTAATGGGACAGGTACGATGCTTCGTCCCTTAGGTCAGGTGAGAGGCATCTAATCGGGGAGCGAGGAATCCAGCCCCGCCGGGGTTGGCCTCATAGGGGGGATCCAAAAGCCGTGAAAGCCAAAGATAACCTTCGCAAGTGGATCTGGTGGTTTCTTGGGGGTATCGCTGCACTGCAGTTTTACTTTGTCCGCGAGTTGCTGGCGGCCTTCGCCCTGTTCGCCTTCGGCTTTGTTGTCCTCGGCCTGTGCTTGGCAGCCCTCTACTTCGTACAAAAGGGATGGGAAGCAGGAGTCGGCCGGGTGGCGGCCAGCCAGAATGCGTGGATCCTGGCGGCACGGCGCGGGGTGGCGACAGTTGAAGAGTGGGGGCGACGGCCCATCCGGCGTCCGGATTCGGAACCCGCTCACTGATTTCGTTTGAGTTTTTTGGCGTTAGCCAGAGCACAGAGGTCGGAATCATGGTCGGCGTAAACTGAGTCCCCTCTGAGAACGGAAAGTCCGGGCCAGCCGTCCTGAGAGAGCGGCTGGCCTTTTCTCTGCCTCCCGATTTTGCTACCCTTCGCAGCATTCGGGAGGAAATCATGATCCACATCCGCAAGCTGCTGGTCTGTCTGGGCCTTCTTACCTTAACTGTTTCGGCCTTCGCGCAGGAAAAGCCCGCCGCCGTCCCCAAGAAAATCGCTATCCGCGCAGGCCGCCTGATCGACGGTAAGAGCGACGCAGTTGTTTCCAACGCGCTGATCCTGGTCGAGGGCGACAAAATTGTAAGCGTGACATCGGGTGGCACGGCTCCCTCGGGCGTTGAAGTGATTGATCTTTCGCGGGCCACCGTGCTCCCCGGTTTTGTTGACGCGCACACCCATGTGCTGCTGCAGGGCGACATCACCGAAGAAGATTACGACAAACAACTCCTCAAGCAATCGATTCCGTATCGCGCGATCCTTGCCGCGCGGAATGCCCAGATCGCGCTCTCGCATGGGTTTACGGTGTTGCGCGACGTGGAAACGGAAGGCGCGATGTACGCCGACGTGGACGTCAAGAAAGCCATCGCGAATGGCGAAATTCCCGGCCCGCGTATGCAAGTCTCCACGCGCGCGATGGCGCCCACGGGAATGTACCCGCTGCTGGGCTATTCCTGGGAACTCAAAGTGCCCACCGGCGTGCAGTATGTTGATGGCGTCGAAGAAGCCCGCAAAGCCGTTCGCGAGCAAGTTATGTACGGCGCCGACTGGATCAAGTACTACTCCGACCATGGATACTTCTATGGACCCGATGGAATTCTGCACAGCCACGTGAATTTCACAGACGAAGAAGCCAAGGCAATTGTCGACGAGACGCACCGTTTAGGGCACAAAGTGGCGGCGCACGCGATTGGCAGCGATGGTATTGCAGCCGCGCTGAAGGCGGGCGTGGACAGCATCGAGCATGGCGACGGCCTGACGGAATCCCTGATGGACGATATGGTGCGCAAAGGTGTGTATTGGGTGCCGACCATCATCGTGGGAGCGTACGTGGCTCCGGGGCGCGCGGGGAACTGGACAAAAATGGTGGAAACGGAGAAGGCCGCATTCCAACTGGCGTTGAAGAAAGGCGTGAAGATTGTCCTGGGCACAGACGCCGGGGGTTTCGACTGGCGCGATTTGAACGAAGCGAAGGAGTTCGAATACTACGTCAACTATGGCATGACGCCGATGCAGGCTATTCGCACCGCGACATCCAGCGCCGCGGAATTGCTCGGCTGGTCCGACAAAATGGGCACGATCGAAGCGGGCAAGTGGGCCGACATTGTCGCGGTCTCCGGCGATCCGCTTAAGGACATCACGGAATTGGAGCGCGTGAGATTCGTGATGAAGGCCGGTGCCGTTTTCAAGAATGAGCTACGATGAGCGGCGCTGCTTAGAAAAACACGGCGCCGCCATCCACGTTGAGAGACTGCCCGACGATGGAGCTGGACAAGTCCGAGCAGAGGAACAGGGCGGCCTGGGCGATTTCCATGGCGGTCTGGCCGCGGCCTTGCAGCAACGAACCCAGGAAGCCTTTCAATTGTTCTTCGGGGCTGACGCCGAGTTTCTTCGCCAGTGTATTCCCCAACTCCTTGGACATGACGGTTTCCGTGACCGGTCCGGGGCAAATGGCATTCACGCGCACGCCCTGGCGCGAGGCTTCGGCAGCCATCACCCGCGTCAAGCCGAGAATACCCGCTTTTGCGGCGGCGTACGCCGATCCCCAGCCATAAGCGGCTTTCGCCGAAATGCTGGAAATATGCAGAATGACGCCGGACTTGCGCGCGTACATTTCGGGCAAAACGAGCTTGCTCATCAGGAATGCGGCGCGCAGGTGCACGGCGATCACTTTGTCGAATTCCTCCAAAGGATACTCTTCCACGGGAACCACGGGACCATAGTGCCCCGCGTTGTTCACCAGAATATCCACGCGGCCGAACTTTTCTAGAGCTGTCGCGACCAACTTTTCGGCATCGGCGGCCCGCGTGAGATTGGCCGTAATGAACGCCGCTTTGCCTCCTGCGGCAGTAATTTCTTTTGCCGTGGCTGCAAGTTCGGATTCGGTCCGCGCGGTCAGGAAGACACAGGCGCCCTCCTTCGCAAAAAGTTGTGCCATCGCGCGGCCAATGCCGCGGCCCGAGCCCGTGATTAAAGCGACTCTGTTTTCGAGTAGCATGGAGTTTCGTGTCCTGTCCTTTAAAGTTTAGCCAATCCTACATGCTAACCGGCCTTTCCGACGAGTCACAATTTCGACGCTATTCAATCGGCGCACCACCTGTCATCTTGAGGGGCGCGCCGTTTGCGTCCCGAAAGATCTCAACCCACGCCCCGAATCTCGCTTCTCCGGTGTTTTGCCACATTTGGGCGCGAGCCCGGGGTACGCTAAAATTATAAGGTTATGATCGCTGTCGAAAACATCACCATGCGCTTCGGCTCGCGCATCCTCTTCGAGGATGTGACCACGACTTTCATGGCCGGACGCCGCTATGCCATCTCCGGCCCCAACGGCGCGGGCAAATCCACATTTATGAAGATCCTGACGGGCGAACAGGACCCCACGATGGGCAATATCACGCGGCCCAAGAGAATGGGAGTCCTCCGCCAGGACCAGTTTGCGTTTGATAAATTCCGCGTGATTGACACCGTAATTATGGGCAACGCCACGCTCTGGAAGGCCCTCGAAGAGCGTGAAGTGCTGTACGCCAAGCCGCACGACGAC
>Ga0209517_10000620_pt1 | contig 59359 bp, 46 predicted proteins | sample PeaSoiMetSII2010_FD_187695 | JGI IMG/M metagenome (GOLD analysis project Ga0209517, IMG submission 187695) | Peat soil microbial communities from Weissenstadt, Germany - SII-2010 (SPAdes) (version 2) | ecosystem: Environmental > Terrestrial > Soil > Wetlands > Peat | place: Germany... | reverse complement strand
GGGTTTTGTGCACTGCTATGAATGCTTACAGGTGGGTGAGACCCGAGAAGCGGTTGGCCTTTGCCATCATTGTGCCGCTGCGCTGTGCGCGGAACACATCTGTGTGGTCGACGATCCGGTTACTGGTAGTGTTCCGCTTGTGCGAACGATAGTTCTTCCCAAGAAGGCCAGGCTGTTGCTGTGTGGCACCTGCAAAGCGGCGCTAGAGCAACCCCGGTCGGGCCACGCGGAATACGTAGGAATCGAGCACTAGGAATCGTTAGATGACAACGACTACACGTCAAAGAGTTCTTTTCCTCTGCACAGGTAATTCGGCTCGCAGCCAAATGGCTGAGGGTTTGCTACGGCATATCGCTGGCGATCAGTTCGAGGTATTCAGCGCGGGGACGCGGCCCGCCGGTCTCAATCCGAATGCTGTTACGGCAATGGCTGAAATCGGAATCAACATCGCAGGAAGCCGCTCGAAGTCAGTGGACGAGTTCACAGGCCAACAGTTCGAATATGTCTTTACCGTGTGCGACAACGCAAAGGAATCGTGCCCGATATTTCCCGGTGGCGGGAAGCGACTCCACCAGAGTTTTGAAGACCCAGCCGCTGCTCCATCGGATCAGCAGCTTGAAGTATTCCGGAAGGTACGGAATCAGATTGCTGATCGATTGCGCGAGTTTGTAGAGAACAAGAACTGATCTTCGCAACGAACTTCAGGCCAAAAAGCTGTTAAGGGCCAAGGCCATTCATGGTCCATTAACAGTCCACGAACTGTTTCCGAGGGTCATTAAAACGGTTTTGTAGCGCCATCCGTGCCGCGTGTTTTCAGTTAGTTACGGTTGAAGATTTCGCTGTCACGGCAGAAGGCACATTGATTTCCAGATCAGACCTGCATCTTGATCCATTCATGATCCACGAAACGTTTCTATACCGCGCACCTTCATGAATTCCCGTGTTCTGTATCCTCGGATTTCACGAGTTCGCTGGTGGTGTTCCTGATGAGTCTAAAACATGGTTAGTGGCCTCTAGTCGGTGATACCAGTGATACCTAAAAATACGAAAAATTGGCATTCAGGAGCAACAGATGCAACAAAAAGTAAAGGGTGCAATGTGCAATAAAAGTTGTACTTAGAATAGTTTACGGTTGATGTTCCTCAAATGATGAGAGATAGCAAAGTTCGCGATTGTCGAATCCCACTCTCTCCGCCAGTTCTTAAAATCACCAAGGAATATGCGGGTCCCGTGATCTGGTTACTATTCTTAACCAATTCTGGTTACTATTTTTGATCGATCCGGGTTCTTGAAATCGTGAAATCTCCTGCCATTGCGTATTAACAAACAGGAGATTTTGTGTCGCACCGCACCGCAACCTGTACATCCGCATCACGACCGAGGACGGTAAGAGGCCGTATTGCAGACCTGGTTACCTGTCCAAGGGACGCCTGAAACCCCTGTATGCGGTGGTGAATCGCAAGCCCGAGCACCATCCGGAAGGGGTCTATCACCTTCGCTTCGGGACGGCGGCGGCAAACAGACGTTCGTTCCCGTCGGCAACGACCCCTATGTAGCCTTGGACAAGCTCGCAGAAAAACAACGCTGGCTGGGGGATCGAAAACGTGGCGTTTCTTACGCGGCCCCATGCAACCCACTCGGCACATCGTTCTCCCAGATCTAAATCGACAACTGCGACCACTCTCGGTCGTTTTCACGGTTTCGTTGGCAGGATAAGGTTCTTCGTCTGTCGTTGATTATTCGGGGTCACTCGATTGGTCTGTCACAGTTGGCGCCGGTGGCGCCTCGTTCTCAGGCATTGTTCCCGGCGGCTGGCCCGGCGGATTCGGGCTGGCAAATTCTGGATCATTGGATTCGTCTGTCGCATATTGCGCTGGCTGCGGCTGTGGCGCCATGTTCCGTGGTTGCGTTGTGCCCGGTTGCTGGACTAGCGTATTGCGGCCGACATTGCTCGGGCTCGTTCTTGCCACGAGCACCACGCGCATAAGACGGCTCGAGTCTTCAGAGGAACTGAGTAGCACGTAGTTAAAACGCGATCCGTTCAGCAGTTTCGCTATCACCTCTCCCGGCGTACCCGGACCCAGATGCGTCACAACCCGATCGGTAGCGTCAGGAATCTCAATCTCTGCTCCGATCTGCTTTCGGACGGCTTGCAGAATATCGCCCAGTGTCGAATTGGGCGCAACTATGGTCAGCTGGCCGTTTTGATAACTCACTTGGGGCGGGACGGGCGCAATCGAGTCCAGAGGAATCTGTGGAACCGGCCCCAGCGGTCTTGAGGGTAACGGAGGGGGCTGGGGCTTTTTCGTCTTGCGCTCGCTATTCCCGGACGCGGCGCTCAAAGAACTCCAGGTTCCGAGACACAGAGCAGCAACTACGGCAAACTTCGCGAATTCCGCACCCGCGCTCCCCTGCAGCGGCGACCCTCTCGATATAAACATAACTGGCCTCATGATTGTCCTCTCGCTGAATCCAGTTAGGGCTTAACATCTAAAGAGTCGCGTTGCGCGAGCACTGCCGCAGCGGTGCAGCGACGCCATCGTTTAAACTTTCGGCTACGCCAGTAAGACGATTCGAGATATGTGTTCTCCACGGGTGTGGATATAAATTCACACTGCGTCTCTCCGAAGGTGTTAGATGGAAGGCTTCATATCCCTCCAGAAGCAATTGTAGAAACCTACAGTCCCTCGAAACTTTAATCTGACTGTAACCTGGCTTTAACAATGGCAAACCCACGATTGTCTAAGATTCCCATCTTGCGCTTTTGCAATCCAAGAAACAGCCGTTGCCTGGGCGCATCTATTCTTGGCAGGCAATTTCATCTATTCAGCCACAGGTCCTCCCCGCGAGCTTTGGCCTCGCGAGGTAGATAGAAAAGGAACTGGGTCGCTTGAGTGACAACTTCCCAACCAATGTCTAGATCGCGGCGCAGACGACAGAATCGGCAGCACGACACTCGCTTGAGTGTTCACTCCGATATAAGTCAGACTCGGTGGTGGGCGCAGCGATGGGCGATCTGTATGTTTCTGGCGGCGCTGACAGCCGCAGCGTATGCCCCTGTGCGCGGCTATGCCTTCATTACCTATGACGACCCAGGTTATGTCGCAAACAATCCGCACGTGCAGGCGGGTCTGAGTTGGGAAACATTGCGCTGGTCCCTAACGTCCACGGAGCAATCCAACTGGCACCCGCTAACCTGGCTCTCGCATGCTTTGGACTGCCAGTTCTTCGGTTTAGACCCTGGGGCCCATCACATCACGAATGTAGTCATCCATGTGATCAATGCTATCTTGCTTTTCTTGTTGCTGGAGAAAGTAACGCGTGCGACCGGTTGCAGTTTCTTGGCGGCGGCACTTTTTGCGCTCCATCCTTTCAATGTAGACTCCGTGGCCTGGATCGCGGAGCGGAAGAATGTGCTAAGCACAATGTTGTTCCTGCTGACTTTGTTCGCATACGGCTGGTACGCGCGCAGGCCGGAATGGAAGCGCTACGTTCTGGTGATGATGTTGTTCGTTTTTGGGTTGATGGCCAAGCCCATGCTGGTCACATTACCTTTTGTTCTGCTGCTGTTGGATTATTGGCCGCTGCAACGGATAGATGGTTGGTGTGAGAGATCAAAGGAGCTCTCGATCCCGCAAGTATCGTGGAAGCGGTTGCTGACCGAGAAGTTACCGCTGCTGGCGTTGTCGGTAGCAAGCTCGGTCGTCACAATTGTTGCTCAGCGGGAAACAATTCGAGCCGTGCCGGTGATTTCCTATGCGGACCGTCTGGGGAACGCGGTGGGCTCTTATGGGCTTTACATCTGGAAAGCGCTCTGGCCTTCCGGTTTCGCCTTCTTCTATCCGTATCTTTTCGACCCGACGCTCGCCGTACCGCCCGGGGCGGCTGCGTGGGCGGCGGTGGTCACAGGCGTTTTCCTCTTGACTGTGGGCTCCGGGATCGTTTGGTCGCAACGCCGAAGACGGCCGTATTTGTTGACCGGTTGGGCGTGGTATCTGGGCACTCTGATTCCGGTTATCGGCATCGTGCAAGTCGGAGCGCAGGGCATGGCGGACCGGTATGCCTATCTGCCGCTCATCGGAATATTCATCATTGCGGCATGGGGCTTGGCTGAAGTTGCAGACCACTTCCGGATCAGACCGGCTTGGCGCGAGATTTTTACAGTAGCGATCCTGGCCGTTCTCCTCTTTCTTACTGCTCGCCAAGTGCGCTATTGGCGTTCGGATTACGATCTCTGGTCGCACACGGTCGAGGTCACAGCCAATAACTACTTCGCGGACGACCAAGTGGGAAGCCTGCTGTTGGCGGAGCATCGGCCTGAAGCTTTGGGGTACTTTGAGGAAGCTGCGCGTATCGCTCCTCTGGACCCGACCAGCCACGAGACATTGGCGGCATACCTGCAGGATCAGGGACGCCTCAACGAGGCCATCCGGAATTACGAGATTGTCGTTCGCGAATCCAACGACGCAAAACCTCTGGTGTACAGCTATGTCAATTTGTGCGTCATCTTTGGCGAGTTGGAAGACTACGAAAGAGCCCACGCGGCCTTCGCGAGAGCTTTGCAGAAAGATCCACAAGAGACGACCCGAGTGATCGGCGTGCTCGCTGAGGCAGTCTCCGCTCGTCCTGCGGCGGAAGGGTATCTTAGGCTAGGCTTGTTATTCGAGCAGGCTGGCCAGCTTGCAGACGCGCGTGCTGCTTATCAGCAAGCGCTCAAACTCAACCCGAACCGGTTGGAAGTGCAAAAAGCCTTCGACCATTTGGAACTGACCGGAGGAAGGGCTCCTGCCCTTGCTAAAAGCGCCGAAAAGAGTCCCGCATTTTAGGATGCAGGTAGCGCAGCGGGATCGGTCATCCCGAGAGAAATGAGATCAATGCTTCATGAGATCAATGCTTCTCCGCAGCCGCGCTGAAACCGTAACGGTCGAGCACGGAAGCGGCCTCAGGAGAGTGCAAAAAGTCGAGGAACTTGCGGGCCCCCTCCTGCTGTTGGGAGTGCGAGAGCACGACCGCTGTCTGGCCCAGTGTGGGATAGGCATCGGGCGGGACCAACCAATAGCGGCCCGTGCCTTTCATTGCGGTTGCGAGGGATAGCGCAATCAGCCCTACCTGCGCCTCGCCTGATACAACTATCTGCGCCGCTTGCGATACGTTCTCTCCCACGACAAACTGGCTCGCAACTTTATCGTAAATCCGGAAGTGCCGTAACGCTGCCTCGGCTGCCCGCCCAAAGGGACCGGTCGCAGGATTCTCGATAGCAATTCCTTTAACCGAAGGATCAAGTAAAGCTTTAATCCCAACTTTCGCTAGGTCCAGTGGCGAGTTATTCGGCACCCATAGCACTAAGCGGCAGACGCCAAAACGATAAAGGGTATCTTTTGACGCAAGCCCTTCGGCAATCAACTGTTGAGCATATTGCTCATCTGCCGAAAGGAAGATGTCAAACGGTGCGCCGCTTTGTATCTGGTTGGTCAGAATGCCCGACGCGTTGAATGCAGAATCCACAACCAGAGCGCGTTTACCCTTGGTGTAGCTCTCGGCAAGTGCTGGCAGGGCCGCACTCATGTCGGCGCCCGCCGCCACTCGAATCTGCTGCGCGCTTGCCGAAGCTCCAGCGAACAGGAATAGCAAAACCAGTAATATTTTCATCTAAGATTCTCCGGCCCACTTGGCGCCGAATAATAACTGACAAGTTATCGGTGGAGCAACAGTCGCCTCGGCGTCCGTTTTGTCTTGTAATCAGCGGGTAAGGCCACGGCTAGTGGACGCCTGTGCAAAAATAGCTCGGCCTTCACCTCACCTATGCGCGACCGTCGAGGGCGGTTTGGTTTCCGGAGTGCCGAAGCCGCGATGAGTTTGTCCGCGTGAACTGATGACACAATACTGTTTAACGTTTTTAATCTAATTTTCTTGTTCCATTAACGAAGGCTCAACCTTGCGAGGCGAGAATGCGCGGGCTGACATTAATTTTACTTCGTCAAGGTTTGTCTCCTAGGGGGCGTGGCGACGCAGAAGTCAGTGCTGGCGTGTTTTCGCATCGCTAGCAAGTGGTTCGCGTCGGATCATTTCAGCTGCAACCTGAGGAAAAAGAGGCCTGCTAACGCGGGACGGCGAAGCTCTGACTCTGCAGTGGCAGTCCACCTCGAAAATCGACAGGACTCTATCTTCTATCTAGAGATGAGGGATGTGAACAACCAAGCTGACGTAAACCGTGCAACTGTGGCGATCCCTAGCGGAATGAGCAGTTGGTTTGCGGTCTATACGGCCTCGAACCACGAGAAACGGGTCGAGCAACATCTCCGTATGAAGGAGATCGAAACCTTCTTGCCGCAGTACAGCGTCACCCGGCGCTGGAAGAACCGCACCAGCGTCAAGGTGGACCTGCCGCTCTTCTCTGGATATGTATTTGCGCGAATTGCCCCAACGGAAAGGATACGGGTGCTCGAAGTACCGATGGTCTATTCGATTGTCAGCAACGGACGCGAGCCTGCTCCCCTTCCCGATGCCGAGATTGAAAGACTGCGCGCCTGCTTACACGGCCGGCAAGTGTACCCCTTCCCCTACGTCAAGGTGGGCAATCGGGTGCGGGTTCGGTCAGGAGCGTTCGAGGGCCTGGAAGGCATTGTCGTCCGGACCTACGGAGGCTTGAGTGTTGTGGTCAGCATTGACCTGATTCAGAAGAGCGTTGCAGTGCACGTCGAAGCTGACGAACTGGAAGCATGCGAGAAGAGCATGGCGTTGTCGGCTTAAGAATTTGGGGGAAGATCGGAGGAGATTTCCGACATATGAAACAACATGTGGCGAAGGCTGGTTTGTGGTTATTGACGCTGGCAGTGTGTGGAACGACGCTGGCCGCGGCCCAGATCGCACCTGCCCAGGCGTTTTCCTCGATGCGGGCGTATTCGGGCACACGAGATGTGGCCATCGCGTTAAATTCTCCGAAGGCACCTGCGGTTGAGTCACTGCAAGTGGCCACCGCCGAGCCGTCCCTGCCGGACGCTCCGAGCGCGGTTGCGGAGATGCAGTCGGCGCAGGAATCATCTTCCTCGCCCACGACCTCGCCCACGATCGCGAAGCCACCTCGTTCGGCCGCCAGTTCCTCGATGGGCGCTGCGTTCTTAATCGCCAACGGTGCGATGCTGGGCTCGACGATCGCGAACGCGGAGATGATCGCGCGTTGCCGGCCAAGTTCCTGCCAAGCCGTACCGGACGCCATCCGCAGCCGCGGCGCTCTGTATGGAATAGGAATCCCTGCGACTCTTGGAGTTTCATACATAAGTTATCGACTCAAGCGGAGTGGCACCAAGCTCTGGATTCTGCCGGTTGCTTTGGTCACCGTCGGCAACATCGTCTACGCCGTGCATGCCTCAAAGTGGTCGAAATAGTCACTGAAGCTGACCTCGAAATCTCAAAGAATCCACCAAATTTCCCGTTGTCGATGTGCGGTTGTTGGAAGGAGTTCTAGCGCGGATGCAAAACATACCGGAACAGCAATTAGCCAGAGTCACTGCACGGGGACGAATTTCAGGCCCCGTCCCCTTGCCTCCTGCATTACGTAATCCTGATGTTTCACTCGGGGAGATTTGGCTCAAGATCTGGAAACGAAGAGTTGCCGCCTCGTTGTTCGCATCGGGAATTTTCTTGGCTGTCATCCTGTACACGTTTCTGAAGAAACCGGTGTACGAAAGCGTTGCGCAAATACGTGTGGATTCCAGCCAGCAGGGAAGTCTTGGATTAGAAGATCTTGTCTCGCAGAAGCTTGCGGATTCCGACAGCGAGGGAGGCCGACTGCAGACGGAACTCACGATCTTGCAGTGCCCTCCGGTTTCCATGCAAGTGATTAAGAACCTTGACCTGGGGCACCGGGAAGAGTTTGCCGGTAAGACATTGATGGCAAGCGTGACGGCCATCGATCCGGTCAAGATGGACCCACTGTCGCGCGAAAAACTGCTGCTGAAGTTCCACGATGCCGAAAAGCTTGAGGTCCTGCCAAAAACCAGGGTGATCGAGATCCGCTTTCAAAACGTTAACCCAAAGCTTGCCTCGGATGTCGTAAACGGCATAGTTGACGCGTACTTGCAGCGTAATTTCGATGTGAAGTACCAGGGTGCCGTGCAGGTTTCGGAATGGCTTTCCAAACAGATGGAGGAACTGAAACTCAACGCGGCCCGGGCGGAGCAGAGGTTAGCTGAGTTCCAAAAACAAAACAACATTCTGGGCACGGATGAGAACAACAACATCGTCATCGACCGACTGCGCCATTTGAATTCGCAATTGGCTGACGCCGAGGGAGATCGGATTATCAAAGAGGCTCGTTACCGCCTGGCAAGTACCGGGAACCCCGAGTTAGTCGCCGCCGTGGTTCCGAGCACTACATTGCAAGCCTTGCGGATGCAGGAAGCCGACCTCAAATCGCAGTATGCGCAACTCGACGCGAAGTTTGGCAGCGGATTTCCTCGGGTGCAAGAGTTACAAGCGCAGCTAGCCCGGCTGGATCAAAACATCGCCGACGAACTCACTAACGTTGGCCAGCGTCTGCACGATGAATTCCTGGCTGCTCAAAATAGTGAGAGTCTGCTGCGCGATCAATTTGAGCATCAGAGGCAGGAGGCCTTCAATCTCAACGCGAGTGCCGTACAATTTGCCACTCTTAAGCACGAGGTCGAGTCCAGCCAGGAGCTGAGTGACACACTGCAATTGAAACTGAAAGAAGCGGGTCTCATGGCGGGATTGGCGTCGGCAGATATCAGTATTGTGTCCCGAGGCATGGTGGCGGCTCGTCCTGCTTTCCCGAAGAAATCGCTGATGCTCCCTTTGGGTTTCTTGATTAGCGTCTTCGGGGGGTTGGTGTTCGTGTTTGTGCTGGAGTCTTTCGACGATTCTTTGCGGACATCGGAAGAGGTCGAAGCGGCTTCGTCCATTCCTGCGCTGGCTACCATCCCTTTGATTACGAGAAGGTCATTGCGCAAGGATATGAGGGGCAGGAATCATCAACCGGGTCTAGGCGGTTTGGGCACTATGGCGGTTCAGCGGCCCGCATCGCTTCTGGCAGAGTCCTACCGGGTGCTGTGCAATTCGTTGTTGCTCACTGCCGCTGATCGTCCTCCACAGCTTCTGGTTGTTACCAGCGCTTTTCCCAGTGAGGGAAAATCGGTTTCCAGTTGTAACCTGGCGATCACATTGGCGCAGCGCGGCTCACGCGTGCTGCTGGTAGACGCTGATCTGCGGCGATCTACTCTGCTGCGACAGTTGGGACTGGAGGCAGGCACATCGGCGGGTCTCAGTTCCATGATCTCAGGCAACGACGCGTCGGAGGCGGTGAGGAAACCATTTCCGCAACTTCCGACATTAGAGGTGATTGCCGCTGGTCCCCAGACTCCCTGGCCGGCCGAGTTGTTGGCATCGAAAAAGATGGGAGATTTACTGGAGCAATGGCGTACTGAGTATGATCACGTGGTCGTGGACACCACTCCGCTCCTGTTCTTTGCCGACACCATGCCCTTGGCCGCGAAGGCGGACGGCGTGTTATTAGTCGTGCTCGCCGGCCGATCCCGTCGAAAAGCAATGATCCGCACGCTGGACTTGCTGGCTCGCGCCAAAGCGCATGTTCTGGGGATGATTGTTAATGGAGTCGCTCTCGAACCGGAATACGTCAATTCCTATGTCACTTACGGATACAGCAAAGGCTACGGTGATATCGATGCGAAGAGAAGTGCTTAAACCGAGCGTCAGAAAACTTCCGCCAGCGCAAGTATTTGCGCTGCTGGTTTTGGCTCTTGTCGCGATCGCGCCGTTCGCGCTCGGACAAGGGAACTTAGCCGATGCCGCGCCGCCCGCACTGCGGATTTCTGCTGGGGATCTGCTTTCCGTCGACGTGTTCGACACGCCCGAACTCTCAGCCAAGTTGAGGGTGAGCGAAAAAGGGGACATCGATCTTCCGGTGGCCGGCGGTGACCACGTAGGAGGCCTTACTGCAGAGGAAGCCGCTGCGAGCATTGAACACCTTTTGCACGACGACAATATACTCAAGCATCCCCACGTGGAGGTCTTCATTCAGGAGTACGCCACGCAAGGAGTTTCGATTCTTGGCGAGGTGAAGAATCCTGGCGTTTATCCCGAACTCGGATCGCATTCGCTGCTGGACTTCATTTCGGTTGCCGGAGGCGTAACGCCAACCGCCGGCAAGGCGGTCACGATTACTCACAAGAACGATGCGGATCATCCCACCGTCGTCCAACTGGACAATGCGCCCGATCTGGCGAAGCGAGCAGGGGTGGCAATTCTGCCGGGCGACACCATCGTGGTTTCACGATCTGGCATCGTCTACGTGGTCGGCGATCTGGTGAAGCCGGGAGGGTTTTTGCTCGAAAGCAATGAGCGTCTCACCGCGCTCCAAGCCATAGCACTTGCGCAGGGGGCGAATAAGACGGCGGGCTTGAACGGTTCCAGGCTCATCCGGAAGACTCCCAGTGGTCCGCAGGAAACGAAGGTCGAACTGGGAAAGATCCTGGCGGGCAAGCTGGCTGATCTTCGTCTGGAGGACGGCGACATCCTGTTTGTTCCCACAAGTAAGGGAAAGACTGCGGCTTTCCGAGGGCTCGAAGCCACGGTTAGTCTGCTCAGCGGACTGGCCATCTACGGACGCCTTTAGCTATGTATCCGCGCACGATACTTATTGCTGTTGCGGTAAGCATGCTTATCCCAAGGCTTGTTTCAGGGCAAGAAGTTGACCCGAGTGTGCAAGCGATTGATCCCTCTGTCAACTTTCGCGTTCAGGACCCAGATTTTCCGGATAATGCCTTGCTTCCTGGAGGTAGCTCTGCCTGGACCGGACAGCCGATTATGAGCCAAACGCCAACGACGGGAGCGACTGGATCGCCCCAGAAGGCTGGTTCTGCGAGCAGAGCGAGTCAATTCCCCAGTCTCGTCGGTATTTCAACCTGGGGGCAATCGCCGTTCGGATCGTCATCTTCGCCGAACGCCAGCGGCGCGCAAGACTCCCTGAACCTAACCGGCGCCCGGGCGCGTCCTCAGGGTGCGTCGCGATGGTCAAAAAACACGTTCTCTCGGAAGGCAAATGTAACGACGGCCAGCGCCGACCCACAATCAACCCGATCGGGCCGCGCCGAGGATGAGCTCTCGGTGGAAGAGAATCGGCCGTCAAGTTCAAACCTCAAACTGCGTGGGCTGAAGCGGGCGACTCAGCGGTCTACACGTTCAAGAATCACGAATCCATTTCAGGCGAAGGCCGATGCTGCTACTGCCGCACATTGGGGCTCCGACAGATCAAGTACGTATGCCCTGGCAGAACAGCGGCACGAGGCTGGGATGTTGTTGCACTACGGCTTCAATGCGAGGAGCGATCGTGAAGCCCGCCGGAAGCATCGGAAGCGTGGCGCGGCAACGAACTCGACATCGCGTTAGTTATGTTCCTTCGAGGGGTGCTCTTTGCCAGTTCCATCTGAAATACTTTCCCCACAGCCCGAGCAGGCGGAGTGGACGCACGACCGGTCAGAGTTTGTGCTCGGCGCATGCCGGACGATCGAGGCCTCGATCAGCGCCCACCAACGTCTGCTAGGCGAGGAAACGACAGTGCGACTGATCGCCCATGTCGCCGAGGTGCTGGTAAACGCTTTTCGGCGCGGCCAGAAGTTGCTTCTGTTCGGCAACGGGGGAAGTGCGGCAGACGCGCAGCATATTGCCGCAGAGTTTGTCGGCCGCTTTGTTCTTGAGCGTGCCGCATTGCCCGCATCGGCGCTCTCGGTGAACACGTCATGCGTCACAGCGATCGGCAATGACTACGGATTTGATCACGTGTTCGCGAGGCAAATCGAAGCGTTTGGGAAGCCCGGCGATGTAGCCGTGGGAATCTCGACTAGTGGGAACTCCCCGAACGTACTTCTGGGCCTCGCCAAAGCAAGAGAGATGGGAATGACGGCGGTGGCCCTTGCAGGCGCCTCGGGCGGGAAGATGAAGAACGCCGCAGATTACTGTATCTGCGTGCCCTCGGAGGAAACACCGCGCATCCAGGAATGTCATACGCTGATCGGGCACGTGATTGCCGAACTGGTCGAGAGGGCTATGGTGCATGGTTCGAGCCGTATTTCTTGATCGGGACGGTGTGATCAACCGGAAGGCGCCGGAGGGATCGTACATAACCCGATGGGCGGAAGTTCAGTTTTTGCCGGGTGCAGTCGAGGCCGTGGGACGGATTCGCGAGGCCGGCTTTTTGGTGGTGGTTGTGAGCAACCAGAGAGCCGTGGCGAAAGGGTTGGTTTCGAACTCGGAACTCGAGTTGCTGCACATGCGCATGTCGCGGGAACTCTTTGGTGGGGGGAAAGGCTTCGATGCAGTTTACTATTGCCCCCATGACGAAGATCCGCCGTGCGGGTGCCGGAAGCCGCAGCCTGGAATGCTCTTGGCAGCTGCGCATGATCGGGGCATCGATTTGGCTGCATCCTGGATCGTGGGGGATTCTGAGACCGACGTCCAAGCGGGTCAAAGGGCGGGATGCAGAACGATAAGAATTTGTCCACCCGATGTTCGTTATTCCACCGCCGCTGACAAAGTGGCAGAGTCGTTGTTGGAAGCGGCGAAGGTGATTCTAGCAGGCTGCTGAAAAACCCATAGGTGCGGCGGAAAGCGAACCTCAGGCGCTAAAGCGCGGCTGGTTTTAAAGGACTTAACGGCACGACTGAAAGTCGTGCCCTTCCCAAAACCTGCCCGAAACGAGTTTTTCAGCAGCCTGCTAGATTCGGAAATAGTCGGCGGGGGCCGCGGATCAAACGAATTCCCATGGTTGCATGGCTCTTAACCAGCAATGGCATAGGCGGCGCAACGAGTATCGCAAACACGTAAGGGCAACCCCACCGCAGTTCAACTCGCTTCAACTTCCTGCTCATCATATTCAGCTCAACTATCCCAGTTAAACAACCTTCAGCCTAACCTTTGCGAGCCTAGAAATCAGGGGCTCGCCGGCGCCCTGCTATCCCACTCTGAGCGTGATTTTGCATAAGCGTAAACACCCAGGGCAAGGGCGAGAAGCATCTTCCCGCCGAACGGCACTGAAAGGGAGTGAGACTATGATCAGTCTTCTGAACCGCACTGTGTTCAACTTTCGTTTACTTACTCTGTTCTTGCCGCTGCTGTCTTTCTTGATTGCAGGCGCTGTGGAGTGGCAGCACATAGTCTCATCTGACATCGATCCGTATCCGTATTTCGGCTTGCTCACATTCGCAACGATAGCCTGGTCCATAGCGATCGAGAGCTACGGACTGTGCACCACAAAGTACATTCTGATGAGCGGGGGCAATGTGTACGCCGCTCTGTTGGCGACACTGATGACGCTGTTTGCCGAGTTAGTGATCATGTTTTTCTATCGCGCGACGAGTTTTTCGCGGCTGTTCGTAGCTTCCAGCGCGGTGGTCCTGTTCTTCTCTGCGGTCGGCCTTCGCTTCTTGCTTCGGGCTGCTATGAAAGGGCGCCTTTTGCGGAAGTCCGGAAGCGTGCGAGTATTAATTGTTGGAGCTGATGAATTTGCCGAACGCACGGCGCGGTCCTTGGTGGATCGTGAGTTTAAAGGCGTCGAAATCGCAGGATTCGTGCGGCTTCAGGGCCAGAACGCGAAGGTGAAAGGAATTGTCTGTGACCTGGACAGCATCGGCGACATCGTGGCTGGCAATCGAATCGACGACGTGGTGCTCGCACTGCCGGCTCCGCGCCTGCACGAACTGCCGACGATCCTGGAGAAGGTGCAGCATTTCGGTGCGCCGGTGCGAGCGGTTCTTGACTTGGGAGATCAGCCTCCGACAAGCGATCGGCTTTTGAACGTCAACGGAGTCTGGATGGTAAACGTTTGCCATACGCCGACCGAGTCGATCATGTACATGATCATGAAACGCGGGTTTGACATTGCCTTCTCGACCGCCGTCCTGCTTTTCACAGCTCCGCTGATGGCAGTGATTGCGGTAGCGGTGAAACTTACCTCGCCGGGGCCGGTGTTGTTCGCTCAAAACCGCGTGGGATTCAGAGGCAATGTTTTCAAAATGTATAAATTCCGGACCATGCGCACGAGCAACACGGCCGAAGGCGACCAGCGCTGGACTTCCCCTGACGATTCCCGGCGGACTCGCGTGGGCACGCTCCTCCGCAGAAGCAGTTTGGACGAGCTCCCACAATTCTTCAATGTACTTAAAGGGGATATGAGCGTCGTGGGGCCGCGCCCAGAACGCCCTTACTTTGTGGAAAAATTTGCGGTAGAGGTGCCACGGTACCGGGCGCGCCACTACCTCAAGGTCGGCATAACAGGTTGGGCGCAGGTGAATGGCTGGCGAGGCGATACTTCGATTGAGAAGCGTGTTGAACACGACCTTTATTATCTGAATAACTGGAGCCTGCTATTTGATCTACGCATCGTTCTCCGCACGGTACTGCATACACTTAATGCCAAGCACGCATACTAGATGAGCTCACTTTCAGGAATTGTTTTGGTGGGGGGACTAGGTACTCGCTTACGGTCAACGTTTCTAAGCGGACCGAAGAGCATGGCTGCGGTGGCAAACCGGCCATTCTTAGAATATCTCCTCACCAAACTGCGGGTCGACGGGATTCGGGATGTTGTGCTGTGCGTCGGCTACAGGCGATCCCACGTTCAGGATTACTTTCATCGCGGGACGAAGTGGGGCTTGGAATTGCGCTATTCCGTCGAAGAAGAACTCCTGGGCAATGCAGGCGCCGTGAAGAAAGCGGCCCGCATGATGACGGGTGCTGCCCCATTTGTCTTCAATGGCGACTCATTCCTTGGTCTCGATGTGGAGGCTATGTGGGACTTTCACCACAGTCGCAAAGCGCTTGCGACGGTGGCGGTGATAACGTCACCCAGAGCCAACCGTTACGATCGCATATCGACCAACGAACAGGGTGAAATCACGGCGTTCCGCGAGAGGGATGACGACTCGATGGACGGTGATAACGGCAAGTGCCTCATCAATGCAGGCACCTACCTGTTGAGCCGCCGATTTATCGACTTAATCCCAGATGGACGACCGGTTTCTATTGAGAGGGAAATGTTTCCAAAGCTCGTGGGATCTGGGCTGTATGGTTTTTTCACCGACGGTTGTTTCATCGACATCGGCGTTCCAGAAGATCTAGCCAGAGCACAACACGAACTACCAGCCAGAGCACTACACGAACTACCAATGAGGTCGAGGGCATGAAGATCCGGGCAAAAGCACCTCTGCGTATTAGTTTCGCCGGGGGCGGGACCGACGTACCACCTTATCCTGAGTGGAAGGGCGGCTGTGTCTTGAATGCAACCATTGACAGTTTTGCATGGGGAAGCTTGCACCCGCGACAGGACGGAAAAATACGGCTAGCCTCCGCAGATTTCGACCTCTTGTTGGAGTACACCAGGCAGAGTGAAATGCTGCTTGATGGCCAACTGGATCTTGTCAAGGCCGTGATTAACCGGTCTGTAGCTAACAATTCTGGAGGTTTTGATATCTTCCTTCACAGCGACGCTCCTCCGGGGTCTGGTCTGGGCTCGTCATCCGCGCTCATCGTCGCATTGGTAGGCCTGATCAAAGAATTCAATAACGTACAGCTGAGCCAATATGAAATTGCGGAGTCCGCGTGTCGAATCGAACGCCATGACCTGGCGATACAGGGCGGCCTTCAGGACCAGTACGCGGCAAGCTTCGGTGGATTCAACTTCATGGAGTTTTACGGGGATCGGATTGTGATCAATCCGTTGCGCGTTAATCCTGAAGTGCTGAACGAATTGGAGCACAACCTGCTCCTCTGCTACACAGGCCAGACCCGTCGGTCGGATCATATTATTGAGGATCAAACCCAGCGCTTGGAGAGCGGCAACGCCGAAACGGTGGACGCATTGGCGCAGCAAAAGCAATTGGCAATTGATATGAAGAGCGCGCTGATGCGGCACAGACTAGATGATTTCGGCAACCTGCTGAACTCCGCGTGGGAAGCCAAGAGACGCATGTCGGCGAAGATCAGCAATTCCCTGATCGAAGAGATGTATGCAGAAGCCAGGAAGCACGGAGCGCTGGGCGGCAAAATTACCGGCGCAGGGGGTGGTGGTTTCATTCTGTTCTATTGCCAGTTTGAAAGTAAGATTAGAGTAGCCAAGGCACTCATCAAGATGGGTGCCATACCAAAGGAATTCGCCTTTGAAGCGCATGGCCTGCAGACTTGGAGAGTACGCGAAATGGCCACCCCGGTGAGCAGTTTCGACTGTGTCACAGCGCTCTACCCAAGGGCAGTGTGAATTCAAGTCGTTTTTTTCCGCAGCGATCAGGCCTTCGAACTGTTCCATTAACTCGGAAACCGATGTCTCACGTCGTGAACCGTTCGACTCGCATCATTGTTAACACCGTCGCTTCCTACGCGCGACTCGCGGTCGCGGCCGCATCTGGTTTCATTACTTTACCGCTCGTTCTGCGAACGTTGGGAACGACGGACTTCGGAATCTTCTCGGTAATCGCTGGAAGTCTGAGCCTCCTTCTGTTCATTAACGTTGCACTCACCGGTGGAGCTCAACGGCATATTGCCTATGCGTTGGGCCAAGGCAGTAGGGAAGAAGCCGGCCAATGGTTCAGCGCAAGCCTGGCCATTCACGCGATTCTTGCCCTTGCGATGCTCTTGGCGGCGCTCCTCTCGTCACATTGGGTGATCTACAGACTTCTCAGCCTGCCGCCGGCAAGACTGGACGCGGCCATGTGGATTTACCGCGCTGTGGTGATCGTGCTTTTTTGCAGCATCATCTCCACTCCTTATCAGGCCCTTCTGATGGCGAAGGAGTCGATAACAGCGTTGTCGCTGATGTCGATGGTGAGTTCGTTGTTCCTTGTGGCTGGCGTATGTCTGCTCGAGTTTCTTCCTGGCGATCGCCTGATGTGGTATTCGGGAATGTATATGGTCAGTGATGGGTTTGTTCTCGGCGGGCCCATCCTCTTTTGTCTCTTCCGATACTCCGAGTGCCGGCAATTCTCATCCAACACTACATCCTGGAGAAAGATTAGAGAGCTGCTCGGTTTTTCGAGTTGGAATCTTTTGGGCACGCTGGCAGTTCAGCTTCGTTATCAGGGACCGGCAATCCTGCTGAACCGGTTTGTCGGAACCACAGCGAATGCGGCCAATGGCATTGCGATGCAGGTTAACGGTTTTACTTCGAGCGTCAGCACCGGCCTTCTGAGCGCGACCTCTCCGCCGATCGTGAAAGCGGAGGGGTCAGGAAACCGCGCCGAAATGCTGTTCTTCTCCAACCTCTCGAATAAATACGCGTTTGTGCTGTTGTGGCTCCTGGTTGGTCCCCTGCTGTTCGAACTGAAGTACTGCCTGAGCCTGTGGCTTCACCAGATGCCGGCAGACACCGCGGTTTTTTCCGCAGCCTTGCTCGTTGCTCTCCTGTTGGATATGTTAACCGCTGGGTTCACAGCGGCGGTTCAAGCAGAGGGCCGCATTGCGCTGTATCAAGGTGTAATTGGTTTCTTGCTCTGCATTTCAGTGCCCGCCGGCTACGTGTTCCTGCGGCTCCGTATGCCCGCGAGCTCCGTGTTGTGGGCTGTAGTCGGCTCCTCTGCGCTGGCCAGCGCGGGGCGACTATGGTTCCTCTGTAATCGGATCGGCTTGAAGGGATCGGAATGGCTGATGGGCGTACTTCGCCCGTGCGTCGTGACTTGCGTTGCGTGTGGCCTCGCCATGGGGATGGTCGTGATTTCAGTGAAGCCTGGCTTGCTGCGCCTGGCGTGCCTGTATGGGCTGAACTCTGTTGTGACCGTAATCCTGGCTTGGTCGTTTGCCAGTAGTGGCCCGGAACGCCGTCTGCGCCACAGTTATGTCTCCCAACTTCAGGAGCAAGCGTTTATAGGAAGCCGCAGGGTGTTTGCTTTCGCAACAAGGAGGCAATGACTCTTCTGATTGGCATCCAGGATGGATCGTAGACCGACGATCAAAGGAGAAGAATTTCATGGAGATAAAACAACTGACAGATCCGTACCCCCACGCCATTCTCACGGAAGTTATTCCGCGGGATGTGTACGCTCAGTTGAAGTTTCCAGAGTTAGAAAGACGAAACAACACTCGCGCCGGGTGGGATTTATTCAAGGGAGAAAAGCGCTACAACGAGTTTTTCGCCCAAGATCCGATATGGAAGCGCGTCAAAGATGTACTGGATTCCGAAGAATTCATTTTGTCCATCTGTCGAGCTTTCACACATGAGTTGAAAGCGCAGGAAATTGATGTCGACAAGCTCAAACTGATCGATTTCGTTGAGACCCCGGCCCAGTTGCAGATGGGCCACATCGCCTTCAACAAGTTCGACCACAAGATCTTCACCCGCTTTGACCTTCAAGCCAGCAATGGAACGACCCTGCGCAATCCGCATGTGGACCATGCTCGACGTCTTTTTGGCGGTGTTCTCTTCTTATGCGATGGCGAAGAAGAAGGCATGGTGGGCGGTGATTTTGGGGTGTGGCGAGACCGGCAATATCGCGGAGATCGCATACCTCATGACTGCGAGTTGGTAAATACGTACCCTGTTCGCCACAATACCTTTTACATCTTTCTGAACCGGAATGATTCCTTCCATGGTCCAACACCGGTAACACAAATATCAGGCATGCGCAGGTGGGTCTATTTTTCTATTTCGGCCCGCCAGAACGTCTGGAAACCCGACCCCGGATCGCTCTCGCTCAGGCAGAAAACCAAGGGCCTTGTATTGGATGGAGTTCGATTCTGCCAGTATCACGTCTCTAACTTGAAGGCTAGCTAAGGCTAGCTAATGTTAGGCGCGAGTTACATGTGTCGTTTATTTCTATCGATTCCGAGAACATAGTCGCACGCCTCTCACGACCGAAAAATGTTCACCAATGACACTCGACACTTCCAGGAATGGCAGAGTTCTGCAGCAGCGGTCGACGGGGCCCGAGAAGGTGAGCATTCTAATGCTCACCCACAATGCTCCGCGATACGTGGAGCTGTCCATTCGAACGCTGGTTCGGTATACGCGCAATGTCAACTACGAACTTGTGGTGGTGGATAACGCATCCGAGGAGCCCACGAAAAACCGCCTGAACCGGCTCCACCAGGAAGGGCTCATTCAGCATCTGACCTTATTGGAGTACAACTCATTCTTCGCGGGTGGAAACAACATGGCGGCCCGTCAGGCCGCTGAAGACAGCACCCACCTGCTCCTGCTCAACAGCGATGTAGAGATAAAAGATCCCAACTGGCTGTCCAACCTGTTGGCAGTGCACCGGCCGGGAATTACTGCCTATGGTGTTGTGGAAGATCCATTGCGCGTGGATGGCTATTGCCTCCTGGTCGATGCGGCGCTTTATCGCAAGCACACGCTCGACGAAAACCACCAATTCTATTGGGCCAATACCAAATTCCAGGCTGCGCTTCTCGCCGAGGGATACTCGGTGCAGGGCTACGCGGAACATGAACGCTATTTGCATCATTTTGGCGGCAAGAGTGGCAAGGCCTATAAGTCGGCGAAGGGTCTAGTTATGACGCAGGAGGAACTTGCCGAATGTTTCCAGGGAAGAACGGTCCGGATCTTGGATGCCGGCGCCGACGGTGCTCTTCCCCGACGGCCGCGAAGAAGTGTGATTGATCGCGGTATAGCCCGCGTGCAGCGACTCTTTGCCTGAGCTTCGTTTCCCATGATCTCGCCAGAGCGGTTCCGTCGGTTCCATACGATGGGGCAATCGAGCGGCGAACCGCAAGCGGCGATAAGAAAGTACCTCCCCTGAAGACCATCACAGTCATCGATACGAGTTTCGGCACGTGGAACCTGGGCGATGAGATCATCATGCAAGCCGTGAATGATGTCATCCATGAGATTTTTCCGGATGCCCGTGTATTCCGTCTGCCAAGTCACGAAGCGCTCAGTCGAAGGTCTTACTACTTCCTGAGGCAAAGTGACTTCTGTTTGATCGGCGGCACCAACGTCTTGGCCTCCAAAGGTTGGCGTTTACGCTGGTGCGATTCAATTTTCTTGCGGAACGCTATCTGTTTTGGAGTCACTTGGGGAGGTATTGGCCCCAAGCCGTCCTTCGGGGACCGTCTATTGCTGCGTCGTGTGCTGGATGGTGGCCAGATCCATTCGGTTCGCGACAGGTACACGAAAGATCTGCTCGACAAGATCGGAGTGGCCAGCGTGTCTACTTCCTGTCCGACCATGTGGATGCTGGGGGCCGAACACTGCGCGGCGGTTCCACACCGGAAGGCGGAGAATGCCCTGTTTACGCTGACCGCCTATCGCTGCGACCCTGTGGCCGACCGGGCGATGATCGACATCCTGAAGAGAAACTACCAGACCCTCCACTTTTTTCCTCAGATGCACGGAGACTATGCATATTTTAGAGACTTGAAAATCGAGGGCGTCCGGATCATCGGGCCCAACTTGCGTTCCTACGATCAGTTCCTTGCGAATGAAGACGTCGACTATGTGGGCAGCCGGCTCCACGGCGGCATACGCGCCCTTCAGTTCAAGAAACGCACGCTCGTAGTCGGGATCGACCACCGCAGCGTCGAGATCGCCAAGGACACGGGTCTCCCTTTGGTTCTTCGAACGGAAATGAAGGACCTGGAAACCTGGGTGAACGGATGCACTCCCACCAGAATCAACCTGCCCACAGAAAACATCACGAACTGGAAGGCCAATCTCGGCCTGCGCTAGATCGGGAATTGCAGACCATTTCCTGCCGCAAATGATCGTTACTTTTCGCACCGTGGATGAATTTGAAGGTTGGGATAAATTTCCCGCCTTTATCGAACAGGTAATAGCCAGCCAATCTTCGAAACGAGTCTGTGAAATCGGGGCGGGCGCCAATCCCGCAATCAGTCAGGATGCGGTTCGCAAGCACGTACTGCAGTTTCGGGCGGTGGATGAAGTAGAAACAGAACTGCTGAAGTCAGGCATGACTGAAACCGGAATGACTCAAACGTACGACGTATGCGCCCCAGATGCTCCTGTGCCGGGCGCTCCCTATGACCTTATCTTCAGCCGGATGACGGCTGAACATTTTCGCGCCCCTGATCACGCTTACAAGAATATGTTTCAGGCCGGGCTTTTTTCGGACACAACTATTATTCCTTCAGGCTGCCGCTGCTGCATCGGATGAACCGGCAAGCAGCGAATCTGTTGCTGAAGGCTCCCATCGCTTTTTTCACCAGCTACGCCACGGTCATTATGAGGCGACCGCTCTGACGGAACGATCGAACCGAACCGCCTTCCCAAAATGAAAGGTCTTAGGATTACGTTTCTACTGCCGGGGCCTGGGCATCTGCCGACGGGCGGAGGGAAAGTAGTCTATGAATATGCCAACCATCTCTCCCGCAGAGGGCATCGAGTAAGCCTGGTGCATCCCGCGCTGAGTGATGCCGAAACGCCGCTCCGCCAGGTATTCAAACGCGGCGCCTCTTACTTGCAGCGTTATGCGACCGGAGGATTCGGTCCAGAGTCGTGGTTTCCCATCGAGCCGTCGGTCCGCATGCTGTGGGTTCCGACCTTGGCCGACCGGTTCATTCCCGATGGCGACGCGGTTCTGGCCACGGCCTGGGCCACGGCGGAATGGGTGCCTGAGTATCCCGCCTCAAAAGGGGAGAAGTTTTATCTGATCCAGAGCTGGGAAACCTGGGACGGACCGGAAGACCGGGTTCGAGCCACATGGATGACGCCGCTAAAAAAGATCGTAGTCGCCCGCTGGTTGCGAGATATGGGCAGTGATATGGGAGTGGAATGTTCCTATATCCCCAATGGCATCGACTTTGACCGGTTCGGGCTGGACGTGCCGGTCGAGAGCCGGAGTCCCAATCGCATGATGATGCTGCACCATTCCCATCCCGTGAAGGGCTCGGCCGACGGTCTGGCGGCCCTGGCTCTGGTACAAAAGCAAATGCCTGACTTGCGCGTCACCTTGTTTGGCACCGCTGCGCCGAACCCGGATCTTCCGCCGTGGGTCGACTATCGCCATTTGCCCAGCCAGCAGGAACTGCGCGCCTGTTACAACAAGGCGTCCATCTTCGTCGCGCCCGCACATACCGAAGGCTGGCCCTTGCCGCCCGCCGAGGCGATGCTGTGCGGAGCGGCTCTCGCCGCCACCGACATAGGAGGACATCGAGAGTACGGAGTTCACGGGGAAACCGCACTCTTGAGCCCGGACCGCTCTCCCCAGAAACTCGCCGAGAACGTGTTGCGTCTGGCGCGTTGCCCGGAACTGCGCACCAGAATCGCGCGCCAAGGCCACGAGTGCATTCGAAAGTGCGACTGGGGGGGCGCCGCGGATTCCTTCGAACATCTCCTCCACGCCCGCGTACCACAGTTTGAGCCGAATGCCGGGTTCTGTGCCGCCGAAGGCAGCCAGTATGCCGACTAAAGTCGCTACTCACAATCTTGACGTCGGAATCGATCGGCGGAACGACCACGGAGGGGAGAACAGGTCCGTCAGCATCACAACCGCCTCTACCGGCAAGTCGAGGCGGATTGAGTTTCTCGATGTGCTCCGTGGAATTGCAGCGTTTCTGGTGCTGTGCCAGCACTGCGTCGAATCCGTTTCCACCGGCTTCATGCAGTGGACGCTCAAGTATGTGAATCTCGGGGAAGTGGGCGTCGTCGTGTTCTTTATTGTGAGCGGATTCATCATCCCGGTGAGCATTGAGAAATACAATTCGCTCTCCCGCTTTTGGTTGGGCCGCGTCCTGCGCCTTTGGCCTACCTACCTTGCCAGTTTGTTAATGGCCGTACTGCTCACCAACCAGCACATTCCGGCCTCCAACACATTTCGCGACGCCTTCGCAGTTCACCCGGCGCGGGTCATACTCGGCAACCTCACCATGGTTGCGGAATACATCCGTATTCCCCTGGCGATCGGCGCGTACTGGACGCTTGCTCTTGAGCTGTTTTTCTACGTGCTCTGTTCCGCGCTTTTCCTGTTCGACGCCCTGCGCCGTAGTTGGACTTGGCTTTGGGCGTCGATGGGCCTGCTTCTGGTTTCCCAACTTGCGGTGGCGATTGGCGCCCACAAATCGTTGCCTGCAGGCAGAATCGGTCTGATCGTAACGGCCTTTTTTGGAGCCTTGCTTTACCGCCAGAAATCGGATAGCGATTTGCAGAAAATGATCCTCCGGGTTTTGCCGCCTCTTTTTGCAGTGTTTGTCGTCACTTTCTGGGTGCGTTTTGAACTCTACAGGCCCGCCACGGCCGGTCCGTACGTCTTGGGGCACCCGAGCGCCCTGTGCGTCATCATCAGCTGGATGACCGCATATCTGTTCTTCTTGGCGGTTTACCTTCAGCGATCCTGGCGGTTTCCGCGAGTTCTGATATGGATCGGCCAGATCAGCTATCCCTTGTATCTGTTTCACGCCTTGGTCTTGGCCGCCAGCCCAAAGAGTCTGCCCTGGCCCGTCTTTTTGCTGGGCACATTTGCGACATCCCTTCTGGTCGCTCACTTGACGCACATCCTCGTCGAAAAACCGGTCGCGCGATTTCAACACAAGTTATTACCGCACAAGCCAGCGAGCGTCTAAGGCAAGCTCCAGACAGAGAAAGCAGCGAATGAAAGAAACGACGTACAACTATTACGAAGCCTATTGGGGAGCACAACGTTCGGAAGCGTCCCTTTTTCCCACTTGCAGTTTCATTGCCATGGTCGTATGCGTCATCAACTGCGCTCTGCCCGAAGTCGAGATGCTGCTTACCCAAGGGCATTGCCCGATCCCCATCGCGACCATTAAGATCGCGTGCTTCGGCCTGCTATTCGGGTTAACCCTGTTGTATGGCAAGCTTGACCTTTCCGCGTTCCCCACCGGAATGTGGGTGGTGGCCATGTTTTTCTTGGCCTTGGATTTTCCGTTTTTATTGATTTGGCAGAACAAGCCACTCGGCGATGTCTTATTTAGCTACAACGCCACCTTCTGCCCCCTGATTTTCGCTCCCGCGGCCTGTGCGCTGAGGGGAAAAGTGCCCGAACGTCTATCGCTGCAGATTATCGTACTCATTTTTTCGATCTGCGCGCTGGTGGGTTCGGCGCAATTCATATTTCAGGTACCGGTTGTGCAGACAGCCAGCAGCGACGGGAACTTCAGGATTTACGCCAGTTGGTGGATGCAGCAGGGGGAATCGACGATACGAGCCTTTAGCATATTTGGCTCGGCCCTGGAGTATGGGAATTTCGCCGTGATCGTAGCAGGCATCGGGATCGGAATGTGTGGACGGCCTGGCGGATGGATCAAGGGGCTGCCGCTTTACCTGCTCGCGGCGGTGTGCTGTTACACGACACTGACCCGGGTGGTTTTTCTTGAGCTTGTCTTCGCAACCTTCGCTGCCCTGACGTTCACCTTTGGTCGCAGCCTCCGCCGTGTTGTTTGGCAGCCCATCGTCGGACTCGTGGTCGGGGTGGGCATTGCCTTCAGCGGGCTCACACAAATCGCAAGTGAGTCCAAGACGCTTTACGACAGCGGGTCGCTGAGCGTGCGGCTCCTGCAGTGGGAAGTCTTCGGATTGGAACTGTTGCACTCAACAAGGTGGCAGCAGCTCTTTGGTCTGGGTTATTGCGAGGCGGATAAACCAGTGATCGTGCCGGTCAAAGATCAACTACGCGGCAAGGCTGCCGTTGCGCTGGTGGACAATTTGTACTTGGCTCTGACCCTCCATATAGGGCTTGTCGGAATGGTAATAATCGTGGCGCTGCTATGGGCGATGTGGCGACACCTCCGCGCCGAGACCATCAAGCACCCAACACCGATGCTGATAGGAATCGCAAGCTTCTGGTCGACCTTCCTGCTGACGGGTATGTTCAATGTCGAACCGGCGCTCTATGGCTTCTGGTTCCTGATTGCCACTATGTTCTTCCAAGCATCTGGGTACGTTGACTGGGGAGTTCCATGGGCCGGCCAGCTTCAGCACCTCAGCGTACCGGAGCAAACAGCCGGCGCTATACCAGTGAAGGAGTTCCCTCTTGAGTCTGCATAGGGGACGGTCGAACGCTAGTTCTACGTTCCTCCGCACAACCGTATTTCGGATGAAAATAGGCACGAAACAGGATGCGACCCGGACGAACTTTCCCGCGGCACGCGTCGCGCGACCTTGGGTTTCTCCCAACCCAGGCTTCTCCACTCTCAAGGTCGCTCTAGTTCACGACTGGCTGACCGGGATGCGTGGCGGCGAGAAGGCGCTCGAGACACTGTGCTCGCTGTTTCCCGACGCTCCGCTGTGGACGCTGGTTCATGTGCCCGGGAGCGTCAGTAAAACCATTGAAGCGCGGAAGATTCACACCAGCTTTCTGCAGCATTTGCCTTTCGCGAAGACGAAATACCGTCACTACCTTCCACTGTTTCCCATGGCTGCGGAGTTGACCAAAGTTAGCGCGAAAGATGCCGACGTGGTGATTTCGACTTCGCATGCGGTGGCCAAGGCGATGGTCAAGAAACACGCACAAGGCGGGCCGCTGCACGTGTGCTACATCCATACCCCAATGCGTTATATATGGGATCGTTTCGACGACTACTTCGGCCCCGAGAAGGTTGGACGGGTGGCGTCGCACCTGTTCTTCAAACCGATCGCAAAATTGCTGCAGGTCTATGACCTCAAGACTGTGAATCGGGTGGACGTGTATTGCACGAACTCGCACTACGTGGCGGAACGAATCCGGCGAATCTACCATCGCGATGCCGAAGTCATCTACGGTCCGGGCGATGTCGGCGTCGGCGCCAGCGTGGTCCGGCGTCCGGAGGACTGGTATCTGATGGTGACGGCGATGGTCCCGTACAAGCGGGTGGATCAGGCGATTGTGGCCTGCTCGCGACTGGGACGTCGCCTCAAAATCGTGGGGAAGGGCCCGGAAGAGAGAAGGCTGAAGAGTCTGGCCAGGGAAACGGGAGCATCGGTGGAGTTTCTGGGATTTATCAGCGATGAAGAGTTGCTGGCCTGCTACGGCCGCGCCAAAGGTCTGTTATTTCCCGGGGTCGAAGATTTTGGTTTAGTGCCGGTGGAAGCGATCGCGGCGGGCTGCCCATTGATTGCCCTCGCAAAGGGCGGCGCTGTTGATTCGATGACCTCCGAAACGGCCGAATTCTATGAAGAGGAGTCGGCTGAGGCATTGCAGCAGGCGATCGTGCGCTTCGAGGCTAGAGAGTTCTGCGACGCCGAGTTGCGCCGCCGTGCGGCGGAATTTACGCGAGAGCAATTCAGCCGGCGGTTCGCTGCGGTCTTGCAACGCGCTCTCGCCACTCGCTGGGAGCCGCAAGCGGCTTGCGCCTGAACATGGAAGCCACTTTGCGGGAAACCGTTTCAACCCGAGCCAAAGAGTTATCCGCGTGTCCCGCTCTCGTGCTGGTGGGCGGATTGGGAACGCGTTTGCGGCCCGCCTATGCGGATGGCCCGAAGGCGCTGGCGCCGATCGAAGGGAAACCGTTTCTTGCCTATCTTCTGAAGCAACTCGCGGATGCCGGCCTGACTCGAGTGGTGTTATGCGTCGGATATCGCGCGGAGCAGATCAAGCAGTGGTTGGGCGATGGAAGAAGCATTGGTCTGAACGTGAGCTATTCGCGCGAAGAAGATCCCCTGGGGACGGCAGGCGCGCTTGGTCTGGCGTATTCCCGTTTCGCACGAGGAGAAGGCATTTTAGCCATGAATGGCGACTCGATCCTGCGACTGTCCCTGTCTTCGATGTGGGACGCGCACAAGAGCCGCGGGGCCGGCGCCACCGTCGCGCTTGCCCATGTGCCCGACACTTCGCGTTATGGCAGCGTCGAGGTGAATGAGGATGGTTGGGTCACGTCGTTCCGCGAGAAGAGCAGTGGTGGGCCAACTCCGGGGTTCATCAATGGCGGCGTCTACCTCTTGGAACCCTCAGTCATGGAGATGATTCTGAATGGCCGGTTGCGGTCGATGGAGCGTGAAGTGCTTCCGGCGCAACTATCGCGCGGTCTTCTTGGCTTCAAGTCAGACGGGTACTTCATCGATATCGGTATTCCGCAGGATTTAATGCGCGCTCAAACTGAACTCGGGGCCGCGATGGGGCGGGGACAGTGCAGCTCTGAAATGACCTTGTCGCTAAGGATCTTGCGTTGAGAGCTGTTACGGTCGCGTCCCTCATAGTGTTGGCGCTGGCAGTCGTGGCGCTAGCGGCTGGCTGGGGCGAGCCATGGCGATCTGCCAGCGACGCCTCTCCAATGTCGCTTCCCCAAGCGGCATCGGGGAAGGGACAGGCGGATCCTGCGTCGCAGGCAATTACGACGGCGGCGGTGAATGGCGTCGTCAATCCCGCGTTCTATCCGGGCGTCGACATCGGGGAAAAGATCAACAACGTGTTCGCCGCAGGAAACGGTTGCGCCGAAGTTCATATCCCAGCGGGCAACTACATGTACTCCACCACGATTCGCATGCCCAAGCCTTGCCAAAGTCTCTACGGTGCGGGATCGGCGCTGACGACTCTTGAATACAAGGGAAACGGCGACGCCATTTTTTGGCAGATGTGGCCGTACACAATCCAGAAAGCGGGCATTCTCAAGGGATTCACGCTGAAAGGCCCGGGTACGGTGGTCGGCAATGGCATTCATTCCGGGTCTGTCATCGGCGCAACTTTCGAGGACCTGGTGATCAATAACTTCCGCGGTCCAAACTCAACCGCAATCTTGTTCGAGAACACCAAACAGCAGTTGGAGACTTGGACCGAGCGCACCGTCATTCGCGATGTTCACATTGGGCTCCCGACGCACACTGGGAACACAGTCGGGGTCGCGTTCATGATGAATGGGGGAGGCAACAGTTTCGGATATACCGACATCGCCGACGTGTGGATGAATGTTGAGAAAGGGCAGATAGGCGTCAAATGGGGCAAGGGAACTTATACCTACAATTCAAAACTGTACTTCCACGCCAACATCAGCGCCCTGGGGACGGATTCCTTCGTGATTGACGGGATCATTCGGAATTCATCGCTCTTTCTAACCGGGGAAGCGGGCTGCGCGAAAGATCTGGTGCATGTGGGACTGGAAGGCCAGGTACAAGCCCAGGGGTTCGTGGCGGTCAACTGTGCCTCCGAGTTAACGCACGGGAATTACGTGAGGACCGATCTTTCCGGCATCCAGGTCGATAGCCAGCGTTGGGATGCATTTCAGTTATCGCCCGCTTATGCCCCGTTGGTAAATGGCAAAGGCGTCCTGCTGATGAACAACGTCGCCCGCAGGAACGAAGCCGACCTGACCAATTATTACGGAGCGAGTATGGACCCCTCGGCCGGCGGCTTCTATTTTTACAACACATTTGCCAGCATCATGGAGCCGAGCAATGATCCCCTGGCGTTGCTGGCGAAAATCGATTCGCATGGGAATTGGACCGCCCACGGTGCCGCATCCTGGGGCAGTGGCCAGATGATTCCGAGCAGCGACAGTGTGGCTCTGAAACTCTCCGGCAAAACCCCCGCAATTGGTGGCACTCTGAAAGCAGGGGAGTGCGCTCGTGGGGGCGCAAATGTTCCGGGGGCGCTGGTCGGCCAAATTGTGGCGCATCCCGCGGCCAGTGACGGCAGCCTCGATGCTCCACTGGAACTTCTCAGCGGGGCCGTTACCGCCGTCAATACGGTTACCGTGCAGCGTTGTGCCGTCGGGCCGGTCACCCTGCCCGCCAAAACTTACAACGTCAGAGTAATCCCATGATCGCCGGAAACACGACCGCCGAAACCAGGGAAGCCGGAACCAGGAACGACCAACCCCATGTGGGGTGCGTCATCGTCAACTGGAACGGTTGGCGAGACACCGTGGCGTGTCTGGATGCACTACGGTTGGTCGACTATTCTCCGCTGTCGGTGGTGGTGGTGGACAACGGCTCAAGCGACGATTCGGTGGCCCGCATGCGCGCTGCGCACCCTGCAGTCCATGTGCTGGAAACCGGAAAGAACCTTGGATTCTCGGGTGGCAACAATACGGGGATTCGCGAGGTGATGCGGCAGCAAGTCGAGTACGTGTGGCTTCTGAATAATGACACTCAGCCGGCTCCCGGGGTGCTGCGCGAGTTGGTCCGAACCGCCGAGGCAGATTATCGGCTAGGAGCTGTAGGATCGGTGCTTCGCTACGCTTCGGCCCCGCAGAAGATTCAAGCGTGGGGAGGCGGCTGGATCAGCCTTTGGACCGGGTATTCCAGCCACGCCACCGCCCCTCCAAAGCATGGCCGCCGATTGGATTTTCTAACCGCGGCCAGCATGCTGGTCCGGCGCAAAACACTGGAGGATGTCGGCTTGATGGATGATCGATTTTTCTTGTATTGGGAGGATGCAGAATTGTGTTTCCGGTTCCGCAAGAATGGCTGGGGCCTGGGAGTCGCTCCCAATGCGATCGTGCTGCACAAAGTAAATGCCAGCACACAAAAAGTAACAAGCCCCACGGACCGGTACTTTACCTCCTCTGCCATCCGCTTCCTTTCCCAGTACTCGCACGTTCCGATGCTGTCAGCGTTCCTGTTTTTGTCCCGGCGCATTCTCCATCGGGCTCTGGCAGGAAGAGTGGACGCGGTCCACAACGTGTGGAAGGGCGTGGAAGATTACCGAAATCGCGACCGCTGGGCGACGCTCCCACTAGCCTGACTATGCGGCGGACCAGACCTATCCTCGCCTTTGATGCACGCGCTCACGCAACTGGAATTGGGCGTTACACCGAGCAATTGTTGATCGGTCTGCGTACTTCGTTGCCGGGAGTTGAGCTATGGTGCGTCGCGCATCCCGCACACGGAAAGAAGCTGGCAGCTTACGCGGACCGCATCATACCAAGCTCTGCTCCGATGTACTCGATAGAGGCGCAAATAGCCATGCCGGGTCTGGTGGAAGGAGCGACGCTCCTGCATTGCCCTCACTATGACATCCCTGTGCTCTACTCGCGTCGTATGTCGGTTACCATTCACGATGTGACCCACTTACTCGACCCAGCTTTCAGAAACACTTTGAAATCCCGCATTTTTGCGAAATCCCTCTTGAAGCTTGCCATAGTGAAAGCACGTCGGATCATAACCATTTCACAATACTCAAAGCGGATGATCCTCGAACACTTGGGCGGAAACGAGAGCAAGATCTCGGTGATTCACCGTTACGCCAGTCCCATATTCACGCCCATGCCGCTGCTTGAGGCCAAAAGAATCGTGTGCGGACAATTGGGACTCTGCCGGGATTACTTTCTTTTCGTCGGCAGCCCGAAGCCTCACAAGAATCTACCCGTACTTTTTGAAGCCTTCGCGCGGCAGCGATCAAAACACCACCGAACCCACGAGTTGGTCATCATCGGGAAAGACAAGAATAACGAGCCGGCCCTGCGTACTCTCGCGGTTCAACTTGGGATCGACCAGCAGGTGCGTTGGATTGAGTCTGTGTCCGACGAATTGCTGCGAGCCTGTTATTCGGCGGCGGAGGCAACGATTCTCCCCTCCAGGCAGGAGGGCTTTGGGCTGCCGGTAATTGAATCCATGGCCTGTGGGACTCCGGTGATTTGCGCGGATGCCGCTTCTTTGCCTGAAGTGGCCGGAGGCTGCGCCCTCCTGTTTGATCCTTCCAGCCCCGAGGAATGTAGCGCGCAGATGTCGAGGATCATGGATTCATCTCAGCTTCGCAGTGAACTGCGTGAAAAAGGCTTGAAACGCGCATGCCAATTTGATGCAGCCAGAGCCGTCGCCGAACACACCCAACTCTTTTCAGAACTCTTGGCTAGCTGACCAAGCAAGCTCACAAGCAGGAAACGCTCGATCATCGGGAGCAGGCCGCGGCTCACGTCCATCGACCCGGCAGCCTGACCACTGGGAATCGACTGAGGTGCTCAATTCACGATATGCCCACACTCCAACGTATTCCAGACGCAATGCACGTTAAAGGACCTGCCAATATGCTATTTCGGTATCTGCGACTTATAGCCTGCTGTATGGTTGTGCTCGGTGCTGTTGGCGTGTATGCACAGACCGCGCGCATCTCAGGGCAGGTTCTTGATCCTCAAGGCGCAGTCGTTCCGAAAGCTCCTATCCAGATCATCAATCAGGAGACGAAGGCGAAGCTGGACACCACCGCGGACGACAATGGTCACTATACGTTTCCGTATCTTCCCGCAGCAAGTTACCAGGTCCTTGTGCATGTCGAGGGATTCAGCACCTTTGACACCTATATCACTCTTGGCATGGGGCAAGCGCTGGATTTCGATATCCAACTAGCGCTTCCGTCAGAAAAATCTGAGATCAACGTTTCAGGATCCACGACAACGCAGGTGGAGACACAATCGGCAGACGTGACAGGAACGATTACCGGGACGCAAGTACCGGCCATTGGTCTGAACGGCCGCAACTTTACGCAATTGGCTGCGCTGGTCGCCGGGGTCAGCAATCAGACGGGTCAAGATGAGGCCAGGGTTGGAGTTGCCGGAAGCGTCTCTTTCAGCATCAACGGCGGCCGCACCGAGTACAACAGCTTTCAAGTGGATGGTTCAGAGACCCTGAATGTGGGTATGCACAAGGACAAGACGTCTCTGATTGTTACACCCAGCATCGACGCGATCCAGGAAATCAAGATAATAACGTCGAATTACAGTGCCATGTACCCGAGCGTGGGAAGCGGCACAACAATCGTTACTACGAAATCCGGAACGGACCAATTGCACGGTAGCCTTTATGAATTCTTCCGCAACGAACACCTGAATGCGAAAGGGTACTTCGACGTCGGCAGCAGTGCGCCACTTTACCGGCGGAACGATTTCGGAGGAACCATAGGGGGACCCGTCTATATTCCTCATATCTACAATGGTAAGGGAAAAACATATTTGTTCTTTTCGGAAGAAGCCCGCTATGAACGTGACCCCTACGCTTATCGGCAGGCAGTGCCCTCGGTCACAGAACTGCAGGGAAACTTTTCAGATGTATGCCCCACGCTGGTACCGGGCGGAAGTAGTGTCGTCTACTTCCGGCGGGCTCAATACCCAGATTGCCCCACCACTACGACCATAGCTGCGGAATCCGCCCAGCCCGGCCTGATCAGCACATTTCCGAACAACACGATCCCACTCAATCGCAATGCCCTGTTGATTGCTGGAACGGGCGTTATTCCCCTGCCGAACGCAACCTCTGGCTGCAACTCCACTATTGGCTCGTGCTACAACGGCGACGTAATCCTTCCCACCTACTGGAGGGAAGAACTGGTTCGTCTCGACCACGCGTTTACCGATACCTTGCGGATGAACATGCACTATATCCACGATGCCTGGAATACAACTACTCCCGTTCCGCAATTTGCTTTCACACAAAACAGCTTCCCAACGGTACAGAATAGTTTTTACGGTCCCGGAGTGAGCGCGACCGTGCGAATGACGAAGACTCTGTCTTCCACCCTGCTCAATGAGTTGGTTGTGAGCTATACCGACCAGAAGATTACGCTGTCAAACCTACCGGGAGCGAACGTCACGCTGCAAGGAATAAACCTTCTTGGGGCTCCAGGGGGTATGACAACAATCTTCAACAACGGCTCAGGCGGTAAGATGCCTGGCATCGTGATTGCCGGCAATAATCAGGCATATGGAGGGAAGGGTTTTGCAGTGGACCCGGCTTATTTGCCCTGGGAACACACCAACCCGCTTTATAGTGTGTCCGATAACCTCACGAAGATATTCGGAAGACACAATGTTCAGCTGGGCGTGTATTGGGTCATGTTTCAACGCAACCAGACAAACGGATCGATTGGTGCGGCGACGGGGGATACTCAAGGAATTCTGACGTTCAGCAACATCACGGGCGCAAACACCACGGGAAATAGCGTCGCTGATTTTCTCTCGGGACAGTCAATCGCGGGTTTTCAGCAAGACAGCGCGCAGGGGAGATACCGCCAGCGATACCAGGTGGTCGAGCCCTATCTGCAGGATGACTTTAAATTGAATTCTCGTTTGACTCTGAATCTTGGTCTCCGTGTCAGCGTGTTTGGAAACTTTTACGAGGTCAACAATGATGCCTACAATTGGGTGGCGAGTAGCTATAGCTCTGCGGAGGGCGCTTCCGTCACCATCGGTAGTCAAGGGCAGCTGGTTGACCAGCTCACTGGCCAAAATATTGAGGTGAATCCCAATAATCCTCTGTCGTCCCTTGATCCCCGCTTGGTGAATGGAATTGTGCAATGCGGCAAGAATCGAGTCCCGTCTGGCTGCATGGCGAGTCACGTGCTGAATCCGGCAACGCGGATCGGATTCGCCTGGTCTCCCTTTGGAGACCGGACGTCAATCCGGGGGGGCTACGGAATATTTTTCGAGCATGGCACCGCAGACGAGGCCAACACCGGCTCGCTCGAAGGCGGCGCACCGCCGGTATTGGATATGACTCAATTGAACCCAGCGGGATGGAGCAGCATCGGGGTTGCGCCGAATGGATTGTCACTCGCCTTTCCGTTGAACGTTACTTCGATCCCGACTAGCACAGTGTGGCCGTATGTACAGCAGTGGAGCCTGAGTGCAGAGCATGAGTTGCCACAACAGATGATTGCGAGCATTGCCTACGTTGGCAGCAAAGGAACCTTTCTTCCGGTCCAGTTGCAAATTAATCAGCTTACTCCCCTGCCCGCAGCTCAGAACCCATATGCTCTTCACCAACCGCTTCTGGTCAGCGGGTTCAACCCGATTACCGCTGGAAACAATGCCTACCCAAATGGAGGGGATTGCAATGGCATTCTGCCGAGCGGCACCGTAGTTTCAGGACCGGCGATCACTAATCTCCTTACTGCTTGTTACGGGCTAGGTCAGGTTGCGACGAATCCTAACGCTCTTCGCGAGTTTGCCCCCGGCCTGGGCCAAATCTATTCGCTTCAGAATGTGGCGAACTCGACCTACCATGCCATGCAGTTTTCATTTCGCCGGTCCAAAGCGCCATTAGTTCTGGGCGCAGCCTATACCTACAGTCATTCGATCGACGACGCCTCCGACCGTTCCGACGCATCGTCAGTCAATTCGCTTGATTTGCGATCCGCCCGCGCAAGTTCCAGCTTTGATCAGCGTCATTTGCTCAACGTCAGTTACATATACGACCTCCCGCTGCAAAAATTGCTGTTCAGTTGCTGGCCGGCGGGTTGGGCATCACCTGACTGTCCGGAGGGTCAAGCCTATACTCCTTCCAAGTTTGCTCAATCTGTGTTGAAAGGCTGGCAGTTATCAGGGGTCACCATATATCAAACCGGCACTCCCTTCACTGTACTCAATATCGGAAGCCCAGATGGCATTGCGACACCGGATAATGCCGGAGTTGCGAATGGGGCCGGAGCCGGGTCTTATCCGGACTTATGCGGAAACGCCCAGGCCGCTATTCCAAAAAGAGGCACCAATTCCTCCAGTTTTGGGCCACTCCTTCTGAATCCTGGCGCTTTCTGCGCGCCTCGAGGTCTTACCTTTGGCAACGCTGGCAGGAATGTATTGCGCAACCCAGGGCGATTCAACACTGATCTAGCTCTTCTCAAGCACATCGCTGTGAGCGAAAGATCTTCTCTGGAAGTGCGTTTTGAGACGTTCAATATTTTCAACCACACGCAATTTCGCATTTATGATCCTACCCTCGGAAATCAGGCCAACAATACCCTGAATTGTTATGGCGGTCTGGGTACAGGCTATTCTGGGGCCGGCGGTGATGGTGCTGATTGTCTGACTGGAAGTGCTTTTCTGCATCCGGTGAGCGCTCACCGACCCCGCACACTGCAGCTTGGCATTAAGTGGATGTTTTGAAGCATTTGTGCAAATCTGCATTGATCGATGCGGGATCAATGGCGTGACCCAGCCACTCCTACACGGGCAGACACAACGATGAAGCGAATAGGCACAACAATCGCCAAGAACGCCATCTCCAACCTCATCCGAGGCGGAGCGACAGCGATCGTTGCCCTTGCGCTGCCGCATTTTCTCACTCGCAGCCTGAGCCATGACCGATTCGCCGCGTGGTCACTTTTGCTTCAGATGTCGGCCTACATGACCTATCTGGATTTTGGTGTTCAGACGGCGGTGGCCCGGTTTCTCGCCGGGTATATGGAACGCGGCAGCGAGAAGCACCGGGATCGCCTGGTCAGCACAGCCCTTGCACTCTTATCCATGGCGGCAGTGCTGGCGACCTTTGTGATCATTGTCGTACTGTGGCAGCTACCAAACCTGTTCTACGGCATTCCTCCTGAATTGATACCAGAGTTCCGTCTTGCTGGGGGGATTGTAGGAGCGAGTGTAGTCCTACTTCTGCCGTTATCTGCATACTCCGGAGTACTCTTGGGACTGCACCGCAACGAATATGTTGCCGCCGCCGTGGGAGGTAGCCGATTGCTCGGGGCTGCAGGAGTATTGCTATTGGTGCAACATAGCCATTCATTAGTCCTGTTGTCTGCCTGCATTGCGTCCGCCACTGTGCTGGGCAGCTTGTCCCAGATAGTGATGGTGAAGCGATTACTGCCGACCCTGACCGTTTCGCCCTCGGGCGTGCGGGCCGCGACTGCCATGGAGCTGGGAGGCTACTGTGTCGGACTTACTGTCTGGACCGTTGGAATGTTATTGATAAGCGGACTCGACGTTGCAATCGTTGGGCATGTCGATTTTAGGGCGGTTGGCTATTACTCGATCGCCGCGGCCCTAGTGACTCTATTTTCGGGAGCGCACACAGCGATTTGCAGTGCATTTATGACTCCACTCGCAGCCTTGCACGCGGCCGGCGAGGTTGATCTCATCCGTGGGGTCATACTGAACGCCACCCGCCTCAGCACCTTTGTGAATCTCGTCGCAGTGACGGTCACATTCTTGGGCGGAAGATTCCTTCTTCAGCTGTGGGTCGGTGAACCGTACGCGACCCAGGCTCTACCCATAGTTGAGATCCTGATGCTCGCCCATGCGATCCGATTAGTCATGAACCCATACGCATCCGCACTAATCGCGACCGATCTTCAAAGACACGGAGTCGCGCAGGGTGCTGTCGAAGGGATCGTTAATCTTATCTGCAGTCTCATAGGCGCATACTGGATCGGATCGCTGGGCGTCGCCTTGGGCACCCTTATCGGTGCCATCTGCGGACTGGCTTGGACATGTCTGTTGACTGCCCGCCGTACCGCGGAGATCTCCTCGGGACGACGAAAGTTCATTTCCGAAGGAATATTGCGCCCGTTCCTGTGTACTCTGCCTTTGGTGATATTTACCGTAGTCATGTACGACCATGCGCTGACCTTAAACAGTGTTGCACTACTCGGCCTCTCTGCGTTTGCAACCTATTTGTTAATGCACCGTTTTGGTGGCCCACTCCCAAGATCGTTGCAGTTCGCCAAACCGTTCCTGCAGCCTAGATAGGAAGCGGATAGACAACAGGCTCTGCAAGAGATCCAATGTGCAATTATCCGCAGAGTACGAATCAGATTCTCGCCACAAGCCTCGACACCGATCCCACAAGTTGAACCGCTCCGTCTTCAATCGAGAGAGACCTGGTTGAGCGGAGATCGCCGGTCAGGCCAACGAACGCGTTCGCTATTCAGAGGAACTCATGATGGAACCATTTGGAGCCAAGCCACGCGCCTTACGATGCACTCTGTTCCGGGTATTGTTCTTAGCGACATTGGCAATGTTGACGGGTTGCGGCGGAAGTACGCCCCCGCAGGTCGGCTTGCCGACGCAGCCGGGGGCAGCCCCCGTCAATTCCTACGTGGGTGGACAAGGGAACTCCCCCTCAGAGGCGTTACCGTGGAGCGTGACCATTGACCGCAGCAAGAACGTGTATTCCTACAGCAACCCAAGCTCTCCAAGCCCTGTTCCCGTAACCGGATCAGTTGCAGCCTTAACCGGCGGATCCCTCGTTCTCCTCGGGCCGAATGGTTATCAAAATGGCCTTGCCGTCGAGATTCCTGGGGACGCAATTATCTTAAGGCCTGGAGATACCACCACCGCGCCTGTTTTCGCTGTACGGCAAGCCTCCTGCTTTACTATTGGCGGCAACGTGAAGTTTCTATTTGTATTCTCCCCGGGGCTCACTATCACCAATCAAGCGTTTTTTGGGCGCGTCTATGCGAGCACCGGTAGCGACGCAACCCAATGGCAGTTCAGTAATCAGACCTTGTATCAAGCCCCAAGCGGAAGCCTTCCATCAAACGCGATTGTTCCAGGGTATCCAGGCGATTACCCTGGAACGTGTACCAGTTCAAGCGGGTCAGCTGCTGTCAGTTCTGCGCCCCTAGCCAACTTTGGAGCTGGTTCGCAAAATTCCTCAACATACACCCTACCCACCGAGTATGTGATCAGTCCAGGCGGCTTTTTCTTTGAAAACCAGGACTATGTGAATGTACCGCCAGCTCTGGGTTGGTCGTACCCCGCTATTTCTGCCTGGGGCGTCAGCGAGCCTCCTGCGCCGCTGGCAGTCGGTGCCACGGCGCAGGTGAGTTATGTTGGATTCCTTTTCGAAACCACTAATGGTAATAAGACTTACCGTACGCGGCTGGTCGGTTTCGGTGGTAGCTCTGTATCGGGCACCGTTATGACCGGAGGAACATTTCCTAACGAAGACCCGACGCAGCCGTCCACTGTGAATATGAGTATCACATTCGGGACGCAAGACCCACTTAACAACGGGGTGTACTACCTGGCCAAGTTAACGACCCCTGACGACGGCACCGCGTTTACCATTTCTTGTCTCACATACGGTGTAGGTCAAAGTGGAACTCCAGCGTGCACAAATAACGCGGTGGCCACGGTAGGCTATTCGAATGGGCGATACGCCATCATTCTTAGCGCGATCGACACTAGCGGCAATCAAGAAATGCTGGTGCTGTTCCAGCAATGATCCGTATTGAGTAGTGTTGTCATCGCCGGGCTCAAGACAAATCGTATAACCCCTAACTGAACATACCCTGGAGAGAATGAATGAGTTGCAACCGCAGCATACGTGCAGGGTCGGCCAGCGCGTGGGTTACGCCGACGCTGTTGCTGGCTGGAGTCTGCTTAGTCTCGGGTTTAGTGGGCTGTGGCGGGGGAGGACAGTCAGGCGCCTCGATAGCGTTTGCCGTAGTGCCATTGGCCCCCCCAACATCGGCTGGGTTAGGCACGGTTGTAAGCGTTGCCGCCGTCGTAAGTGGGGGCGCCGTTGCTCAAGGCGTGAATTGGACGGTAACATGTACGCCTGGCCCGGCCAAGGGGGCCGACTGCGGCACTATTACTCCGCATACCTCGAGCGGCTACCCTGCAACCTATATTGTGCCCGCCGGCGACTTGACTGCCAATTCTGTACCGGTCGGCGGAACGGTCACCGTAACTGCTGCGTCCACGGCAAATCCCAGTCAGAGCGTTAGTGCGACCATTCAAATTACCGTTCCACAGACTTCAGTTGCATTCAACCAAGCACCGCCAGCTTCCATGCTGACGGGAGCCACCGCCAATGTAGTCGTGTACGCCAGTAATGACCCTATTAATAAGGGGGTTGATTTATCGCTGGATTGCGGAAGCTCGGGCGGGTGCGGTTCCATTGTTCCCGCTCACACCGACGGAACGGTGTCGAGTTTCGCGACATATACAGCGCCGTTGGTGGTGCCGTTGGTCAACCCGGTTACGATCACCGCCACTTCCACCGCCGACCCAACTCAAAGTGCCGTAACGACCGTCACAATCAAGCAAGCGCCGCTCAAGATTGTGCTGTCGCAGACTCCGGCTCCAAATCTGCCAGTAGACGCGGCGACAAATCTCACAGCTGTTGTTACCTTCGATCCCAATGACGCAGGCGTCGATTGGACCGTGTCGTGCCAGGGCACCTCGTGCGGTTCGTTCAACCCAAGCCATACCGCCAGTGGCCAGTTGACTAGCTTCACTGCTCCGCCGAGCGTGCCTCCTGGTAGCGTGGTTACTATTGTTGCCGCCGCCACGACAATCCCAACCACAACAGCGACGGTCCCTGTCACGGTAACCCCGGCGAATCTCAGGAACGATCTTCTGAATGGGCAATATGCATTTCTGCTGAAGGGAGTCAGAGAAGGGGGGACATGGGCGATCGCGGGGAGCTTAATTGCAGACGGGATCGGTAACATTGATGTTGCTACGGAGTCTTACCTGGGGAACAACAGTACCTACTCCCTCTCGGGAACTTACTTTGTTCAGAGCGACGGGACAGGGACAATTACCTTGAATGGCGCGCCTACTGGCCTAGGGTATTGGAACAACGGGCAGCAGATCTTCCAGGTGAGTGTGGTGAATTCCGGTGTAATGTCAATGGAGGAGTTCGACGGCTACTATAGCCCGACTCTTCACGTTCCCTACGGCGGAACACTGAGCGGCACTCTTCAGCAGCAATCAGTCGGGGCGTTTCAGCCTCTTTCGTCGAGTTCCTCCTACTCCTTCCTTCTGTCGGGCTTCGGTCCGCAGAATGGTCCCGCATTTTACGGAGGTGTTCTTAACGGAGGGTCGAGTGCATTCACCATGGATCGATCGATCGCGGGCGTGATTGATTCGATAGCGGGAACAGCGAATCTCTTTTACGACAAGGTGAACAACAGTAGCGGAACAGGGATTGTCAATTTCGGTTACACCACCAACGCCGTCTCTAACGGAGTGTATACGTTCAGATACTACGTTATCGATTCCAGTCACTGGATTCTCATTGCCGCCTCAAGCACAGCAGGCGATTTGCAGGCGGGTCACCTGTACTTGCAGCCTTCTGTGGCTTCTGGTCCGACTGGCAGCTTTGCGTTTACCGAGGCCGGCGCAACGCCTTTGCCCGAGGGAAGTTTGCCGCTGGCACTGGGAGGACTTTTCTCATCCGATGCTCTGGGTAATGTGACTGGCGTATTGGATGCGAACATCAATGGCACTGTGACCAGCACCCAGGTGTCAGGAAATATGGCCTTGACGACGAGCGGCCGCTACATTCTCACGTTAACGGGTGGTGCGGCGCAGCAATTTGCCGTCTATCCAACTGCGACGCATGGCCTTCAAATGCTAGAACTGGACCCGCAGATGTCGGGGGTGGGAGTCGCACTCCCTCAGACAACTGGAGCCAGCGCTAACGCTTCCATGTTTTCAGGCAACTATGCCGCCGCGTACCAAATGCTGGGGGAGATCAATACTGCGAATGGTGGAGTTGGACCCTGGGACGACTTTCTGGGGCCGCTCACTGCGGATGGCGTATCGAATCTCGGCGGTTCGATGGCATTGGACCAGTTTGACGAAGTTTCGCAGGCGTTCTGGACCCAGACACCGGCGGCAACCCTCACCGGTAACTTTAGCGCCGGTCCGCAGGGGCGCTTCACGGGATCCTTCTCGATTCCCCCTCTGGCCACATCGCAACAAGTGCTTTATATCCTGGATAGCTCCACCGTGCTTTCCCTGGGACTCGATTCCGGACCCTCGACGGGCATTCTGCAGGCAAAACAATTCTGAGAGAAACCACGCACGCTTTCGCTGTGTCGTACATCCGGCTAATACTGGCAACTCCAATTTGTGGCGAACATATGTCCACCCTGACTTATGCAGCCATTTCGTTGGATCAACCAGCTAAACATAGGCCGGAGGGTAACGCCATCTGAGCGCAGAAGCTGAAAACCATAATCATCGACGGTCATACCTGGGGGTAGGTACTGGTTGTATGCGGGGTCTAGCGTCCCTCCGGCTCCAGGGGACACAGCGTAGATGATAGTTGCATCGAAAAGATGGCTTTGCATCAAATCATTGACCAGGTTTCCAAGGGCAATTACTTGTTCCTGATCGATGCAATCGCCGAGATCTGAAGTGCCGCTGCACGTGCCCGAAGTTATTGCATCAACGCTGCTGGTGCCAGTTTCAGTGATCCAAAATTGCTTACTTGCATCTTGCTGAGCCACAACAGCTTGACGAAGGCTCGTGGAGATGGCCACAAAACGAGGATTGATATCCATATCCGTGGAGTGTCCGTAGCCAAACGTCGAATCCGCATAGGCGTGGGCATTCACAATATCGAAATTTGATCCTGCGCCAACGTTATAGATGCCGGTGAGAAAGTCAGCCATTGTCTGCGGCAAACCAGTATCAAAATCAGCTGGGATCCCGCAATCAAGGGAGAATGCAGGGTTCTGAAGGACGTCCGATGCCCCACCCATTCCCCCCATGAGAATGTGGATATTTGGATTCACCTTTCTCGCGGGTGGGACGACGACGTTTAACATCTGTCCATAGAGCGCTCCTCTTTCCATTGGGCAGTCCGGCTGAGCTGTTCCAACAAACAGTGTCGTAAAACCTGGTGCGTCCATCTCATTGAAGAGTTCCCAATACCTGACGTTGGGAAAACGAGCCACAAGATTGGTGAAGATTCCAGAGAGCGCGTGGAACGCCGCTGTTCGGTTGGGATAATAATTCCAAGTCGGTAGAGTATTCGGACCCTGCAAGCCAGGCATATAACTCGGAGCTTCGGTGCCGAGAAGCAACTCCGGAGTCACACCATTGGCGAGATCTAGTTCGATTTGTGCATCCAGCTGTTGAAGATAAGGGCTCGCTGGATTGTAATTTCCATGTTGATCCATGAACCAATCCCAATATGTGCCAATTCGATCGACTATCAGCCCAGCCTGCTCAGCGCTCTGGTACATCGATGCTGCTGTCTGCTGGGGAAGGGAATTAAACAGTTGCCCCATGTGAACGGCGCCCAGCTTAGGAATTCCGCAGCCAATTCCATCGTCATAGCAAGCAACTTGAGATGAGATATTTGCCGGGTTCGCGGCCGGTTGAGAACAATTCAGTTGGGAAGCAAGAAGAGAAAGCAAGATTGCAACCAAAGATATTCGCTTCAAGTCCAGCTTGTTTCTCTTCATAAAAGTGTTTCTGAACGCGAGCTAGATACGTAATCGGCATAGCGGGATAGAACACTCCAGTTACCGAAGGTCCGGGTGCGTTGCTTGAGGGCGAGCGGGCGTCACGCGGATTTCTATGAAGTCGCGGCAGCCATGTCGAACTGAGGGGGCCAACCCCGCGGCTTTAAAGGCTCTGTGCGGCACGGCTAACGAGGTTGCGGAAAAAGTATTTTGTACGGCTGAGATTCCCTTCAGACTTACGGCGCGGCTTGAAGCCGCGCCCTTTCAAGACAAGACAGAATCGTGAGTTTTTCCGCAACCTCTAACGCCGTGTCATACGAGTTCTTTTGCATCATGAACGGTGCGGGCTAGAGGGTTGCACGCGTGGAGATAATTGAGATGAATCGTGAATCGGTCTGGTACCGCCGGACCAGCTATTCGGTACCGGGGCTGCTTCTGTTCGTTTTGTGCGGGCTTTCGATCATGCTGTCTACCGGATGCGGAAGCACCAAGAGTCTGCCGACGACCATTGCTTTTGCGTCGGGTCAGATGGCTCCGCCATCGTCCGCGGTGGCGAATTCAACGGTGCAGTTTGCTGCCATCGTGAACGATGACTCCGCCAACCTTGGGGTGAGTTGGCTGCTCACCTGTGGCAGTCCTACAGTCGCAGGTTGTGGTTCCCTCAGCCGTCACACCGCGAGCGGAGCTCCGGCTACGTTCATCGCTCCTGCGTCGGTGCCACCCGGAGGAACGGTTACAATTCAAGCCAACTCATCGGCCGTTCCGGCTGCAAGTCTCACAGTCACGATAACGATTACTCCGATCGTCTACGGGCCTGTCTCGATCGCTTTCTCTCCGCCTCTGCCCGCCACCGTACCGATTGGTACGAATCCGACTATCGTCGCAGTCGTGACCAACGACCATCTCGGCCAGAACGGAGAGCCCATGGGGTGCACGATGAGTCCTCCTGTTTGTGCTGTAGCTGGGACATGCGGGTTCTTAACTACCCTCAATTCCTGCATAGCCATCTATATTCCTCCCTCGCAAGTTCCCCAGGGTGGGACTGTGACATTTACTGCTAGCTCGAATGCCGATCCTAGCCAGACTGCCACTGCGACTGTAACGATTACTCCCCCGACGGTTGCAATCTCGCTCTCGCCACTACCGCCGGCCTCGATCTCCGCGGGGGCAGCGACTAACGTTGCCGCCATGGTCACAGATGGTACGGCCCCGGACCCGTTTGGAGTTGACTGGAGCATTACTTGTGCCGGCACTGCGTGCGGTTCCTTCATCCCTCAACACACCGCGAACAACGTGGTTACGAGCTACACCGCGCCTTCCGCTGTTCCACCCGGAGGAACGGTTACCGTCACCGCGACGTCAACGTCGGATCCGAGCAAGCACGCATCGGCTGCGCTCACCGTGACTCCGGCCACTTTGAACAATGGCCTCTTGAAGGGTCAGTATGCGTTCCTCTTGAGCGGCGTACAGGTTGAAGGTACCTCCGTTTTGGCGGGAAGCGTCATCGCAGATGGCAACGGCAACATCACCGCCGGAGAGGAAAGCTTGTCGGGACAACAGTCGCCGGTTACTGGAATCACCGGCTCCTACTTCATTGGGGGCGATGGGCGGGGCACCATGACCCTCAGCGGCCTTCCTGGAATCGGCTATGGCGGCTGGCTAAACGGACAACAGATATTTGCCATCACTGCGGTCGATCCGGCGCATGTTTTCCTGGAGGAATTTGATGGGTCGGGGACCTACAACATTAGAGGGAATCCTGTTATTAGCCCCTGGTACGGACGGACTTTGCGTGGAGAGCTCGAACTTCAGCAGCCGAGCGATTTCGGCGTTCCGCCCTCCGGGGCTTATGCCTTTACCATGACGCACGGCGGTCCAACATCTTCCCAGTCCACGTGTACGGCATTTTATGTGTGTGCGTCCTATTACGGTGGAGTACTGACGGCGGACGCTGCAGGCAATATTTCGAACTTCTGGATGGATCGTTACGTCGATGGCGTCACCGGTTCCATCGTGAGCGGGAGCTACGGTCCCCAGTCGTTCGGTGCGCTTGACAGCTTTGGGTACGGCAAGGTCAACCTCGGTCCCTATTCCCTCACGTACTTCCTGGTAGATTCCGGACACCTGATCGTGATGGCAAGTTCCAGTTCGGATAACACAGGTTTGCCGGCCGGGCACCTGTATTCGCAGTCTTCGGCCGCCGGCTCACTCACTGGCACATACATGTTTACCTTTGCCGGTTCAACTCCACTCACTTCCGTCAATGGCCAAGACATAATCGGCAGTTCTCCAGAGGCGATTGGTGCCTGGTTTACCAGTGACCAGAACGAAAATGTGAGCGGCTACCTGGATACGAACAATAACGGAACAGTCCAGAGCGCGCCGGTTTCCGGAACGCTGGTTCCGAGTATTGTCAGCGGGAGTGCCGTGGCTGGCCGTTGGACCCTGTCATTGGTGGGTGGTGGGGCCTCCCAATTTGCGGTATACCCCACCATTAATCATGGTCTTCTCATGTTCCAGTTGGACACCCGGAAGTCAGGGACAGGCACGGCCTTGGTTCAAGCTCTTCCGTCCCCGACCTTCCAGGGAACCTATGGCGTGAGCGTGCAACAATTAGGGACTCTGAATACGGCGCGAAATCAGACGCTCGGGCTGCCGGTTGGCGCCTGGAGCGATATTTCCGGCCAGATCATGGCCAGCAGTTCTTCGAACCTCACGGGGACCCTTGATATCGACCAAGTGAACGGGTTGTTCCTCGGCCCCAGCGGAAACTTCTGGATGCAAACCCCCGGTGCATCCACCACGGGTAACTTCACGACTGGTGCTCAGGGGCGGTTTACCGGATCGATTACGCTACCCGCTACAACCTCCACTCAACCAGGTACGCTAGGGGCTGTTTTCTATGTGGTGGACGATTCGACAGTGATGCTGCTGGAAAACGATGCAACACCCGCTGTCGGCATTCTCCGGGTGCAGAATTTCTAGCTGCGAAAGAGCTCGCGTGCGGGCGCTCATTTTTGAACACGTTCGGCCACTGACCCGCATTGCAAACGCCGCCAAAACGAGCGGCGGCTTCAACCGCCGAGATATAGGACTCGGTGTGGCGCAGATTTTTTCAGCAGCCTGCTAGGCCGCTCATTTCCCCGAAAATCCCTTCCGAATTGGTTTCCGCGGTCAAAATATCGATTGGCCATTTCCCGGCGCGGCCAACTGGGGTCGTGAAACCGCGTTTGGTCGCCCTGCCGCGAGAGCAGATCGCTGCCTTTTACCAGGAGTTGCGTTCCCCATTGAGTGCGTCCCTGCGCCGCTGGAGATTGCCAGCCGAAGAAGTGGAAGACCTGGTGCAGGAGACCTTTGTTCGGCTCATGTCCCATGGGCCCGAAGATCTCGACGCAGAGAGCGCGCGTTATTGGTTGTTTCGAGTTGCTCACAATCTGGCCATCGATCGTCAGCGATCCGGGTGGAGCAACCTGATCGATGCGCGAGCCAACGTCGACGTGCTTCTCTCGGCTCGCCCAAGTCTAGGCTCCAATCCGGAAAGGATTCTCCTGAACGGCGAACAGGTGCGAATGGTGCAAGACAATCTGGCCAAGCTTACGCCGCGCCAGCGTCATGCCATATACCTGCGGATTTCCGGCCTCAGCTACAAGGCCATCGCGAACGAACTAAGGGGCACCACCAGCAGCGTCGGAGAGCTGATCCGTCGCGGTCTGAGGCGGTTGGGAGAAAACGGCAATGGCGTCATTGATTAAGGACAATTCTAACGCCTGAAAGTCTGGGGGATTTATGAATGCTGCCGCCACTCCGTTGGCCGCGCTGGATGACGCGAAAGTAGAGCGCGCGGCCGCGTGTCCGGCGGACGAAATAACCGTTTCCGACGCTCGCAGCAACACCCAGCGCTTTTATCATCCAGAACTGGATGCACTTCGTTTTTTTGCGTTCTTCCTGGTGTTCATCCACCACCATTTTCCAGGCACTCCAGCGCAATACAACCCGCACCTTGGGAAACTGGTCGCGGTATCAATTTCCAGCGTCGCGTCGGCTGGAGCTTTCGGAGTCGACATTTTTTTTGCCCTGAGTTCCTATCTCATCACGGAACTACTTCTGCGTGAGAAGGCGCGTTCGGGCCGCGTGGATGTCGGGTCATTTTACCTGCGTCGCATTCTGCGGATATGGCCGCTCTATTTCTTTTTCCTGGCGTTGGCGGCCGGTATCAACGGTTTCATCCCGAACGAGCACGTCAGCGGGAAAGCAATCGCTGCCTTTCTGTTGTTTTCGGGCAACTGGTGGATGATGTTTGCCGGGCGGAGCGTCTCGGTGATTAACCCGCTATGGAGTGTTTCGGTCGAGGAGCAGTTCTATCTGGTGTGGCCGCCACTGGTTCGCCGTCTCAATGAGCAGGGGATGCTGGTGGCTTCGGGCATCATGCTGTTGGTTTCGAATTTAGCCCGGCTGGCGATTGCTCTGGCTCATGTTCAGTCGGAGAGATACATTTGGTTTAACACACTCACCCGTTTGGATCCCATCGCCCTCGGAATCATTACCGCCGTTTTGCTGCGTGGCCGTTCGCCATCCCTCTCTTCTATTCGACGTGCATTGCTCTTCCTGACCAGCTTAGCGGTGCTATTGGTGGCCGCAAACGTTCTGCACACACGGGCGGAGGTGGTTCACCTTGCGGTCGCGCTGGGATATCCGCTGGTTGCTGTGAGTTCAGTGGGCTTTCTCGTCTCGCTGTTGGCGAGCGATCCGCCGTGGTGGGCTCGCGGCCCGTTGGTGTATCTCGGGCGCATCAGCTACGGCCTCTACGTATTTCACATTCTCGCTCTAAAGCTGGCTGACGTCATCGGAGCTCACGCTTCATTCGGTTCTCGATTCGTGAAAGGCGAGGGAGTGCTGGGCTTCGTTCTGACGCTGCTCATGGCGATCGTGTCGTACCAGGTGCTCGAGAGGCCGTTCCTGCGAATCAAAGAGCGGTATTCACACGTCCTCTCGCGTCCGGGCGGGTAGTTCCCGGAGAACTGCCATGTGACGAGTTGATGAATTTATTTCCCACACCCTGGGGAACGCGCGCACCAATCGTTTTTTTACGTGCAAGCATATTACTAAACAGATTAGAGCGAGCTTGCCAGCGAGTGTGGGCGGCAGCGATGCGTGTGCTTGCGACGCCCGCCGTGGTATGTGCCTCTGTACACCGTGTGCGTGACTGAAGCGCGGGTCTAGAGCAAGCGACAGCGTTCCTTCCTGTACATTTTCTGTTGCACATTTCCGGTTTGCTCCAATTTGGGGCGCCTCGTACGCTGCTGAGGCGCCCCTTTGTTTCGCTAACGTGAAGGCTCGGTGAATTTATCTCCACACCCGTGGGGAATCCGCGTTGGAATCGTCTTACTCGATGCAAGCGCGAAACCTAACAGTCAAGAACGACTAAAAGCGACTTCGCCAGCGAGTGTGGGCGGCAGCGATGCGTGTGCTTGCGACGCATTTCCCCAAAACAGCGGTGCAACCATCATTCCGAAAGGGAAGGTAATATGAAACTGACGAAGTATCTATCTATTGCGGCACTGCTCGTCGTGTCGTTTGCTGCGCAACTCCATGCCCAAACTCTGGCGGCCGCCGGCTCCGGCTCCTCCGGCCTGTGGGTCGCGGCGGGCCAGGGAGCGGCCAAAAATGGCACCAACGCGCAGGTAAATTGCTCCTGGACCTCCACCGCGTCGGGCGTAACCTTTGCCACCGACGTCCGCCCGGGCGTTGGCCTCAATGAGAACGGGAATCTCTGGGTAGTATGGACGCCGGCCGGCGGTTCCTGTACTGCCCCGGGCGCTGGGTCGCTAGTCTATGCGGACCTTAACTTGGATTCGACGATCGGCATGCGCTGCTTGTTTGCTCAGCCCTCGTGCACGCTCAATACCACAGCAGCCGCGCTAACTGCCGGTGCGAACAAACTCCCTGGCATTACCGATACCCCGCTTCCCGCGGGCGTCCTCGCGGCCTTCAACGGGGCGACGATGAACTACGGCGCAACGGACATCATGCCGGCGGATGCGAAATTTGTAACCTACCGAGCTTTGGCCCTTTGCGGTCCCCTATCCTCCGGAACGCAATTCCAGGGCCTTGGCTACGGCCCTGGTCCAGTAGGCCAGACCATCCACAGCGCTTACAGCACCAAGACATTTAACGTCGTCGACTTTAATGTTTTCGGTACCGATCCCATCACCGGGAATGCAATTCCCGCCTACACGATTTACCCGGTTGGCGCGGATCCGGAGTTGGTGTTCGTGAACAATACCAACGCCAGTGGCTTCGGTGCGTCTAACGTCACGAACGTAAGTCGCGCCACGCTGGCCTTGATGTATAGCTCGATTCTGGTTCGCACGGCTGACGTTGTCCCGCAGCCTTTTGCCGGACTGAGCGGAAGCTACTCGGGAGTGACTGCGCTGAGCCGCGAGTTCCTCTCCGGGACCTACAACGTGTTCGAGCACTCTATTCCGAACAGTAAGGAACTCTACCGGTCTCAGGAAACCGGAAATTGCACCGCCGGAACCGATACCGTTTTGGGCAATCCCTTGAACGCGACCAGGACTATCGCCCAAGGTGGTACTTCTACCACAGGCACCCATAACCGCGTGGTTGGAACTGGAGAAATGGTCCAGCAAGCCGCGACGGTCACAGACGCCCTCGGCTACGCCTTCTGGAGCTCGGGGAATTTTGCGACCAGTACAGCCTATAACGTTGCCAACCTCAAGTACCTAACCGTGGATGGAGTCGACCCCCTGTTCCCCACCTACACGAACGGTACTATTCCCAACGCTGGAAACGGACTGCTTCCCAGCGTCACCCTGACCCACGTGACTGACGGATCGTATCCGATCTGGAGCGAGATCCGGTTCGTAGCCTTTGCCCCCGGCGCTGCCGCTGCGACGCAACTGGCATCGTGGGCCCAGACGCAGGTTTCGTTCGGCGCTGGCGCTACGGCGCCCGACTTCGTCATCGCTCCCAACCTGAACGTTTTCCACGCGCACTTTAGTCGTCCGTTTATCAACTTCAACGCCACCAACACTCCGTCAGACGGTCCTCGGGTTTGCGGTTCTGGCAGCAATCCGGAGGATGGCGGCGACGCGGGCGGTTTGGTGATGAGCCTCCAGGCTGGTGCCGACTATTGCGTCCTCAAGAGCGACTACGGCCTTGCCGGCGGCGTTGGCCCCACCAACGCTGCGAGCTTCGGCGTGATTCAATAACCTCGAACCAGCAACCGATTTGAGGAAGTAGGCCGGTCCGCCGGCCTACTTCCTCAATAACCCTAACCCGCACGCATACCCTTCAACTGACATTCGCCAACTGCACCTAGAATTTTCAGAACTCCGCCGAGGGGGAGGGTGATTATGAAATCAGGCAAGTCGCTACTCGTCGTGGTGCTGCTCCTGGCGCCATTTGCCGCGCAGCTCAATGCGCAAACTCTACAGGCCAACATCGCCGGTTCCACTGCCTTCTGGTCGGAGGCGGGGGAAGGTGCTTACTCCTTGGGCGGAACCACGACGACTTGCGCATGGACCACTTCGCCACAATCCTTGGGTACAGCATATGTCATCGACCAGCGGGTTCCCGCTATTCCACAATATTATCCCTTCAGCATCGACTACGGACCCCTGTGGGTGACGTGGACCACGGGAGCGACTGGAACTTGCGCCGCCCCCAGCGCGGATTCAACCGTGTGGGCTTATATCAGCCTGGATTCGGTGCTCGGAATCCGTTGCTTCTTCGCCCAGCCCCAGTGCCAGCTTTTTACCAGCGCTACCGCCGGGGCGGCCGGTGCGAGCGCACTCCCCGGTATCACCGATACGCCTTTGCCGGCCAGCGTTCTCAATGCCTTCGATAAGCAGACGATCAGCATCGCTGCAACTGACATCCTGCCGGTCGATGCCAAATTCGCGACCTATTCCACTTTGGCCCAGTGTGGATCCTTGGGGACAGGCACCCAGTTCATCGGGTTGGGGTACGGTCCGGGACCCTTCGCGCAGACCCCGATTTACAGCTATTTCAGCCAATACTATCTAAATATCAATGACTTCAACGTCTACGGAACCGACGGGGCCACCGGATTGCCCGTTCCCGGCTATACGATTACTCCCGTCGGGGCAATGCCCATAGTGGTCGCGGTGAACACATCAAACCCCTTTGGATTTGGGTCGCCTCAGCTCACCAACGTCAACCGTGCCGAGCTCGGCTTGGCGTTCACCGGTCTTTTGGGTCGCACCGCGGACCTGATAAAACAACCCTTTGCCGGTACAGGAGCGACCTATTTCGGGGTGTCGGCAATGGTTCCGGCGCCTCTTTCGGGGTCGTACAATACTTTTGAGCATTCCATTGCCAACAGCAAAGAGCTCCATCGCTCACTCGACATAGGCAATTGCGACCCTTACGGTGCGCCTTCTGCTAATCCGTTGATCACGTCGAGGAACATCGGTGGCACCACCAGCTACCGCTACCGCGTGATTGGTACGCCGGAGATGCTCAGCGCACTCCAATCAACCACGGACTCCATCGGCTTCGAGTTCTGGAGCGCCGAGAACTTCGCCGGCGTCAGCAACGTCAAGTATGTGACCGTGGATGCGATTGACCCCCTGCAAAATGCTTATGTGGACGGTACCATTCCGCAGGGGGCAGCTTTGGCCAATGTCACACTGAGCCACGTTGCTGATGGAACTTATCCGCTCTGGAACGAGGAGCGCCTTATCAGCTACGCGGCGGGCGCGCCTGCAGCCGCAACTTTCGCGGCATACACTCAAGCGCAATTGTCGTTCGGCCCTGGCGCCACGCGTCCTGACTTCATTCCCGATGCGCAGTTGAACATTTTCCACATGCACTTTGCTCCGGTTGGTATCGATTTCAACGCCACCGACACTGCATCGGATGGACCCAAGGTTTGCGGTGCTGGCAGCAATCCGGAAGATGGTGGCGATGTAGGTGGCCTGGTGGTTAGCATCCAGGCTGGCGCCGACTTCTGCGTCCTGAAGAACAACTATGGAGCGGCCGGTGGCGTTGGCCCCACCAGCACCGCTGATTTTGGTGTCCGTCAATAGCTTCTCAACCGCTAACGGGACCGTGCAAGTGAGGGGAGAGGATAGACAGAGCATCGCCGTCGACCCTCTCCATCACATTCCCGTTTAGAGCAGACCTCTCAACCAGGTATTCGATCACTATGACTATGAGCAATACGGGCAGAACTCTTCATCAGCATCTTTTCGCTCTCTTTTCCCGGTGGGGTTGCTTGCTTCTGGTAGCTTCGCTGGTCGGCTCTTCTCTGGCAGTTCGCGTACTACAGGCTCAAGACCTTCACATAGACCGAAACCCGGATCGAGAGGATTGGTCGGTACTGTCGGCCAAGGGTTTAGGCTTGCAGCCGAGTGCTCCCATGTCCGGTGGGACAGTGGAGCGTCCCGAGTTCACTTGTGAACTCGTCCGACTGCAGTGGCGCCAAGGCGATCCTGTCGACATTTACGTGTCCCTGCCTCGTGGGGTCAAGAAGCCACATGTAATTCTCTACCTCTACGGATACCCGACCGACACCTCGCGGTTCAGGAATGACCTGTGGTCCAAGGGCGCTGTGGAAGGAGGATTCGCCGCGGTGGGCATGGTCTCGGCCCTGACCGGCGAGCGTTACCACAGCCGTCCGATGAAAGAGTGGTTCGTCAGTGAACTGCAGGAATCACTGGCGAAATCGACTCATGACGTCCAGATGGTTTTGGACTACCTCGAGCAGAGGGGCGATCTGAATACGGACCGGGTCGGCATATACGCACAGGGATCCGGCGCGAGCATTGCCATCCTGGCGGCTTCCGTCGATTCGAGGATTGCCGCGCTGGATCTGCTGAATCCTTGGGGAGATTGGTCTGATTGGCTTAAGCAGTCGGCCTTGGTTCCGGAAAATGAACGGTCGGCTTACCTGCAACCTGAATTCCTGGAGAAAGTTGCTGCTTTTGATCCGGTGCAGGTTCTGCCCAAGTTGAACGAGCGGTCGGTTCGGCTGCAACAGGTCGGGGACGATCCAGTGACACCAAAGGCGGCGGGGAAGCGACTCGCCGCAGCGGTTCCTCGGGGGGCCCAAGTGCTGCAGAGCGAGAATTGGGCCGCCTACCGGAAGACTTGGCAGGAGAAGAAGCTTTGGAGTTGGGCCAAAGAGCAACTCGGACAGTTGCCGAGTCCTGCCTCATTGCAGCGTGCAGAACCGGTCGCAGCTGGGGGCCGGCCTGAGTAGAAATAACTTTCGCAGTCGTTGGCCGTTACCAAAATGAAATTGCTTTCAGCGGCTCTTGTCATGAGTATCTAGCTTGACCAGTGGGGCCAAGTTCGATCTTTCTTCTTGGCGGCCGGTTGACGAGTACGGGACCCGGAAGGGTGGGGGAAGAGAGCTATGGCTGCATGTACCTTCTGTGGAAGCAAGAACATCCGCCCGTCTGGATCGTCCTGTCTCGACGCGCCGGGCGCACGCCTGAGGCGCGCATTGACTCTTCGGTGCTTGTATCGCTGCCTTGACTGTGACGCTCTGTTTGAAGCTCTCCTGTTAGGCGGCCTAATTGGGGGTAAGCAGCGCCGGCGCGGTTCTGAATCGCGACCACATAGACAATCAAAGCAATCGGACCGCAGTGTGGGCGTTAGCATTTTCCCCTGAGCAGGAACGCATGTGAGTGAAACTCTATACAAGCAACATGCGCGTTTGCAACACCCACGCCGTTCGCCTCCATTTGCCCGCCTTCCGATGGAGGCTTCCCAGAGACCCCTGATACCTCTACCAAGCGCTTTCCGTCTCAGGTTATTTTGGGACCTAAGACGATCGGAGCCATTGCTAAAACCACCAAAAGATGGGGGCAAGCTTCGTAACAAATCTCATAACAAAGACGCCTAAAACTGCCCATTCTTGGCTACCAGGGAAATCGAGAAGCCGCTGAAACAAAAGACATTTGGCTGACTGCTGAGCAATCAGTAGGTTTAAGGTTCAATTCGCGTTGGTATGTCCCAGCGCCGACAAGTGTCGACTGACTAGCAATCAGTCAGAGTTTGCAATTTTCCTGGGGTTTCGCGCAGTTTGTGTGCGGAATGTGTGCCAGAATTCCGCGGACTTGACGGTTGGGAGAGGTGTACCAAAATCCCTCTTTCCAGCGCTGTCTACCGACACTGAAAAGACACCACTTGCGGAAAGCTGTGCACCACACTAGAAACTACAGTCATCGGCACACCGGGAAGTTGCAAGCCGGACTCGCACGAATCATTTAGTCGAATCTGCATAGAAAAGATGTCGCACCTGCGGCTCGCCAGCCACGTAGCTGAAGACGCGTTGCTCCAATTCACGATCGGCTTTTGTCTGGCGCTCGTGTTGGCGAAGATGTTCTGCCCACGAACGCACCAGGAATATCTCCACAAACCGATTGGCAGCTTCGGTATCGCGATAGATCCCCCATCGATACGCGCCATCGCGACGCCGAATCCGGGCATACTTGCGGATCGCCCTAATAAACTCTGCCTCCTGCCCTGAAACCACAGAGTATTCGATGGTGACCAGAATCGGGCCCTCAAGAAGCTCACTGCCAACCTCTTTGACAATAACCGGCATACGCCAATGATTCCACGGAGTGAGATCTGCAGTGGAGTCCGGAAGTCTTGCAATTAGCGCAAGTATCACACTCCCAACGGTTCCGCACCCGGAGTAGATGAGAGCGAGCCCGATGCCCCGTCGCTGAGCCACACCGCCCCAGGCCGCACTTCCCAGCGCAAAACTCCCCATATAGACGAGCGTGAAAATTGCAAGCACTCTCGCTCGTACCCAGTCCGGAGCCAGGTTTTGGACCAATGCATTGATGAGAGAGATGAACAGAACCCATGCCGCGCCGCCGACCAGGATGACAGGAGCAAGGGCGCTCAAACTGTGCAAACGAGCGATCGTTACGATCACAATGCCGACGATCGCAACGCCCGCGGAGATAATCATTTCCGTCGAGAAACGGGCCCGCAGCGTTTGCATGATCAAAGCGCCGCCAATCGCACCTGCCCCAAAGCACCCCAGTAACACCCCATACCCGATCGCACTCTCATTCACGCTCCTGGCCACCGAAGGCAGTAGCGCGAACAGCGTGCTGGAAAAGAACATGACGATGCCGGTCCGAGCCAACACAGTCAGAATCGCAGGAGAGTTGCGGACGTAGCGAATCGCCGCGACCGTAGCTCCGGTCAAAGTCTCGGCCGGGGCTGTTTGCTGGCGAACCGGTCTTTTCCATCTCGCGACCACCAGAATGACACCGAAAAACGACACGACGTTCGCGACGAAAGCGGTTGCGACGCCTGCTGCCGCGATCACCATGCCCGCTATTGCGGGCCCCACTGCTCTGGCGAGATTGAATTCGATTCCATTCAGAGCTGATGCCGCAGCCAGGTCGTCCTTGGAGACCAATTCAGGAAGGATGGCGCGCCAGGTTGGAGTTTCAAACGCATCCCCGGCGGAGAGGGCAAAGGTCAGTGCAAGCAGCAACCAGGGCGACATGGAGCCGCTGATGGTCAGAACCGCCAGAATCAGTGCGACCCCCACCATCCAAGCTTCGGTATACAAAATGAGTCTGCGGCGATCGAAGATATCGCCGGCGGAACCCGCCGGCAGTGCCAGTAGAAAGTAAGGCAGCGAAGCCGCAGTTTGTATGAGCGCGACATAACCCGGGCCGGCGCGCAGTGACACCATCAACCACGCGGCGCCAACGTTCTGCATGAAGGTGCCAATATCGGAGACAAGATCTGCGATCAGCAGATTGCGAAAGATCGGAACCCGAAGGGGCCGCAATATGCCTGCCGAGTTTCGCGGTGCCGATTCTTTTTCTGCGTTTGTGGCCAATCGGGGCGCTCGAAAAAAAGTAAATGGGGCTTAGGCGATCTTTGCTTCTTCGTCACTGAGAGGTGTAGTTTCAGTTTCTGCTTTGGCCGCGTCGGCTTTCGTCGGCGGTTGGAGCGCAAACTGGCACGATCCTCTTGCCACTTCTCGTCCCAGGGCGTGCAATTGTTCGGTCAGCTGAGCGTCGGTCGGGGTGCCTTGTTTGTCAAAGGCCTTCCAGGCTTGTGCAATCGGCATCACCAGAGGAACGGCCCAGCCGCGAAGAGCACGCACCACGAACTCCATGGTGTTAACCGCTTGCGAACATCGCTGCCTATTGTAGACCCACGTATTCGGCTCTTCGAGGAGTTGAGCCCGGGAAGAGTCTGCCATCAGTCAGGTTTTCAGATTCGGCCATGGAACCTATAACCGATTCAGCCCAGTTTCTCGGGTGAGTGCTGGTATTGGCTTTCGGCTTCTGCAAATTCCGAGGCGGTGCTCCTGGTATATCCGGAGGGCGTATTGTCCGGCGGGGTGGGAGCGCATCTCCTTTACTGCAGCTTGGATTTCAGGCGGCATTTCATCAAATGACGGGATCGGGCCTCCGTAGGTTGGAGGTAGCACGACTGGTGCCGCGGCCACCGCGAAAGCGAGGTCGGACAGTGTAAGCCGGTCGCCGACGAGGAACTTCCGACCATCGGCGAGCCGAGTGTCCACCTGGCCAAAGACTGTGCGAATCTGGTCCAGGCTCTGCTGCGCCCTCTGAGCCGTCAATCGCAAGAGAATCTTGAGCGCTCCGGCAAAGAGCGGGTAGGCGCCGTGAACAGATTCTTGCTCGAGAGGAGGAGTGCCACGGCTCAGTGGGAGCATCATCAGTTGGCGCTGTGGCAGCAGGTGATAGTAGGCGAAGACCGCGGTCGCGAGGGCCAGGGTCTGGTTGAAGAGGGTCCAGTCACTGGTTACCTGCCGCTTTCCGTCTGCGGCCTGGGGCCACAGACGGAGTTCGGGGGCGCAGCGCTGATCGAAGTAATCGTTGATGGCCTGTGGGCCCACCAGTTTCAAGGATTCGTTGTAGAGCAGAGGGAAAATCACAGTGCTGCCGTGCCAGAGCGTGACGAAGAAGCAGAAGATGAAGGCGTGCGGCTGCTCTTCATGCTCGATTCCGTAGTGCTCGAGCAGAAAGCGCGCCAGCTCGCTGTCAAGGCTCGGAGGGAATGTGATTAGCGCCGGTTTGTGGGCTGTGCCGGGTTCCATAATCGTCCACCTCGAATCGTTCGCGGCACCGAGGTTTGGTTTCCTCAGGATCGCAGACTGGCGAGATATTTCAGGGCCTGCACTCCGGGCAGAAAGAAATAAGCTCCACCTTTCGTGACCACGAAGCGGCTGAGACCCTGCAGCCGCCGCCGCAGGGGCTCAGCCTGCACCGTGAACATGGAATTACCTCTCAACAGATCGCCCACCAGGGGATCGACCTCGCCGTCCAATCCGGCAAATACGGGGTTGCTGACCCAGGTCTGCTGCACAAATTCGAATTGCCGCTCAATGTCGCTGTTGAGGCAGATGAAGTGCAGGCCGCGTTCGGCGCCGTCGTCGACTAGCGGATTTTCCAGGGGATGACCATAGGGACGGCCGCGGCGCAGGAGGCGGTGGCGGTTCGCCGAGTTCAGAGCGGTCGCGGGATCGGGGCCCAGCGAATCTCGAGGATTGCAGCGGCGGACGTGCGATCCGATTGGGCATGCGAGGCCGTGAGGGTCTGTGGGGTAGTAGGTGAAATTGTTCTCGTTTTGAAGCGCGGGATTATCGTGTTCGGGGGAGAGCACCAGAGGCGCGCCACTCTTGTAGCGGCCCACGAACTTCGCGCCCAGACGGTCGCGAGCCTCGGGGTTGCTGGCGCCGTTGGCCGCGCAGGTGGATTTGTCGAGGAATTGCCAGAATTGGGCGACGCGCTGGGCCAACTGGCGGAACACCAGGTAGCTTCCATTGCGGCCGAGGTCATGCATTCCGGCTTCGGCGTTCAGTCCGGCGGCATCCGCGGGAATCACCGGCAACAGGTTCTGGGGATCGTCGGCCGGCTTGACTGCGGGGCTGGGGGCGATCACGTTGTAGACATTGGGATGCCCCAGAAGAAATTCGCCAACCGGAAGCTCCGTGGCGTGGTGCGTTCGTTCGAGTTGGCGCTGCTTGTTTCCGGTGCCTTCCATGACCGGCTGACCGATTCCGTCGGCGAAGCCAAAATGCTCGTGGGTGTTCGGTTGCCGCTGGGCAGACAGAATCTTCACCAGTTCGACTCCGCCTGCTGGCAATGCATTCTGCTCGCGTTGTAAGGCTGCGTTCAGCGTGGCTTCGTCTTTTCCATAAATCATCAGCAGCACGTCCACCGGATTGTTGGGCGCTCCCCAATCCCAGCCCGCGGGGGCGTTTTCTTCGTTATCGCCGAGCAGGCGGGCGCGGTAAGGGGCTGCCATGCCTTCCTGAAAGGGAAGCGAAAAAGCGTCGAGCGCGTTTTGGCCCAAACCCAGGTTCTTCAGTCCGCTGTAGGTGAACGCAATATTGATGGACAAGGCAGCATTTTTCGCCTCGGAGGCCATGACTTCGGTGACAGTCCGCGCAAGCCAGGTCCGTGCTGGCGGCGCGTTCCTTACGCGCAGCAACAGAAACGCCGCGCAATGCAGGTGCTTGTACGCGCTTACGACAATTCCTTGAATATCTTTGCGTTCGAGTTCCGCCATGGGAACACTCCTTACTCTTAACTCTTACAGGCGTTGCAGCAGGGCCATTGCCCCGGTTGCATCCTGCGGCTTAAGCAGGTCTTCGCGGATGCTGCTGTTGTTGTCGATGCCCTGCACAGTCTGATCCCGGTAGGCGCTGTACCAGGCGTTGGTAATCGTTTGGCCGTTGCGGGCGACGGCCTTGAACCGGGGGCCATCTTTGGCACCGCCAAAAATCAGGAAATAGGTGCGGGGGAAGTTAAAAGTATTGCTCCAGACCCCGGTCAGGCCGACGGCGGCTTTGTCGATGAAGTCGTCGAGATAGTTCTCCCAGCTCCCATCGAAGTTACTGAGGAAGAGAAGCCGGCGTCCGTTATCGATCATCGACCAATGCGCGAAGTGAATACTGGGGATTCCGCTCAGTTCACCATGAGTCGCTCGAGCGCGAGCCAGAAGGTTAACCGCCCAGAGTACCGTCCAGAGTGCGGCACGGCGCAGCCAGCCCGGCTTGACCATGGTGATGCTGGCCATGTGATTTTGCACGATCTTGGTTTGATTTTCTTTCTCCAGCAATTGCCGGACGTTTTCGGAATCAGCCAGATTGTTTAGTACAGGATCAGTACTCTCCTTGTAGCGCAACACCAGGACGCAGATGACGAAGGGTACAAACCATATGGGCAACAGGACCAGCGCGATCACAATCACCAGAATCAACTTCGACCAGTTAGCGAATTGCTCCACGAAGGTTTGCCGCGGCCCAACGCCTGGAATCCACGACCACTTCTGATCGTCACGAACGAACTGCTGAAAGTTGGCGAGCAAGTCGCCGGGCGATGCAGGCTTACCGCGTTCGACAAGCGTGTCCGCGTGGGCCTCGAGCGCGTCGTGCAATTCTTGCTCCTGCAGAATTCGTGCGACGCTGCGGCCGGTGTTTCCGATGTGATAGGCGTTGGGAAGCACTACGTGGGCTCTCAAATAGTCGATGATTCCCCGGCGGTCGGAAGCGCTCGTGACGGTGTAATCCAGGCACGCACTGTAGATCTGGTGCAGTCCCGAAGAAGCGTGAACGTACAGGTCTTCGAGATAGTCGTTGAGTTCGCCGTCGAAGTTATTCTCGAAGATGAGATACGGCCCGTATTCGGGAGTATCCGGCGACTGGTGCAGCACCACGCTAGCAAAGTGCAGAAGACTCAAAGAGCGGAAGGGTACGTACGGGTTGCTCTCGGGATCTTTGTCGATCTCATCGAGGACCTTTCCCAAGCGGTCGGCCTGGTCCGGCTTCACCTTGCTGATGAACGTCAGAACGGTATGGGTCATAATCGCGGCCTCATTTCTCAGGCGTCGAATTCCAGCACCAAGCGGTTCGGGAACGGGCCGTCATAAAGGATTTGGCCAGCACTGCCCGGCGCTCGGCGCAGATTGAGCAGGCGCAGCAGCGCCGCCAGCAGTTCCGGTATTTGTATGCCATTGATGGCTTTGCCGAAGCAGGTGTGCATGCCGTAACCGAAATGCAGATAGTCAGTCTGACGCTGGGGATTGAATTCTCCGGGCTTCGTGAAGATATCCGGATCAAACATCGCGGAAAGGGTCGCGATGTAAACCAAGCTGTCCGGCGGAACTTTCTTGGAGCGCGGTTGGCCCTGCGCAATCTGTGAGGCCTGCGCGCAATAACGTACCTGAAGCGGGTGGTGCGGATTGAAGCGCACGGCTTCCCACGCGTAGCGCCGGACTCCTTCAATGTCGCCTTTCAGCGCACACTCGCGCACTCCCGCAAGCATTTCCGGCCGCCGCAGCAGTTCGTCGATGGCAAGCGCGACAAACTTCGATGTGGTATCGACGGCGCCGACGATGACGCCCGCCAGATTACGACGGATCGCGAGATCATCCAGCCAGGGATGCTCGTCATCCTGCAAGGCCAGCAGCCGCCCCAGCACATCGTCGTTTCCATCCGATGACTGAGACTTGCGGAGCGCGATCTGGGCGTCCATGTGCGCGTGCAATTCGACGGCGGAATT